>OLLL01000171.1_pt1 | contig 47408 bp, 33 predicted proteins | sample 1604541 | NCBI WGS metagenome assembly OLLL01 (sample SAMEA104055722, study PRJEB20765) | soil metagenome | isolation source: soil
GATCAACGGGAACGATTGGTGCAACGGGTAATACAGGAAGTACAGGTATTGCTGGTGCCACAGGAAATACCGGTATAACCGGATCAACGGGAACGATTGGTGCAACGGGTAATACAGGAGGTACAGGTATTGCTGGTGCCACTGGAAATACCGGTATAACCGGATCAACAGGAACGATTGGTGCAACGGGTAATACAGGAAGTACAGGTATTGCTGGTGCCACTGGAAATACCGGTATAACGGGATCAACAGGAACGATTGGTGCAACGGGTAATACAGGAAGTACAGGTATTGCTGGTGCCACAGGAAATACCGGTATAACCGGATCAACAGGAACGATTGGTGCAACGGGTAACACAGGAAGTACAGGTATTGCTGGTGCCACTGGAAATACCGGTATAACCGGATCAACGGGAACGATTGGTGCAACGGGTAATACAGGCTCGACAGGAGCAAGCGTACTGAACGGGACAACAAATCCTACGCTGGGAGTTGGGTCTGTAGGTGATTTTTATATCAATACAAGCACTAATGTTTTGTACGGCCCTAAAACAGCTGTATGGCCGGGAACTGGCGTTTCGTTGGTTGGGCCAGCCGGAAATACGGGATCAACCGGAACTATAGGTGCCACCGGTAATACCGGCGCTACAGGTATTGTTGGTGCCACGGGAAATACCGGTATAACCGGATCAACGGGAACCATCGGTGCAACTGGTAATACCGGGCCTACAGGAATTGTAGGAGCTACCGGGAATACAGGAAATACCGGCGTAATCGGTAATACTGGTAATACGGGTTCAACAGGGGCTACCGGCCCAACCTGGACGCTGACTTCCTTAACATTTAACCCGGCCGGAACACTTACGCTTGCTGCAACAGCAGGATCAGGTGGGCCAATCACATCTGGAAATGCATCCTGGCTGACAACCGGGAATTCGTCGACGATTGACGGAACTAATTTTATCGGAACCACAGATAACGTTCCTTTCAACATAAAAGTGAATAACCTGAAAGCGGGAAGGATAGATGTGGGCGGACAAACTGTGTACGGTTACCAGGCCGGAAATGTAAATACGGCAGCCGGGATCACGGCAATCGGTTACCAGGCATTGCAGGCAAACACATCAGGTACATTAAATACTGCTGTTGGTCAGAATGCATTAAAAACAAATACAACAGGAGGATCGAATACCGCTGTTGGTACAAGCGCACTTACAGCAAATACACAGGGGCAGGACAATGCTGCATTCGGAAATAATTCGCTTTCCGCCAACACATTGGGGCAAAACAATACAGCCGCCGGATATTTTTCACTCTTCGGGAACACTACAGGAAGCAATAATACAGCTGTCGGGTATGCCAGCTTATCGTCCAGCAACGGAAGCTCAAACGTTGCATACGGATACAATACAATGGGATTGACTACAAGCGGTGCAAGCAATACTGCAGTTGGGTTTGAAGCTTTATATAATAATTTGACAGGTAATTTAAATACCGTTTTAGGATATCATGCCGGTTTTACAAATACGAGCGGAAGCAGCAATGTATTTATAGGATTAAATGCCGGTTATAATGAAACAGGTTCCAACAAGCTTTACATTGCAAACTCCAGTGCCAATCCGCCTTTGATCTATGGTGATTTTACTGTCGGAAACCTTGGATTGGGGACCATTACTCCAAGCGCTGTAGCGCAACTGGATATTACATCCACAACAAAAGGTGTTTTAATTCCACGTATGACCACTGCTCAAAAGCTGGCAATTGGTTCGCCAATAGCAGGTTTGATCGTATATGACGCTACACTGAACAAATTTTCTTATTACGATGGAACAGCCTGGTCATCACTGAGCGTTGGCGGCGGTACGGTAACAAGCATAACAGCAGGCGCGGGCTTAACGGGTGGAACAATCACAACATCGGGTACCATCGGACTTGGATCTATAGGAACGGCAGGCACATACGGTTCTTCCACACAAGTGCCGTCAATCACCACCGACTTGTTTGGAAGGGTAACCAACGTAACGCTTAACCCGATCAGCGGATTATTGCCAACGGGCACAACCGGACAAACATTGTACAATAACTCCGGGACATGGACATCTACGAGCAACTTATATAATGACGGAACAAACGTAGGGGTTGGTGTTGTGCCAACGGTGAAATTCCAGGTAAGCGGGCAAACAAAAATATCGGATAATGCAACTACTACCGGCTATGTTGCCACGATCCAGAATCCCATGATAGGAGCTATTTCGGGTGGAGCGCTTACTGTAGTAAACTCTGGCGACAGGTCCATTGATAACATCGGGATGCTCGTGCAGAACCTTGTAACAAAAGCAGGCGGTTCCGGCGCGGTAAAAACCGGGCTTTCCATTGAATCCACAGGATCATGGGCACCAGGTACGGGGCAGAATAACCAGGGATTACTTGTAAATGTATCCGGTGCGGATAATAATTACAGCGCTATTTTTAATGGCGGAAATGTGGGGATCGGGACTAACACACCAACACAAATGCTACAGCTGAACAATACATCAGCAGCACCTGCAATCAGTCTTTTAACAAGCTCTACTTTGTCGTCGTCGCTGATGTTTGGTATTGCAGGTACGCCGGGTAAGGGAATGGTCCGTTACACCAACAGCAACAACTCAATGGATTTTACCACCAATAGTTTAACGCGTATCACGATTGATGGAAACGGGCGTACCGGAATTTTTGGCCCCTCAGATCCAGGCTATTCGTTGATTGTATACGATAATGTAGGATCGGGAGGTAATGCTGCTTTTGGTGTAGATGCAGCCGGTGTAAAAATCGGCGATGTATTGGGTGGTTCTGCAAACAATTATTTTTATACAGACTTTGAAGGTGCAGGAAATTTCCAGTTCATGGGTGGGAATGTAGGGATCGGAAATCCGGCTCCCGTGCAAAAATTAGAGGTGATCGGTAACGTAATGATTCCTGCCGCAAACGATTACATGTACAGTTCTGCAAAAACATCGTATTACAGTATTTCACCACCTGCTTTTACACAGGAAGGCACTACTTATACCACGGCTATCGGGCCATACGGATTGTACATACCGGATGGAAGCGGAACTGTTGTAGGTTACCTGGAAGCCCCGGTAAACCTTCCTGATGGAGCAACTGTTACCAAAGTGGAAGGATACGTGATCGACAAAGATGGAACGTATAATACACAGCCGCTACAATTATGGAGAAACGATTATGCTGCCGGTACTGCTGCCGGAAACTCCGTTATGATGGCTGCGACAGCAGCAACTGCAGGCTCAAGCACAAATATCCAGGCATTGAGCACAACAACGATCAGCAGCCCGGTTGTAAATAATGCAACCTATGCTTATTATATACGCTGGGGCAGCATGCAGGCAAATGCCAACCTGATCATGTGTAAAGTATTGATCACTTATACCGTTACGAAAGCAAATTAATGATGAATAAGAAAAGCAACTATATCCGCATTCTATTCCTGCTGCTGCTCGTGCTTACCGGTATGGGTATACAGGCGCAGGTGCAGAACAATCCGCCGATGCAGAATGTACTGTCTACATCAGGCGGAACAAAAGTATTGCCTTCCGGGATTTCCATTGATTACACAGTTGGCGAAGCCGTTGTTACAACCGTAGGCCCTTTCAATACCAAATTTTTGACGCAGGGATTCCAGCAACCGAATGATGCCAACAGTACGTTAAATGAAAGCGTAAACAGCGTGAACTCAACCTGTATCGGTGCAAAGAATGGTTCGGTAATGTTTCAGCCGTTCACCAGCACAGGTCCGGTGACCATCAATTTCAATAACGAAGGATTTGGGACCAGCACCCTGTTTACCAACCTTTCACCGGGAACATATCCCTACGTTGTTACCGATGGAAATTTTACCATTACCGATTCTGTTGTGATCAGCGAAGACCAGATCGATTGCGGACAGCAACTGATTTTTTACAAGGGTGTAACGCCTAATGGCGACGGACATAACGATACCTGGGTGATCGATGGTATTACAAACTTTGCAACCAGCAGGGTATTGATTTACAACCGTTGGGGTGATGAAGTTTGGAAAGGCGAAAATTATGATAACAACACCGTGGTATTTGCCGGAAAAAATGCGAACGGAAAAGACCTGACAGATGCCACTTATTTTTACTTAGTGGAAGCCGGAGGAAAAACTTACAAAGGCTGGGTGGAAGTAACACATTAACCGGATGTTGGAGATTAGATGTTAGATATCAGCCTGTGTGTAGAAAAAAATATTGATTATGAATTATTGTTTCTCGACTTCGCTCGAAATGACAATTATCATTACAAATAAAAATTAAGATCATCTAAAATGAGATCATTTAAAAAAATAATTTTCGCGTTCATTGCAGTTGTTGCTTTCCTGTTGAAAGCACAGGCGCAGCAGGATCCGCAGTACAGCCAGTACATGTTCAACCAGCTGGCGCTTAACCCTGCGTATGCCGGCAGCAAGGAAGCATTGAGCACTACGGTCTTATTGCGGAATCAATGGACAGGAATTGAAGGAGCACCAAAAACAGAAACGTTCAGCATTCACGCACCTTTAAAAAAGAAAAAAGTAGGACTGGGCTTTACGGTGATCGCCGACCAGATTGGGCCGGTGAAAAGCATTGGTGCATTGGGCTCATACGCTTACCGCATTCCTATCGGCAACGGAAAATTATCCTTTGGATTAAGGGCCGGCATTTATAATTATACCTATAATTGGTCGGACATTACCTATAAAGATCAAAACGATGTGTACAATACCGGTAACATTACTTCCCGGATAGTACCTACTGCCGATGCCGGTATTTATTATTATACAAATTCACTTTACGCCGGGCTGAGCGCCACGCATTTATACAACGGCCGTTTAACCACTGTTTCTAACCTTAACGGGGATAATGCACAACTGTCGCCACACCTGTTTTTTACATTCGGAAAATCCTGGCAGCTTTCCGATAAGCTTACTTTTGCTCCTTCGCTGTTAGTGAAAGGCGCAAAAGGCGCACCAACAGAGGTTGATCTGAATGCCTGCTTTTTGCTGAAAGATCGTTTGTGGCTGGGTGCATCTTTTAGAACGGGCTATGGTATAGTTGCGCTGGTCGAATTCCAGATCACCGATAAATTAAAGCTCGGATATTCATACGATATGGGGCTGAATAAAATTGGCGTAGCAGGAAGAGGCAGCCATGAGATCATGATCGGGTACGACTTTAATATTTTCAAGTCGAGGATGATGTCACCGCGTTACTTATAATGGGTTGAATTTTTTGTTGGAAAAAAGTTTATGAAACAGATTAGAATATTTATTTTATTATTTCTTGTTCTCTTTGTCAATACTTTATTTGCCCAGTTAAAACGTGCAGATAAGTATTACAACAATTACGAGTACTCCAAAGCGATCCCGCTGTACAAAAAAGCCATCAAAAAAAGTATAACAACAGGAGCGCTTGAAAAATTAGGAACTTCCTACCGTTTCACCAAAAATTATAAAGAGGCGGAGGTAGTGTATGCTGATTTGATAAAACAGGCAGATGCCGCACCGATCGATCATTTTTATTACGGAATGGTGCTGAAGAACAACAACAAGATTGATGCTGCAAAAGAACAATTTAAAATTTATGTGGATGCTGTTCCTGCTGATAAAGTAGCTGAGCTTTCCGTAAGATCCTGTGATGAGATCAAAGTATGGATCAATAAAACACAGCAGTTTGAAGTAACGCTGGTACCGAACATGAACAGTACGCATTCCGATTTTTGCCCGGTATTTTATAAGAACACCCTGGTATTTACTTCCGAACGTACCAAGGACATGGTGAACAACAACAAATATGAATGGAACAACCAGCCGTTCCTTAATGTGTATTACACTGAACGGGAAAAAGGAACGGACGACAAGCCGGTGTATTCTGCAAAAGTAAAAGCATTTTCTTCGCCTATCAATACCAATTATCATGATGGCCCGGTTTGTTTTAATAAGGAACAAACAACCATGTACATTACCCGTGTAAATTATGTGGTAAACAAAGCGCCGGATTTTGTGAACCGCCCGGGGATCTATATTGCAACAGCAAAAGGAAAAGGCTGGAATAAAGCCAAAGCGTTTCAATATAACAATGCCGCTTATTCAGTAGCGCATCCCAGCCTTTCGGCAGATGGCGAATGGTTGTTCTTTACATCGGATATGCCGGGCGGACAAGGCGGAATGGATATTTACGTTTGCAAAAAAAACGGTGAAGAATGGGGCACGCCGCAAAACCTGGGGCCGGAAGTAAATACTGCTGCCGATGAGGTGTTCCCATACATCCGCAAAGATGGCACGCTGTATTTTGCTTCCGAAGGCCATGGTGGATTTGGCGGGTTGGATATTTTTTCGGCAACAAAAAACGACAAACAATACAGCGATGTAAAAAATTTAGGAGCACCGCTGAATTCGTTTACCGATGATTTTGGAATTATTTTCACGGACGATCTTAACAAAGGTTATTTTTCCTCCGACAGGGATGGCGGCGTTGGAAAGGATGACATTTACAGCTTTACAGCACTTAATAAATTCACCACCGTTGCCGGGAGGATCTTGTTGAGTAAAGATCTGAACGATGCTGCAAAAAATGCCAGCGTAATGTTGCTCGATGAAAATGGAAAATTATTGGAAGTAAAAAACACCGACAATACCGGCTTTTTTAAATTCGATAAGCTGGACCCGGATGGAAAATACATGGTAAAGCTGGATGAAACCGATGCGCAGTTTGCCGATAAAACGAAATATTATTTAACCGACGAAAAAAACAAGATCATCCGCGTAACAGTGCTGAATGATAAAGGCGGGAAATTTGTGTTCCAGAATTTGCCTGCCGATCCCAATGCACTGCCGCAAATGGAAGGCGACGATGACCTGACCATTGCCGGAAATCTGCTATATGGCGAAAACCCATCGATGCCGCTGGCAAATACAAAAGTAAATTTAGTGAATGATAAAGGTGAAATCGTGCAAACGGTGAATACAAATGCGTTTGGCGCATTTGTATTTACAAACCTGCCCAACGATCAGAATTTTTTGGTGAAAGTGGATGAAACCGATACCAAGCTGGCACCGAATACAAAAGTGATCATCACCAATAAAAGCGGGAAAGAAATGCAAACCACCACTTCCGGTGCAAACGGCTTTAAATTCTCGTTCCTGTCGTCCGATAAAAATACACTAAAACAAATGAGCGTGGAAGACAGCGAGTTGCGGTTCGACCTGAATGGAAAATTAGTGGCCGATAATAAAGCGCCAATGGCTAATTCCATTGTAAACATTGTGAATGAAAAAGGAGAAGTGCTGCAAAGCGTAAAAACGGATGCAAACGGCGCCTTTCAGTTTACCAATTTGCCTGCTGAAAACAGTATTTTGTTTTCCATAGATGAAACGGATACAAAGCTGAAAGCCTTTAATAAACTGTATTTAACAGATGCAAAAGGAAATATCATCAAAGAATTTACACGCGTGAATGGAAAGTTTAAATTCAGTGTTTTACCTACCGACCAAAATAAATTGGGGGTGGTGTATGTGGATGACCCATGGCTGAAAGTATTGCAGCTGAAAAACGAAGTGAAAAAAGACAGCCTCACCATTGTAGAAAATATTTATTACAATTACGGCGAATATAAAATTTTACCGGAAGCAGAAAAAACGTTAGACAAAGTGATTAATATCATGAAGAACGATCCGCAGTTGGTGATCGAGCTTTCGTCGCATACCGATTCGCGCTCTTCAGCGGAATACAACATGAAACTATCTCAGCAGCGCGCCAAAGCTGCCGTGGATTACATGATCTCAAAAGGTGTTTCCAAAGACAGGGTTTCCGGAAAAGGGTACGGAGAAAGCAGGCTGATCAATAAATGTGCGGATGGCGTTGAATGTACAGAAGAAGAGCATGCGAAAAATCGTCGTACGGAATTTAAAATATCACGAAAACAGAAATAAAAAATTGCATAGAACCTCTAAAAAGCCGAATTTTGTTCGGCTTTTTTATTAGTTCTTAATTCGGCATAAAAAATGCATGGCCGCTTTTTTAAATTGAAAAACCTCTATATGAAAAAAATAATTACACTCTTCAGTTTTACTCTTCTCTTCTTTTTTTCTACCACACTTTCGGCACAAAGTCCGCACCCCTTTGAGCTCGGTTTCAATGGCGGCGTTTCCTGGCTGAAAAGCGATGTGAAAATGAAAAAGCTGGGTGCCGGTTTCGGATTTACATTCGGACAAAGCTATTGCATGAACACCACCAGCCCACTGATGTGGGGATGGCGTTTGCGCTATCTGAATGCAACTACTTATGGGCAGGATTATAAACCATCGTACGGCATAAAAAACAATACAGTGTTGAACGGGGAAACGGATACCGTGCTGGATTATGCACATAACAATGGTTTTGTTTATCAGAACTATAAAACTCACCTGGATGAATTATCGATCGAGCTTTTGATCGGCGCCAATAAATTGCGTGCACAAACAGGCTTTTATCCATACATTTTTGGCGGGCTGGGCTTAACAAAAGCAGTTGCAAAAACCGATCAGCTGAATGATAAAAACGAGCGTTACAATTACGCTGCTATTGATTCGACAGGCACGGCAAGTAAATCGGAGATAAGAACACGCTTAAATAATATGTCGGATGGCTCGTATGAAACACTGGCAGATGGAAACCAAAATCCACGCTGGAAATTTATGCCCTCGCTGGGAATTGGTTTCGGGTATGAAGTGGTGAAAAATATTGTTTCCATCGGGCTTGAACATAAAATTACCTGGGGATTAAATGATGTGCTGGACGGACAGCGCTGGTCTGCAACCAACACATCTACGGGCAATAATGATATGTATCATTATACATCCATCTGGTTGAAATTCAGCTTTGGGCGCGGAGCAAAAGCGAACAGACCGCACAACACAACACCGGTAACTACTTATACTCCTGCAGCTTTACCGCCTCCGGTTATAATGTTTACCAATCCGGATATGCCAAATGCCGTTACAAACCAACCCACCATTGCAGTAACCGGTACGATCATTAACATTGCATCCGGTAACGAAATGAGCATTACTGCCAACGGATATGCCGTTCCCGGATTTACATACAATTCCGAAACAAAGGTATTCAGCTTCATCGCGCCGCTTCAAAACGGTGGAAATACATTTGTGGTATCAGCATCCAATCCTTCCGGAACTGTGAATGCATCCACTACTGTTATTTTTGAACAACCGGTGATCCTGGTGCCGGTTCCTGCCAACCAGCCGCCATTGCCGGTTGTGTTCATTGCAGAGCCGGCACAAAATCCTTATGTGACTGCAGAAGGTGCTGTGGCGATACGCGGTACCATCGAGCACATCCTCAACAAAAGCCAGATCCATGCAACGGTGAACGGTGAGCCGGTGCACGGTTTAAGCTACAATGCAGCCATACATGCGTTTGTTATTAATTCGGGTTTAATGCCGGGCGCCAACACGTTTGTGATCACAGCTACCAACCCTGCCGGAAATGACACAAAAGCAACGACCGTAATTTTCCAGCAAAGCCCCGGAATTTACAATGCGCCAAAACCCGATATACGAATTGTGTATCCAGCGGCAAATCCATACAACACCAATATGAATGCGGTGAACTTATCTGCAACGGTGCACAATGTAGAATCGCGCAATGCCATTACAGTGATTGTGAACGGTTACCCGAATTCCGGATTTACTTATGATTTGAGCAACGGTAATTTAAACATTGCCCTGAACCTGGTGAACGGCGCTAACACCATCCAGATCCAGGCAGTAAACGAAGCAGGGACCGATTCAAAAACGGAGACCATTATTTATACACCTGTGGCCGTGGTGCCGAAACCACAGATCACGATTACAAATCCGGCGACTGAGCCTTATACTACAACCGTAAATACGCAGGCGATGCAGGCAACGGTATTGAATGTAACGGCGGTAACCGACATCGCGGTAACGCTGAATGGCGCAACATTACCCGTGCATACACTGAGCTTTAATGCAGCGTTGCACAAACTTACGTTTAATGTGAATTTAATTGTTGGCGCCAATGTGATCACGATCAAGGCAAGCAACGCAAGCGGCATTGATTCAAAAATACAAACCATTATTTATTCCGCGCCGGAAGCCGCACCAAAACCGGTGATCACGATCACCAGCCCGACAACAAACCCATACACTACTTTTTCCAATTCGGAAACGGTAACTGCAACGGTGCTCAATGTTACATCGGCTTCGCAGATCAGCACTACGATCAACGGAGCAACGACGCCAATGGGAGCTGTGAGCTACAACACGGCTTCGCACCAGTTGACCCTGCATGCCGGTTTAATTGCCGGCGCTAATGCGATCGCGATCGGCGCTACAAATGCAAGTGGCAGCGATTCACAAACACAAACCATTATTTATTCGAAACCCGGCGGCACTGCAAAACCGGTAGTGATGATCACCAGTCCAAACGTAAATCCTGCGTACGTTACCACTGCAACAACAACCATCGAGGCATCAGTATTAAATATTACAACAATATCGCAAATCGCGGTAACGCTAAATGGCGGTGCGATACCGGCTACTGCACTTAATTTTAATGCAGGCAGTCATGTACTGTCTGTTAATGCGACGCTTGTTAGCGGCGCTAATACCATTGTGGTGAAAGCAACAAATACAGTGGGTTCGGATTCAAAATCCGAAATGATCGTGTATTCGCTTCCGGTGCTGACCTCCAAACCGCTGATCACGATGATTAACCCGGCTGTAAACCCATACAGCAGCGGTTCGGGCGCTATTGCCATCAGTGCATCAGTGGTGGATATAACAGGAGCATCTGACATTACGATTTTCCTGAACGGAAATACGATCCCGGCAAGTGATTGGAATTACAACCTTTCCACGCATGAATTGACGTTTAATGTAAATTTAATTTCGGGTACCAACGCTGTAAAAATTGTGGCAAGCAATACGGCCGGCTCTGCATCAAAAACGCAAACGATCGATTATACATTGCCGGTCATGGTTTCGAGACCAACCATTACGATGGTAAACCCGGCTTCGAGCCCGTTCACTACTTCATCGGCAACGCTGCTGCTGCAAGCTTCCATTACGGAAATTACAGATGCATCAAACGTTACCATAATGCTGAACGGGGCAGTGCTGCCTGCCGGCGATTTGAATTATAACAGCAGCGCACACGAATTAAAAACGAACCTGAACCTGGCACCGGGCAGCAATTCATTGCGCATCACAGCATCCAATTCTACAGGCAATAGCTTTAAAATACTTTCGATAACACGTACAGGAACGGTAGCGCCAACGCATGTTACGGCGCCAACCACGGCGCCGGTAACAACACCTGTAACTTCACCAACCACTTCACCGCTTGTAACGCCAGGTACCGTAACGCATCCAGGGCGCACAACAGAGGTAAAAGCTGCTGAAGGAAAAGGAACAACCGGGGCAGCTCCGGGAATTACGCTGGTAACACCGGCTACTACAGCAGTAAGCACTACAGATGCAATGTACACGATCACAGCAACAATTGTGAATGTGGCTTCAGGCAATATTACTGTAAAAATAAACGGAACAGCGTTTACCGGATTTTTATTTAATTCGAGAATGGGTGCGCTCACTATCCCGGTAACATTGAGCGCGGGTGCAAATGTGGTGGTAATAGAGGCTACAAATACTTCGGGTAATAAAACGGAAACCGTAACGATTACGAAAAATTAAATAGTTTTGAGTTGGATGTTTTGGATCGGGGGGCGCTGTGTGCAGATGCTGTGTTTAATTTGAAGTGGCATTCTCCTCTAAAACGGTCATTCCGGGCTTGATCCGGGATCTGTTTTTTTTGCAACTACAAAGGCAGATCGTTATCGATGCTAAAAAAATGGTTACTTTTTTCTGAAATAATTAATCAACCCACCAATAGATACCAGCGTCCAGGTGCTTTCCAGAATAATAAACGGAACGTAGTGAATGAGGAATGAGGCCAGTCCTGCAAGCCCGGCTCCAATAATATTCATAACAATATAGGAAAGATCCGACTGGGAAATTTTGCCAACCAGGTTTAATAAAAATGCGAACAATAAAATGGTAACGCCTATAAACCCAATCCAATCGCTGAAATTCATGTTTTTTTTTGTTTGATTTTTTGAAATGAAATTATTCTAAAAAAAGCTATTCGCCGCTCAGCACATTAACGCTCACTTTTTTATAGTTGTCGATGTAAGCAAAGTAGCCTTCATAATCGCGGATTAGCTTTTTATGCTTAGGGATCTTTAGTGTATAGGTAACGGAAAAATTACGTTCGTAATTATTTACCCACACGTATTTTAGCTCTCCGGGCTTAAAGTGTATACCAGGGTTAGCTGTTGAATCGACATTTACAGTATATCCTTCCGGAAGCTTTTCGAGCAGCTTCTTAAATGATTTTGGTTCAGTCACATCGCTAATGGTAACTTCCACCAAATAGGTACGTGCATCCACTTTTGTGAATTTCCGGATGGCGGTAGCAGGCTTTTTCAGACTATCTTTTACTGTTTGAACACTATTGTTCACGTCAGGTAAGTGGGTGGTATCCTGCAGATGCGTTGCAACTGTTGTTGGCGCCGAGTGAGCGCAGCTGCACAAATACAATGAAATGCATAACAATGGAAAAAACAACAGGAAGCTATGACGTAGCTTTAACTTCATAAAAATTGCATTTATAAGTAAACAGGATATAAAAAAATCCCGCTCCGTTTTCGGAGCGGGATTTTCAAACAGTATATTTTTTTATTTATCTAAGTCTTCGAAATTTACATCGGAAAAACTGCTGCTGCCGGTGCTGGCAGAAGATGATTCTTCTGAATGATCAGAAGAGTACGATGTGTTTTCAACTACAGGGGAGATGGATTTGATGTGAGCAACAGCTTCATTAAGGCCTTCTGCAAATTTTTCGAAATCTTCTTTATACAAAAACAATTTGTGTTTTTCATAAAAGAATTTACCGTCATCGCCGAAGCGTTTTTTGCTTTCGGTAATTGTTAGGTAGTAATCATTCCCTTTGGTGCTTTTTACATCAAAGAAATAAGTCCTTTTCCCTGCTCTTACAGATTTAGAGAAAATTTCTTCTCTGTCTGATCCATTTTTTTCAAATCCTTCTTCCATCGTAATAATAGTATTGTTTATCGTTTTAAATTATACTATTGGCAAATGTTTACAAAAAAAATCGCTAAAACAAGGCTTGTTAATAACTTTTTATAGTTGCTCCCTTAAAGCGTTTCGTTGGTTTGTTCGGCTTCCAGCAACTGCATTTTATACAGTTCATTGTAAGCGCCTTGTTTCTCCAACAAATCCCTGTGTTTTCCGCTTTCAATCACTTTTCCGTCATCGAGTACAATGATCGTATCTGCATTTTTAACGGACGAAACCCTATGACTGATAATGATTGCAGTTTTGCCGGTCATTACTTTCTTCAGGTTATTTAAAATTTCTTCTTCTGTTTCGGTATCTACGGCTGATAAACAATCATCGAAAAGTAAAATATGCGGAGCCTTAATAATCGCCCTGGCAATGGAAACCCGCTGTTTTTGTCCGCCCGAAAGTGTGATCCCGCGTTCGCCTACAATGGTTTCAAACTTATCGGGGAACTCAATGATATTGGAATAGATCACTGCATCTTTTGCTGCCTGTTCAATGGCTTGCCTGTCCTGCTTATCCTTATTAATGCTAAAGCCGATGTTGTTGGCGATCGAATCCGAGAATAAAAATACTTCCTGCGGCACATAACCGATCTGGTCGCGCAGATTGGCTAAATTCAACTCCCCGATAGGTTTTCCATCGATCAGGATCTGGCCGGAATCCACATCGTACAAACGGCAGATCAGGCTGGCAATGGTTGATTTTCCTGAACCGGTTTTCCCGATGATCGCGAGTAATTGCCCGGGCTCGATTACAAACGACACATTTTGTAAAGCCACGGTTCCCGAATCCGGATAGGTAAAGCTAACATTCCGGAACTCGATGCGGCCGCGGATCGGCGTTTGTTCCGGCTGGTTATTTTGGATCTCCGGTACTGTTTCCAGGAACTGGTTGATGCGTTTTTGAGAAGCAGCAGCGCGCTGGATCAGAGATGTAACCCAGCCCAAAGAAGCGATCGGCCAGGTAAGGCGGTTTACATAAAGAATAAATTCGGCAATGTTTCCAAATGTGATCTTGCCATGGATCACCTCCATTCCCCCGACATAAATAATAAAAATGCTGCTGAGCCCGATCAGCAGGATCATAAAAGGTTGAAAAAGGGATTCGATCTTCACCAGTCCCATCGTGCGTTTTTTGTATTCTGCACTTTCTTTTTCAAACTGGTCCTGCGAATGTTTTTCGCGGCCGTATGCTTTTAATACCCGGATCCCTGAAAAAGCCTCCTGCGCCTGCGTGGTAATGTCCGAAAGCTTTTCCTGCACCTTGGTGCTTTTTTTATTGATGCGGTCGCTCACGTAATAAATGCTGATCGCCAGCAATGGTAATGGCGATAATACATATAGCGTCAGCTTTACATCAATTGCCAGCATCACATAAATGGTAAATACAAAGGTAACCAGGGTGTTTACAATGTACATGATGGCCGGGCCGATGTACATCCGCACACGGCCCACATCCTCGCTGATGCGGTTCATCAGGTCGCCGGTATTGTTGCGTTTGTAAAAAGCATTGTCCAGCTTTTGATAGTGCTCGTAAATCTCGTTTTTAAGATCGTACTCGATCAGACGCGACATTACAATGAGCGTTTGCCGGGTAAGGAACAGGAAAAATCCGCTTAAAATGGCAAATCCCACAACAGTAAAGGCAAATGAGCGGATGTGATAAGATAAATAATCGGAAGGTGTGGGATGCATCATCGATTTTATAATATAATCGATGGTTTTACCTATATATTTAACGGTGTATACGCCAAAAGCCACGGAAATAGCCACGAAAATAACGCCGAGGATCAGTCGCCCGCGGTATTTGTAAAAGTATTTATTGATGTGTTTTAATGATTTCACGTTCCTGGTATATTTTAAGCCGTGTGAATAAAGGATTTAAGCGCACTTTTAAAGCCGGTTTGCCCGATGCCGTTATTTAATATTTAACGCTGTATGATTTTGGCTACTCGAAAAATAACTATAATTTTGCGCCACAATTCAAATCCGTACAAAAGTAATTATTAAAAAGAGGATCAGGAAAGAATAGGCCTGAAAATTATCCAGCTAAAAAATCATAAAACCAATATAACGATGATACAAGTTCAAGATATTAAAAATTCTCCCTTGGCCGAAAATCCTGTGATCGCACAAATGGGCTTGCACGACCACGAACAAGTGGTTTTTTGCAATGATAATGAAACCGGTTTAAAAGCAATTATTGCGATCCACAATACCATTTTGGGCCCGAGCCTTGGCGGAACGCGCATGTGGGCGTATAACAATGAAATGGAAGCTTTGACGGATGTATTACGCCTTTCACGCGGTATGACCTACAAATCGGCTGTAGCCGGATTGAATTTGGGTGGCGGAAAAGCAGTGATCATCGGCGATTCCAAAACTCAGAAAAACGAAGCACTGATGCGCCGTTTTGGAAAATTTGTAAACAGCCTTTCCGGTAAATACATTACCGCAGAAGATGTGGGAGTAGGAACAAAAGACATGGAGTACATTAAAATGGAAACAGATTTTGTAAGCGGTTTGGCAGAAAATATGGGCGGAAGCGGCGATCCATCACCGGTAACGGCGTATGGCGTTTATCTTTCGATGAAAGCTTCTGCAAAAGAAAAATGGGGCAACGATAGCCTTTCCGGTAAAAAAGTAGTGGTGCAGGGCATTGGCCACGTGGGCGAAAGCCTGGTAAAACATTTGGTGAAAGAAGGAGCAAAAGTTTCTATTTATGATATTAACGAAGAGCGTTTGAAAACGATCGCGAAAGAAACCGGTGCAGAAGTGATCACGGATGCAGCGAAAATCTACGACATGGACATGGATATTTATGCGCCATGTGCATTGGGAGCAACCGTAAATACCGATACGTTGAACCGTTTGAAATGCGCGATTATTTGTGGTGCTGCCAATAACCAGCTGGCGGATGAAAATGTGCACGGTAAAATGGTGATCGAGAAGGGGATTTTATATGCGCCGGATTTTGTGGTGAATGCAGGCGGCATTATCAACGTGTTTTATGAGCTGGAAGGTTATAACCGCGAACGTGCACTGGCACACGCCGAAAAAATTTACGATACCACGCTGAACATCTTTAAAATTTCGAAAGAACAAAATATTCCTACATACATGGCTGCTAACCGTATCGCTGAAAAGCGTATTGCAGATATCGGGAAGATTAAAGTGAAGTTCTAGTACGGAGTCGTTAGTATTTAGTCATTTAGAATTTAGTGCTAAGAATTAGTATTTAGTAGAAAAAACCATGTTGAACAGAAGGTATTTAAGAATAAAAGTGATGCAGGCATTGTATGGATTTTTTCAATCGGATACAAAAGACCTGGCGAAAGGAGAGCGTGATTTATTTAACGGGATCGATAAAATCTATGACCTGTATATTTATCAGCTGGCATTGCTCCTGGAATTACATCATGTGGCCACTACCGTTTCGGAAGATGCCAAAGAAAAACATTTACCGACGGATGCTGAATTGAACCCCAATCTGCGGTTTATTGAAAACCGATTTATCAAGCAGCTGGCAGAGAACATTCACCTGAAAAGGGAAATGAATAACCGTAAGATCAACTGGAATAATGAGTTTGAACTGGTGCGTAAAATGCTGAATGCGATCAAAGCATCGGATCAGTACAAGGCGTATATGGTTTCGGAAACGGACACTTATAAAACCGACCGTAACTTCATCCTTGAAATGTTCAAGGAATTTATTGCGGATTATGAATTGGTGAATCATTTATACGAAGAAAAAAACCTGCATTGGGGCGATGATATTTATATAGTGAATCCCATGATCGTAAAAACAATTGAATCGTTTAAAGAAGATTCGGCTCCGGATTTTGCGTTGTTGCCACTATACAAAGACAGGGTAGAAGATGAAGAATTTGTGAAGGATCTGTTCCGTCAAACAGCGATCCGGAATACGGACAATGAAAAATTGATCGGTGATAAAACAAAAAACTGGGAAGTGGATAGGATTGCGATGATGGATGTATTGCTGATGAAAATGGCGATCACGGAAGTGCTGCATTTTTCCAGCATTCCTGTAAAAGTAACGCTGAACGAATTCATCGAAATTTCGAAAATGTACAGCACACCGAAAAGTAAGATCTTTATTAACGGTATTTTAGATAAGCTGATCGCAGATTTTAAACGCGATAATATGCTGAATAAAATAGGCAGAGGATTGATGGAATAAAAAGTCCAAAGTATGCTGTGTACAGATAAAGAGCAGGAACAGAACTACGAACCTGTGTGTTGCAAATAACGCAATTGCTGTGAGCGTTTGCATTATTAACAGAAAGATTAAAAATATTTAAATAAGCAAAAAATGAAAATTAAATCACTCTTAACCGTGCTTGCCGGAATGTCGCTATTAGCTGCAGTTTCCTGCAAACAAGACGATCCTAAAAAAACAGAACCGGTTATTTCCACGGATGTGATCAGCGTACCTGCAACGGCATCGGGCAAACCTGCAGTACCAGGCAGCGCACCGATCATTACGTTTGCTGAGGATAAACACGATTTCGGAAAGATCACGCAGGGCGAAAAAGTATCGTATTCTTTCATGTTTAAAAATACCGGGGGATCGGACCTGGTGATCTCTTCGGCACAAGGTAGCTGTGGTTGTACCGTGCCATCATACCCGCATGTGGCAATAAAAGCAGGGGCAACATCCAAAATCGATGTGGTATTTAACAGTGAAGGAAAATCGGGGCTGGTGCAAAAAACAGTGACACTTGTAACCAATTGTAATCCAAGCACCAAGGTATTGACGATCAGCACAACGATCATCGTTCCGGAAGAAGAATAAAAAATAAAACAACAAATCAATTAATAATTAAAAACAAAAAACAATCATGGGTAGTCAGTTCGGATCATTTATTCCATTAATTTTAATCATCGTCGTATTTTATTTTTTCATGATTCGTCCTCAGTTGAAAAAATCAAAAGAGCAGAAAAAATTTCGTGAAAACATTAAAGCCGGTGACAAGATCATCACCATTGGCGGAATTCACGGCAAAATTGTAGATGTTCAGGAAAAAACATTTATCATTTCAGTTGAAGGCGGCGTGAAATTGAAAATCGAAAGAAGTGCGGTTTCTATGGATGCTTCTTCCATGATCAGCGAAGAACAAAAAACATTGTAAGCACAAATTTGTATGTAAACTAAATTTGTTATGAAAAGCGTTAGGATTAATTTCTTAACGCTTTTTTTGTGCGCTTATATCATTTCGGGCGAAGTAGGGAACCAACTCTGCATTTTTCTATAATAAGTACTGTTTTGGTGTGAAGTTTTAGTAAATTTGAAATATCAATTTTAAACTTTTTTTCGTTTGGTAAAAGACCGCCAGGATACTACTTTTAAGGAACCGATCCGTTTGAACCGTCGCGTGATCACGTTTTTGGTCTGCGTGCTTGTATCTGTGTTTTTTTGGCTGATGATGATGTTGTCGAAAGAATACAATATTATTGTGAGCTATCCTGTGGAATATGTGAACACGCCAAAGGATCGCGTTATTTCGAATTTATTGCCGAAAGAGATCGATATTGAGATCCGGGCGAAAGGGTTTTTCCTGCTGGCATACAAGTTCAAAAAAGCACAAACAGTGTATGTTGATTTGGAAGACAGCCGGCCGATGGCTACCAAAAATTATTATTACTTACTAACCAACTCCCGGATCAATAAAATGACGGAGCAGTTTTCGACGCGCATCAAAGTACAGCGCATTATGCCGGATACGATCTTTTTGAATTTCAACCGCAAAGTCAGCAAACAGGTTCCGGTAAAAGCCATTATTAATTTAACGATCGACAGCCAGTACCAGCAATCCGATTCAATCCGCCTGATCCCCGATCATATCCAGGTTTCGGGAGCTGCCGATGTATTGGAAAAAATTAACTTTGTAGAAACGGTCCCGGTAACAATCAAAAGCCTGAACGAATCAAGGACCGTGGTGCTTGACATTGCCAAGAGTCAGAATGGTTACATGGAAACCAATTTTTCGCAGGTGAAAGCGCAGATCAATTTGAAAAAATATACGGAAGCAAGTGTTGAATTAACGATTGAAGCGATCAACCTACCCAATGGCTATACGTTAAAATCATTCCCGGATAAAGTGCTGGTGAAATACGATGTGGCGTTTGATAATTATCAGAACATCAATGCATCGCAGTTTCGTGCCGTGATAGATTATAAAAAAGTGGAACCGAACAGTAACAAATTAAAAATCGTGCTTGAAAAATCTCCCTCAGGTATCCGTTCCATCAGATTAAATCCCGAAAAGGTAGAATTTATCATCAAAAAATAATGATCAAAGTTGGCATCACTGGTGGTATAGGAAGCGGCAAAAGCACTGTTTGTAATGTGTTTGCATTGCTGGGCATTCCTGTATATTCATCCGATGCCGCTGCAAGAACCGTTTTGGAAGAAGAAAATGTGATCCGGCAAATTGCAGCGATGGCAGGGGATGTATTGACAGAAGATCAGCAGATCGATCGTAAAAAACTGGCAGATATAGTTTTTAAAGACAAACAAAAGCTGGAACAATTAAATGGTATTGTGCATCCGGCAGTTGCCCGGCATTTTGAAAACTGGTGTGCAAAACACAAAAATGCGCCGTATATTTTAAAAGAATCTGCTATTTTATTTGAAAGCGGTGCTAATGAACAGGTGGAAAAGATCATTACTGTAACGGCGCCCAAAGCTCTTAAAATACAGCGTGCAGCGCAGCGGGACGATATTTCCGAAAAACAGGTAGAGGAGCGCATGAACAATCAGCTGAGCGATGAAGAAAAAACAAAACGCTCGGATTACATACTCCTGAATGATGAGCAACAGCTTATCATTCCGCAGGTGTTGAGCATTCATGCACAATTATTAAACCTGGCAGGATCTAATTAATTTTTTGCTTTAAAGAATTGTTCTTACTTTTAAATTAAAATAAAACGACCATGGAAACCCCGAACCCGGAAAATATCAATCAGCAGTTCAATCAGCAATTTGGCCAGGCTACACCGCCAACGCCGCCTAATCAGGCATTTCAGCAACCGCCGCCAAGGGAATTGCCAAATTCAACGGCAGTTTTGGTATTGGGCATCATCTCCATTGTGGGATGTTTTTGTTACGGCATTGTGGGGGTAACGTTGGGGATCATCTCATTAATATTGGCCGGCCGGGCGACTGCTATTTACAATCAAAATCCGGCACAATACACCGTTACTTCGTTTAAAAATATGAATGCCGGTAAGATCTGCGGAATCATCGGGCTGGTTATTTCTTCCCTGTGGATGCTTTTCTGGGCCTACCTGCTCTTTATAGGTATTGCAGCTTCGCGTGCACCCTGGGACCTGATGCATTAATCACATTTATTTTAAATTTAAAGGACGTATCCCGTCCTTTTTTTATTTACGCACATGCCTGCACTGATCCATTGGTTAGAAAATCACATGATGACTTGCCCTTACAAGGCGCTTACCGATGTCGATTGTCCGGGCTGCGGCATGCAGCGTTCCTTTATTGAATTGCTGAAAGGCGATTTGATGAGCAGCCTGCATTTGTATCCTGCTTTGCTCCCGGTAATTTTTACATTAGGGTTTACTGCGGTGCATGTTTATTTTAAATTTAAGAACGGCGCTGCGTATGTAAAATATTCATTTTTTTTGACCATGGGAATTATCATGACCAGCTATATTTATAAACTGTGCGTATGAAAAAAATAGCTTCGCTTTTTCTTCTTTTGTATTCTGTTTCAATGGTTGCCCAGACGGAAAATTCCCGTCCGGTTGTGCCTTTGGGCCAGACGTTTTCGGTATATCTTGCGGGCGATGGAGGGGAAGATACAATTCCCGGTAAAGCCTTGTTACTGCTGAAAGAACAATTGCTGGAGCATCCAAACAGTGCAGTCATTTTTATGGGTGATAACGCCTATCCGAGCGGTATTTCGGCAGATGATAAAGAAGCGCAAAAACATTTGGGATCGCAACTGCAAATTCTGCAGCAGTATAAAGGGCAGATTTATTTTATTCCGGGTAACCATGATTGGGATGCGCAGGGTAGAAGAGGATTGGAAAAAATAAATGCGCAGCAGGCATACGTTGAAAATTATGTAAAAACAAAAACGCAGGCGCTGAATAAAGAGCAGCATCCTTTTTTGCCTTTGAATGGTTTGCCTGGCCCCGAAACTGTTTTGTTAAAAGAAGGTTTGCGTTTGGTTACCATTGATACACAATGGTTTCTTCAAGCCTACAAAAAAAATAAAATTGGTTCTAAAAAGCACACGATCGATTTGTTTTATGCCCGCCTCGACAGTATTTTGAATGCCGCAAAATCAAACAACGAGCAAGTGATCGTGGTGGCGCATCACCCGATATATACCAATGGGAAACATTCCCTGGGGCATCAGCCGCTCCGTTTTTTGCTTAATTACACACCGTTCGCGGTATTCGGATTGCTGGGGCCTAATCGCTTATTTTCGCAGGACATTGCACAGCCGCGGTATAAAAAAATGCGAAAAAAAATGCTGGCGATCTTTAGTAAATACGATAATATCATTTATGCATCGGGGCATGAGCATAATTTGCAATTTTTTAAAGTAAACGGAATGCGTTACATTATCAGCGGTTGTGTAAGCAAGCGTTCGCATTTAGCGAAAAAGAAAAAATTTAATTCCGTTTTCCAGGACGATCAGCATACCGGTTTTGTAGAGCTGGAATGTGTACCGGGAAAAAAAATTAATACGGTTATTTACAGGGTAGGGCAGGAGAAGCTGCTGCTGGATTTTTGATTATATGTAGTGAACAAAAATGGCATCAGGCATGTGTTATTTGTTCGTTGCGCGCTTCGCTTTTTCTTCCTGAATATACTCTTCCTTATAATTACCCTCTTTATTATATCTACTTTCAAACTGCCTGTAATTAATCACTCCTTTAAATGCCTGAGAGTGATTATCACCATAAGCTAACCGCAGCTCGGTAGGATAATTTCCTTGTGTAATCGCAGTTAAGCTCAACACAACCTCATTAGGAGGCAGAATGATCGTTCCAATACCATTCCCGCAACTGTAAATAAATGGTTCTTCAATGGGTTTCCACAAACCAGTCGAATCTTTCGCTTCCATAATTAGTGGAAGAATATTGCCATAACCAATCGCAATGGTATCCTTTGTATTATTTGTTAAAAGTATAGGATAAGAATTGTTTATTTTTTTTGTTGTATCAATTCTTATCTCAACATTTGCTTTTTGGCCATACCGGTAATTTCTTTTTTTTGCCAGCCAGTCAATGTAATATTTTTGGAGATCGATGTTGCCATTTGAAGGAGACGGTTGAGTGTAACCAAAATGTAGTTGATAATTAGCGAAAATCGTATCAGTCAAAGTACCAATATATAGGAAAGGATAGTGAGCGGTGGAAAGCCAGGTGATTTTTTCTTCATTATCTGAAAAAACATTTTTTTCATGTTTAACAGTGTCAATAACTACTGGAAAAGTACGAGAGCCCTGTGTATCAGCATTTTTATTTTCAGTATGGCAAGACACTAAATAAACGGAAAAAAAAAGGATGCTGATTACATGTTTCATAATTGTGTCTTTTAAAGCAATAGTTAACCATTGGATATTCGCATTCCTTTTCTTTATCCGAACCTATTTATCTTCTTCGTTACAATATTTCTGGAGTAGGTCGTACGCTTTTTCGTTGTTTAGTCCATCAGCCGCTTTCAGGTCTTTGCAGGCACCTTTTTTATCGCCGGAAGCCAGCTTAATGGCAGCGCGGTTAATATAAGCCGATGAGTAATCAAATTTCAGTTTAATGGCCATATCGAGGTCTTCCAGTGCACCGGCAAAATTTTTCATGGCACCTTTGGCAATGCCACGGTTGGTGAGTGCGATCACATTTTTTGGATCCAGCTTGATCACATCATCAAAATCGCGTACCGCGCCGGAATTATCGTTGATATTGATCCTTGCAGCACCGCGGGTGATGAGCGCATCAATGTTATCCGGTTCAAAATCAATGTAACGGCTCAGGTCCTTGTCGGCAGCTTTAAAATTACCGCCGCTAAAGTTTGTTTTTCCCCGCCATAAAAACGCTTCATTGTTATCAGGATCCACTTCGATTACTTTATTAAAATCATTCAGGGCCAGTACGTAATCCTTTTTTACGTTGTAATATAATTTCCCCCTGCGCATCAGCACTTCTGTAAAATTAGGGTTTAGCTCCAGCGCCCTGCCGTAATCTTCAAATACATCCTGTAATTTCCGTCCTTTTTCGCGGAGCATTCCACGCTGATAAAATGCCTGGTAATCCTCAAAATTCTTATCCAGGGCTTTATTAAAATCGTGCATGGCCATGGTATCGTTTCCCAATGCGAGTTGTGCTATTCCACGTTCGCGGTAAGCTTCCCCGCGTTCTGGATCAATTACCAGCGCTTTTTCATAGCTGGCTACAGCACTTTTAAAATCGTTTGTTTTTGCCTGCGCATACCCCAGCCGCGACCATGCCGCAAATGAATTAGCATTTGTTTTTGCCGCTTTTTTATAATCCTTTATTGCATCCGCATAAAATTTATTCGCGCCTTTTGTGTCTTTGTTTTTGGCATGAATGGCTGCCGAATCGCATTTAATGTTTCCGCTTTTAACGAGTGCAGTTACAGCATCTGCGGTATCTACTTTGGGTGCTGCATCGTCCTGTGCTTTAGAAGTAAATGAAAATGCAGTGAAAATAAGTATTAAAAACAGGGAGGCATGTTTAAGCATAGGAAGAGGAATTTATGTTCAGCTAATTTAACAATTATTTTTTTGAATTCTGGTACCAGGCAATCGCAAACCGGATCTCGGAATAGGTATAATCATCCGAAAGCGCTTGTTTAATGGCGCCAAAAAGGGAAGTATCCAATGATTTGGATACGGTAATGATGTTTTTCATTTTTTCTTCTTCTACAAATAATTTAACATCGATCAGGCCCAGGCCCACGTATTCCGCTAAATGCGATTCGATGGTAGTGATCGCGAGATTGCGTTCTTTCGCGATCTGTTCCATGTTTTTCCCTTCTTTGAACAAAGCATACGATACTTCTTTGGTTTTTACTTTTTCCTTTTTTTCGCCCGGATCTTTTTTTCGCTCGCGTTTCCCTTTTGGTGCTGTAGTAACAGCGTTTAATTCCTGGATGCGTTCTTTGTTTTCTATATCTGTGTTGATCGTTTCTTTTGAAAATTCGCTGTTTTCGGTAGCGGATTTTACCATGGCTTCCGCTTTATGGATCAGCTGCAATTGCTTGAAAAATAACCCATCCAGCTCGGCTAGCTCCTGCAGATAGGTTTTTACTTTTTTCTCGGATTCTAGTAAGTTAATTTGTTTGAGTATCGTTTTGGAGAATTGTTTCAGCAAGGGGGCAAAATGATTTTTTGCCGCTTCCACACGGGTTTTCAATTGTTCTTTGTAATCTGATTGTTTCGTTTCGAAAATAAATTTCAGCTGGTTCAAAAATTTATCTGCCACATTTTTTGCCGTTTCTGTTTCCTTTTGCAATTCATGCGCCCAGTTAAAATATTTTTGTTTGGCTGATTTATGCTCATCTTTCTGGTAATCCTCCAAATGCGCTTTCAGCCGGTTGTTCAAATCCGAAAAATTAAAACATGCGATCACATATTGTTGAAAAAATCCGATCGATTCTTTTTCAAATAATTCCGTTAATGCTTCATTGCTGTCGCGTGTGTTCGAATAATCTGTAATGTTCTGATCCACGTTCAGGCTGTTCACATTGATCCGCGACGAAAGCACCAATCCATTTAATGAGGTCAGCCGCGAAAGCGCTACATACACTTGTCCGGGTGCAAACGCATCGCCAATGTCCACAATGGCTTTGCTGAATGTTAATCCCTGGCTTTTGTGCACCGTGATCGCCCATGCCAGCTTGATCGGATATTGTGTGAACGTGCCGTTTATTTTTTCTTCAATTTCGTTGGTGGCTTCGTTCAGCGTGTATTTAATATTCTGCCATTCATATTTATCGATCAGGAAAGGCTTGCTTTCATCGTTAAAGCTCACTTCAATTTTGCTGCTGCTGATGTTGGAAACGATCCCGATCTTCCCGTTAAAAAAGCGTTGTGCACCCGTCGGGTCATTTTTGATGAACATGATCTGCGCATCTTTTTTCAATTCAAGGTTTGATTCTACAGGATAGGCATACTCATTAAAATCACCGGTGGTTTCGGCTTTAAAAAAATACGATTGTCCTTCCAGCCTGCGTAGCGATTCTTTGTTGAGGTTATCTGCTTTGTAATTATGCGTGGTCAGGTGAATATAATTATCAGTTGCTGCGGCCTTAAAATCCGGTTTGTAAAATGTATTCAGGGTTTCAATGTCCTGTGCAGTCACATGATTGCTGCGCAAATTATTCAGGATCTTGATGAAGGTATCATCCGCCTGGCGGTAAATTTTATCCAGCTCGATATACAAGGGTTTGTTTTGCTGCAATACCTGTGCATCAAAAAAGAAAGCGGTTTTATAATACGCTCTCAAAAATTGCCATTCATCTTCTTTTACAACCGGCGGCAATTGCAGCATATCGCCGATAAACAATACCTGGACCCCGCCAAAAGGTAAATGGTTTTTGCGGCGGATGCTTTTCAGCACCAGGTCGATCGCATCCAGCAGATCGGCACGCAGCATACTTACTTCATCAATGATCAGTAATTCCAGCTCCTGCAACAAGCGGCGTTTGGTTGCATTCAGCTGTAAACCTTTGAACAGTGTTTGCGGTGTGTTTATTTTTACATTTTCATTGAATTTATTTTCTGCATCCCGTGCAGGCACAAATGCGCCGAAAGGCAATTGAAACAGCGAATGAATGGTTACACCGCCTGCATTGATCGCAGCGATGCCTGTGGGCGCCACAATCACTGCATTTTTGTAAGTGTGTTTGATGATGTGTTTTAAAAAAGTGGTTTTGCCTGTTCCTGCTTTCCCTGTTAAAAATACATTTTTGTTAGTATTATTAATAAACCTGGAGGCGATGGAAGCAGCTGTATTTTCGGTAGTACTCGTCGACATGTAGATTTTATTTTTTTGGAACATTGTTTTTTTAATGATACCGGATGTTCCCGTTTTTATTTTAAGTTATGTATACAGGATGTGCGTTTTTGCAACAGCAGCGGTTTGTTCTTTGGGCAGGCCTGCCTGTGCGGCAAATTTTTTCCATTGATGAATGCTGGAGGCAACACGTTCTATTAAATCGTTTGCTTTTTTAATGTTCATTTCTTTGGCAACAGCCAGTAAATCAACTTTGCTAATATCATCTCGTTTTCCGTTCAGCGACAATTGGTGGCTCCGGATCCATTTATTATTCGGGTCGTAGGCATAGGTAATGTCATATGCCGGTGCGAGGCTCCAGGCGCCTTGTTGGTCCATCAGGAAAGCAATGTTTTTGGTGTGATCATCCTGGTTGCGTGCCATCACATTAAATGCCATGCGAATGAATAATTGTTCGGCATCATTGTAAGGGAGCCTTAACTGGCGCATTACCTGGAAGGTTTGTTCGTAGGAATACGCAACCGGGTTGTTGTAATCAAAATGTGCCAGCCCGCACAGCGTTTGCATGTGCAGCTTGGTATTGCCTTGCGGACGGTCAAAGCGTTTGGTCATAAAATGTGCACGTTTGTTTTCTTCCAGCAATTTACTCTCCGCCATGATAATGCCGCAATCCAACGCCATAAGGTAATACGCGTATTCGATACGACAATAATCCTTCGGATCACCGAGTGTTTTATTGGTCACGCCATCAAATTTAATGATCCAGTAGCTGTAATTTTCCAGCTCATCCATTTGTCCGGAGCGTACATCACCTGTTGTTTCGTTATAGGCAATGATGGCTTTTGCACGTGCACCACCGGCAGAGGTTCCTACGCTGATGATCTGTTTTAATCCTTCATCGCTGTTGATGTGAATGTTGGTTTTCAGATCCTGGTGTTCGTTCATGACTTTCTTCGCAAGGTTTACTAGATCTTTTATTTCCAGGTGTTCGGATGTGTTGCCGGCCAATTCGCCGGAAGGCTCAAATTCCAATGCACCCATGCCGCGCTTACCTATATAACACAAGCGTTCCACGGGATCGATCTGTTCCGGATCTTTTCCTTGTCGTGCAAACCAGGTATCCAGTAATTGATTCCCAAAGCGGTCAGGTAATGAGTCTGCCAGTAATCCGGGTAATCCGCGATACGTCTCAAACGGAAGGGTCGGAAAGGAGTATATTTTTTTTCCGGCCAGCGCTTCCGCGACGGGCATGCGCACCGGTGAAAGATCAAGCCCTTGTTTTAAAAAATGTTCATCAAATTCGAAACGGGCAACGCGGGCATTTTTATCCCACAGCACTGCGCCTACCAACTGGTTCCATATTTTTATCTTGGCTACCATTCAGACGGTTTTTGTTTTGGATCTGTTTTTTTAGAAGAAGCGCGTTTGCGGTATTGTTCCTCTATTTCGGCTACTTTCAAGGGACTAACCTCTGGTTCTTCATTGAAGGTATCGAGTAATTCAAGCTTGTCGAGTGCGCGCAAAATTTCTACAAATGTGAGCAGCGTGGCGGTGCGGCCATTTTCAAACCGGCTGATCGTAACGCGGTCAAGCCCGGTGCGTTCTGCCAGTTCCTGCTGCGTCATGTTTTTATTGATGCGCATTTGTTTTACCTGCTTGCTTAATTCTCGAACAATGGCGGGATCACCGAGGTTGTACCAGTTTTTTTGTGCATACATGAGTGTTGCTTTTATGCTACAATAAACGAATTAAAACATTTAATGTTGCTTTTGTGCTACAAATGTACTGTGCTTTTTTTGAATGCAAAAGGAAAAGTTCAATTATTTATTATTGAATTTTTTTGGCAATTAACTTTATAAAGGCAAAAATACGGAGAAACAGGCAGTAGACAAATACATGCAATATACACCGGTTAGTTAGTGGGATAAATTGGTAGTTTGCAGATCAAATACGTATTCGTAGTTTTTTGTTGAAACTGTCCAGGCACACGATCGGTTGCTAAGTGGGGCATTATACGCCAGGGAGTTTGTTATGAGCGCAGGCAGAGTTTTAAACTCTGCCTGCGCTGGCTCTATAAAACATACAGCACCGGATTAATATATTCTTGTCCGGCTGCTTCGTTCAGGGTAGGTGCATTGATTAGAATTGTGTACAAAAAAATAAAGCATGCCGGCTCTCTCCTTCCGACATGCTTTTAGAATTGGAAAACATTCATCGTCTACACGATTTTTGTTTTTCCATTCTGTTTTAACGGCCTATCCGGGCCAAATACTATATTTTAATTGCGGTTTTGTATCCGCCGATATCCAATTGTTCAATCTTCCCTCTCAAATCCCTCTGCAAATGTAATTATATCTTTTATTGCAGTGAAAATTTTCTGTAGTATTTGATTAAAAATTCGATCAATACCGTGTTTTTAACTTTCACGATACAAGAATACAACGTTAGATTCAGAAAATAAAAATAAAAAAGATAAATTATTCTAATCCTAAAATGTTTTATTTTAATTAATTAATTGATTATTAGTATTTTAAATTAATTTAAAGGCAAAACTTACTGATTTTTAAAGGCAAAATTTAAGACGACTAAAAATATGATTAACATCATTCCGGGGAGTGACACCGCTTTTTTTTATCCTGAATAAAATAGCAGATATTTGTGTACCGGTAAACAATAGAAGATTACTGAAAAGCCGATGAATGAAGAACAAAACAAGCGGGCATAAATTTTTAATCATACATTTATATTTCTAAAATATAACCACTCATATCAATGGATTTTAAAGACTATTATAAAATACTCGGTGTTGCCAAAACAGCGAGTGCCGAAGAGATAAAAAAAGCATATCGCAAACTGGCGGTCAAATATCATCCGGATAAAAACCAGGGAAATAAGGCTGCAGAGGACAAATTCAAGGAGGCAAATGAAGCAAATGAAGTGTTGAGCGATCCCGAAAAACGAAAAAAATACGATGAGCTGGGAGAGAACTGGAAGCAGTACGAACAGCAGGGAACGCAACGGAATGGCGATTTTGACTGGTCGAAATACCAAACCGGGGGGAACCGCCAGCAACAGTATAGTTCCGGAGATGGAGGATTTGGCGGCGCTGATTTTTCTGATTTTTTTGAAAATATTTTCGGCAGCAGCTTTGGTGGTGGCGGAAACGCAGGGCGTACAGCCAACAAGCCCAAAAGTGATTATACGGCAGAAGTAACCCTATCGCTGGAAGAAGCCTACGAAGGCGCCTCCCGGATGCTGGAATTGCCGGGTGAAAAATTGCAGATGAAATTCAAAGGTGTGAAAGACGGGCAAACACTGCGTGTGAAACAAAAGAGCGGGTCACGCGGCGATGTGTACATTACCGTTCATATTCCTGCACATCCGCATTTTGAACGCAAAGAAGACGATCTGTATTCCGACACGCCGGTTGAATTGTATACGGCTGTACTTGGTGGAAAAGCGCTGGTGCGTACCATGAAAGGCACCATCAAAATCGACATCCCGAAAGAAACGGATAACGGGAAAGTATTGCGTTTAAAAGGAATGGGAATGCCCCGGTTTGGTAAGGCAACGGAATACGGCGACTTATATGTGAAAGTAAAAATACTGACACCGAAAAATTTATCGGAGGAAGAAGTAGCGTTGTTCAGGCAGTTGCAGGACATGCACGCGAGCCGGAAATAGTTCCTGTTTGTTATCCGTACAAAAGGAAATTTTACTTATAATCCCAATGTTTCCTTCAACTTGCTATAGCTCGTTCTGCTAATTGGAACGCGCTTGTCATTTTTTAAGATCGCGATGTAGCTGTTCTTTTCCAGTGATTCGATCTTTGTAAGCTGATGAATGTTGATGATGAAGGAACGGTGTGTACGGAAGAAAATAGCAGGATCGAGCACCTGCTCATAATAGTTCATCGTTTTCTTTTTCAGGTAATAACTGTCTTTTGTGAAGATCTTCACGTAATCATCATACGCTTCAATGTAACAAATATCTTCAGCAGGAACGATGCGGATCTCTGTACCGTTTTTCACCACAATGCGGTTGCGCTCTTCGGGTTGTTTTTCGGTGTGTTGCATAAAATGCTGAAAGTGACTTGCAGCAGTATCGGCCGTAGTGCCCGCTTTGCTTTTCCATTTTTCAAGCGCTGCATCAAAGCGGTCTTTATCGAAAGGTTTTAATAAATAATCGATGGCGTTGGTTTCAAATGCTTTGATGGCGTATTCGTCAAATGCTGTGGTAAAGATCACAGCCGGTGTGGTGGTAAGCAGCTCTAGCATTTCGAAGCCGTTTATTTTCGGCATTTGTATGTCGAGGAAAATAAGATCGGGCTGATGCTGCGTAATGCTTTTGATGCCTTCGAAACCATCGCCGCATTCTGTTACCAGCTCAATATCGGTATGGGTTTGCAGGTATTCTGCAATGATGCTGCGGGCTAATGGCTCATCGTCAATAATGATCGCTTTTTTCATACGGCCTGTGGTATTTTTAAAGTGGTGATGAAGGTATTTTCTTTTTTATCGGTGAGCAACAAATCCTGTCGTGCATATAGCAAATACAGCCTTCGCTGGATGGAGCTGAGGCCAAATCCTACTCCTGATTTCGCGCGTTTTGTTTCAGGGTCAAAGGGGTTTTTTATTTCGATGTGTAAGTAAGGGCTGCGCACTTCCGTGGAAATACTGATGGTGACATCGCCGGTGAGATCGTACAATCCAAATTTAATAGCGTTCTCCACAATGGGCTGCAGCAATAGCGATGGCAATTGATAACTCATGCTTTCGTCGCTGGTCTGAAATTCCACGTTCATGCGGTGCCCGAAACGAACCTTTTCAATGTCGAGGTATAATTTTAAATGTTCGAGCTCTTCCGAAAGTTTTACCAGCTGGTCTTCTTTTTTTAATGTTCCTCTTAAAAAATCGGAAAGCTGCTGGATCATTTTGCGCGCTTCTGCGGGTTTCATCGCTACAAGCGCACTGATGGAATTTAAGCTGTTGAATAAAAAATGCGGTTGCAGTTGCTGACGCAGTTTTGTTAATTCTGCTTCTTTCATTAATTGTTCGCTGTCGGATTTTCGTTTTTCATTTTCTTTTTGTTCCGACATGGTGTTCCACATCCAGTTCAATAAAGTGATGAACGAAATGATGAGCAACGAAAAAACAAAACGGACAGGTAATGATTTTTCGAGAAATAATAAATAGGCAGCATCGGTGGAAAAAATCCGTGAAAGCACCCAGTTGAGGACGCTGCAAAAAATAACCGGGAGGACGATCGCAAAGATAAGCCGGTTAACCTGGTTCGTCTTCCCGGGTTGATAAAAACGGTACATAATGATGGCGGTGAACCCTGCGAATGCCATCAGTGAATTGGAGATGATGGAATCCACCAGGGCGATCTCCCAGCTTAATTGCAAACGATGCAACACAAAGGTTTGCACCGCTGCCCAGCACAACCACCAGCCAACAAAAACTATTAAAAGTTTGGATAAAGAATATGGTAAACGTGAATTCAAATTTTATGCAAAGGTCAAAAAATTTGTTTGAATAAGAATTGATTTCTGACGTGTAAATTGAATAAATGCATCCGAATCGTCGGTTTCATGCGTGGATGCATACAATTGTTCGCCGTCTTTTGTATCTTTTAATGCATACAATTCCGTAACATCAATAAATTTCCAGTTCACTTTTTTGTTTTTTGCGTTCATAAAAACGCCTTCTTCCTGCTTGCCGATAGAGCGTGCTTTGAAAAATGCCTCTTCCAGGCTTTTTGCTTCGATCAGGCGGATTTGTTCATCAAACTGCGATGTTTGTTTGCTATCTTCAATATCTATATTGAAAATAAGTTTTGCTAAATATGTATTCATGGTTAGACGGTATTAATAAGTTTGTATATAATTTTTAACTCCTTTTTAATTTGTAAAATTGATTGTAAGCGTATTTATTTAAAAGCTCTTTATTTCTATTCCTCCAAAAATCACAGTCCCCCTGAGGATCAATAATTTTTTATTTTCTTCGCCGGGTGCGCTTTGATGCGGTGGACGCTTATCTTCCACGCTTCCGAACACACATACAATGTCCGATTGAATGTCCCAGTTGGCCGGGATGATCAGCTGTGTGCCGCCGAATACTTCGGTAATTTCGAGTGTAGCAGTGCCGGTAAAATCGGCCTGGCTCAGATCTATTTTTGCACCGGCAAATATGATGGTCACATCCCCACTCTTGAAATTTTTGGAAAGAATGTTTTTTTTGATCTCGCTCATGAACGATACACAATCGATGCAATCGTCGGTGTTTGCTTGTTTTTCAGATTGTTCATACTGCTTGAATTTAGCATCGTAATAATTGTGTTTATACTCGTGTCGTTTGTTCCATTTTTCCCAGTGACGGCGTTTGTAGCTCCTGCGAGGTTTGAAGATGATCATCAAACCGATAAAGATGATGATCAGTGGCCAGATCAAAGGCCTGATGGCAAGATCCGGATAAAAATCCGCAGCTAAATACACACCGCCTACAGCCACTAAAATAAACCAGAACGAATTGCGGAAACCGTGCTTAATACCGCTGAATACTCCCAGCGCTATCAATCCCATTTTCCAGGTTAACAACCAGGAAGGAAAGATCACTCCTAATTCGCGTGCTAAAAAAAGCGACCCGATGATGACGATGGCAATGCCACCAAGGACTTTTCCTCTTTTATGTTCTTTTTCCCATTGTTGCCACATCTCTTCGTTTGGTTCTGTTCCCTGATTTTCCATTGCAATTAATTTTTTATCAAAAGTAGGTACATCCGGAACCCTGTACAACAGATAATAGGCCATTTTACGCCAGAAATCGGTGAACGGTAGCTGAGGGCAGGGGAACAGTACTATGGTATTTTTTACCGACGGGCTTGCGCTCAAAAAATCATTATTTTTTCCTGGAAACCGCATTGTTTTCCGCAGTTTGAATGCAAAGGAACAACCCGGGAGTGACAGCGGTATGTCAGCAGGAATAAATAAAGGTTATGATTTGTATCGAACCTTGCCGTAAAAGTATTTACAGGAAAGCAATGACTCTGTGAAATGCCTGTTTTTATCGATGAAAATGCAACAAATGTTAAAATTTGAGAACTGCAGAATGTTTACAGAATTGATTGGTATCTTTAATATTAAATACTCCGGGTCCCAATACGTTTTTATAATGAGGTTACTGCTCTGTTTCTGTTTGTTTTTTTGCTCCGTTTCCGGGATCAGGGCGCAGGATGCTGCCGTATTTTTTGAAAAGGGAAAACAACAGTATGAAACAGGCGATTATAAAAATGCACTCGATAATTTTAAGCATGCGATCAAACTTCAGCCGCAGCTGGAAAAGGTAAATTATTATGCCGGCTTATCCGAATACAATTTGCAGGATTACCAACAGGCGATCGTGTATTTTAAATTAGAACTCAAACAAAATCCCGCTGATGAAGCTGTGTATGTACTGTTGGCAAAAGCCAAAGATAAAACAGGGAACATAACGGCTGCGATCTACTATCTGCATATTGCCTTGGCACTGGATGATAAAAATCCGAAGCTGTACCTCGAAGAAGGAAATGTGTATTTCAACAATAAAAAATATACAGAAGCATTAGTTGATTATAATAAAGCATTGGCGCTAAATCCTAAACTGGAGATCGCGTATTATAAAAAAGGATTTTGTAATTATTATCTCAACGATACTGCCGCTGCCTGCGAAAGCTGGAGCAAGCTGGAAGATCCGGACGATTATGAAAATTATGAAGTGATCAATAACGTGTGTACAAAGAATTAAAAAAACGAAAAATGAAAAAAACACTTACTGCTACTATTACCTGTTTGCTTTTGGCAATGAGTTTACAAGCCCAAACGTACAATTACTATTTTGGAAACATCCACAGCCAGTCGTCTTACTCGGATGGTAACGTAGACAGCGCCACATCGCTTATTACTACACCGTTGCAGGATTTTAACTATGCAAAATTATCGCAACATTTGGATTTTTACGGTATCTCGGATCACAATCATTTGAATGCAGGAATGCTTTCACCGGCCAACTTTCACAAAGGCTTGGCAGATGCAAATACTGCTAATGCGGATGGATCGTTTGTGGCCATGTACGGGCAGGAGTGGGGCGTGATCTCCGGTGGCGGGCACGTGGTAGTATACGGCTACGACTCACTGATGGGTTGGGATGCCGGTGATTATGATGTGCATGTAGCGCAGAATGATTATGCGAGCTTGTGGAAACGAATCAATATGCACCCGGGTGCTTTCGGTTACCTGGCACATCCGCAATCCAGCGATTATACTAATTTGTTTACTACTACACGCAGTGTGGATGCAGATAGCGCCATCATTGGGATGGCAGCGCGCAGCGGGCCTGCATTTTCCACCAATGCCACTTATTCGGATCCTTCAACAAGCACGTATATTACCCGTTTCCAGGATGCATTAAAGCGCGGTTATCATGTAGGCATCGGGCTTGATCATGATACGCACAATTCGGTTTATGGCCGTCAAACGATGGGGCGTTTGGTGGTGCTGGCACCCTCGCTCACACGTGAAAATATTTTAGATGCTTTGCGCCGCATGCGTTTTTACAGTTCGGACGACTGGAATGTGAAAGTGGATTTTAATATCGGTTCGTACCCGATGGGAAGTGTTTTTACACATACGGGAACGCCAACGATCTCGGTAACCGTGACAGATCCGGATGGCGAACTCACATCTTCTATTAAGCTTTATTATGGTGTACCGGGCAGCGGAACGGCAGCAACATTATTAACATCAAATACCAATTCCAATACATTAACATACACACATTCGATCGCCAACCTTGCACAATATTATTATTATTTAGAGATCACACAAACGGATGGGAACAAGATCTGGACATCACCGATCTGGTACAAACGGAACGATGCGGCTTCTTCCACACCGGTTGCTGCTTTTACAACATTGTCGACTACTGTTTGTGCAGGCTCACCGGTAGTATTTAACGATGCCAGTACGAATAGCCCTACGACATGGTCCTGGAGTTTCCCGGGCGCAACACCGGCAACATCCACTGCACATACGCCAACAGTTACTTACTCCGCTTCGGGAACGTATAATGTGACGCTAACAGCATCCAATCCATCCGGAACAAATACATATACACATACAGCCTACATTACGGTGAACCCGGGCATTCCAACGCCAACAATTTCGCAGGCAGGAAATGTATTGACATCAAGCGCAACCAGCGGTAATCAATGGTATTGGAACGGTACGCTGATCATGGGTGCCACAAACCAGTCATTTACGTATTCGCTGAACGGATCGTATACAGTGGTTGTAAGCGGTGGTAGTTGTACTTCTGCAATGTCGGCGCCATTGGTAACTACCGCTACAGGAATCCAGGAAATACAAAATCCAAATGCTTTTAATGTGTACCCGAATCCGAATGACGGGAATTTTAATGTGACGTTTACCACGACTTCAAAAGCAAGCTATACTATCAGTATTGCCAATGCATTGGGACAATTGATCTATCACGATGTAATTACTGATTTTACAGGAACATATACGAAACAGCTCAGTGTTTCGGAATATGGAAAAGGAGTATACACGGTTTCGTTAACGAATGAGAAGAAAGAAACGGTGAAGAAGATCATTGTCTACTAAATACCAATTACGACCAATATACTAATCTGGGTGTATACTTTGCGTTAAAAGAATTGTCCCTGCCAGGGTTTTAAACCCTGGCAGGGATAGTAGCAAAGGTTGGTTTGTAATAATTTTTTGAATACTCAGCAAACTGAATTTCTAAAACAGCGACATCTGCACTGCTGGAATTACCACTCTTTTTTTCTGAATAGCAGCGGGAGCAAAATTATCGGTGATCTCAAAAACGTTTGTTTCTTCATCGCGGGAAGCAATTACAATGTGTGTATTTCCGGCATGTTGCAAAAACAATTGATACACCAGTTCCGGCGAATTATTATTTTTTGAAAGGTGAGACAAGAGCAGGTGGCTCATGAATGCCGGTTTGTGTTCCAGGAAAAGCTCCAGTGATTGTTTGTTGGATAAATGCCCATGTCCGTTGCGAATGCGGTTTTTTAAATGAAAAGGATAGCGGCCGTTCTCCAGCATGTCTTCATCGTAATTGGCTTCCAAAAAAGCGGCATGGCATTGTTTAAAGTAATGGCTGAGTTCCGCGCAAACCACTCCTAAATCTGTAAACACGCCAATCTTAATGCCTTTGCTTTCCACAATAAAGCTGTGCGGATCGGATGCGTCGTGAAACTTTTTAAAAGGGGTGATCTGTAATTCGCCGATAGCAATGGATTCGCCGCCGGTAAATTTTTTGTTGAACTCATCTGCCAGCTTAAATCCGCTGTTCTTTAATGTAGCGGGTGTAATGTACACCAGCAAATTGTATTTTTTTGAAAGCACGGATACACCACGAATGTGGTCGCCATGCTCGTGCGAAATAAAAATGGCTTTGACCCGTTCCATCGATAATCCCAAACGTTCCATTCGCCGCTCGGTTTCCCTGCAGGAAATACCGGCATCCACCAAAATGGCTTCGCTGTGATTGCCTATGTAATAGGCATTTCCATTGCTTCCGGAATTTAAAGAGGCTATAAAAAGAGACATATACAAAGGAACTGAATTTACAGGAATAATAGGGTAACTGTTATTAACTTCTATGTTTGTTTTTTGAACAATAGGCTTTGCAGTTTGTCCCTGACGCAGCAATTATAATATTGCAATAAAACAATGCTCTGTTAGGAGCAGACAGTTAAAGAAATATAATTTGAACCCATAACAAGCTCCGTTAGGAGCGGCCTGTAATTAGCACCGGAGGTGCGTTCAGAAAAAAACGAAAGGCCGGAATTATTTTCCGGCCTTTTCAATATAAAATTAAAAAATTATTTTCCTTCGCTAAGAAGTGTTACATAACCGGTATACTCGTGTTCTTTTGCATCCGATCCCGCCACTTTTATAATGTAATAATAGGTTCCGTCGGGTGAGTGTGCACCGGATTTTGTTTGTCCGTCCCATCCGCTGCCAGCACTGTTCCACTCAAATAGTTTCAATCCCCAACGATCGTAGATCACGCCGTTAAAGGAAGTAATGCCTTCTGCAATGATCGGTTTGAAAACATCATTGCTGCCATCACCGTTTGGTGTAAAAATATTGGGCAATGCAAATGCAAAATCCTTGCTCACTTCAATGCGTGTGCAGCTGGTGTCAATACATGCTCCGTTTGCTGCGATCAAACACACCTGGTACGTTCCGGTTTGCATGTAAGTGTAACCCGGATCAGATTGTGTGGATGTTGTTCCGTCGCCAAACGTCCAGCCATATATTGTTGCATTGGTGCTGTTGTTGGTGAAGCTTACTACCAATGGCGCTGTGCCGGATGACGGGCTTGCAGTAAATGCAGCAACCGGGGTGGTGGTACCGTTTACATTCATTGTGTTGTTTGCCGAACAGCCGGTACTTGTATTAATTACCGTGATGGTATAAATTCCTGCCTGGTCCACAGCAGGAGCTGTTGTGGTGCCACCGGAAATAATGTGTCCGCCTGTAGTGGTCCAGTTATAGGTAATGCTAGCACCGGTACTTGATCCGGTACCATTCAGGTTAATGCTGTTTGTTCCGCATGCAATAGTAAGATCGCTGCCGGCATTTGCTACCGGTGGTGCATTGATCACTACTGTTACCGGTTCCAGGTCTGAGCAGGAACCGTTGCTGCTTTGAATGTAGTAGGTACCGCTGCTGGTAATCGTTCCCGGTGATGCCAATGGACTGGTAGCCGTTGAATTGGTCCAGTACGATAATGTACCGCCGCCTGTACTGCCTGCTGTAACTGACGATGCCGTTAGGTTGATGCTTGCCGGTGCACACACCGCTGCCGGGTTGGTAATGGTAAGTGAAGGCGTAGTGTTGATGGTTACTGTAACTGCTGCAATATCGCTGCAGGAACCTAGTGTGCTTTCAATGTAATACGTACCGCTGGTGCTTACTGCAGTTGGTGAAGCCAGCGTTGTGGTAGCGCCTGCATCGGTATAATAGGTTAATGTTCCGCCACCGGTACTTCCTGCTGTAACGGAAGCGGCTGTAATATTAACAATGCCCGGGCCGCAAATGGCTGCCGGACTGCTGATCACCAGGGACGGTGTAGTGTTGATTGTCACAACCACTGCATCCACATCTGCGCAAGTACCCACACTGCTTTGTATGTAATAGGTACCGCTGGTGGTCACTGCCGATGGTGAAGCCAATGGCGTGGTAGCGCTGGCATCTGTGTAATACGATAATGTTCCGCCACCTGTGCTGCCCGCGGTTACTGCAGGTGCTGTAATATCAATACTTGCCGGCCCGCAAACTGCAGCCGGATTAGTAACTACCAGCGAAGGGGTTGGATTGATGGTAACGGTTACTGCTTCAATATCGCTGCAGGAGCCGAGTGTGCTTTCAATGTAATAAGTGCCGCTGGCGCTTACTGCAGTTGGTGAAGCCAATGTGGTAGTTGCACCTGCATCCGTATAATACGTTAGTGTTCCGGCGCCTGTACTGCCTGCTGTTACAGCTGGCAGGGTTAAGTCGATGCTTGCCGGGCCACACACTGCTGCAGGACTGGTAATTACCAGTGCCGGCGCCGGGTTTACAGTTACAGTCACAGGAGCAATATCACTGCAGGAGCCAATAGTACTTTGAATGTAATAGGTGCCGCTTGCCGTTACAGCCGATGGTGATGCCAAAGGTGTTGTAGCAGCTGCATCGGTATAATATGTAAGCGTTGCTCCACTGCCTGTACTTCCCGCTGTTACTGCAGCAGCTGTTAAATCAATGCTGCCCGGTGCACATATGGCTGCAGGATTGGTAATGGCTAATACAGGAGCAGGGCTGATAATTATTGTTACCGGTTTAATATCGGTACAGGAACCCACGGTGCTTTCAATGTAATAGGTACCGCCAGCAGTGACTGCATTTGGTGAAGATAGTGGTGTTGTGGCGGTACTGTCGGTATAATATGATAATGTTCCACCACCTGTACTACCACTGGTTATAGCAGCAGCTGTTAGATCAATGTTGCCGCTTCCGCAGATGGCAGGTGGATTGGTGATCACCAGTGAAGGCGCCGGATTGATGGTGATGGTAACAGGTTCGATATCATTACAGCTGCCAATGGCACTTTCAATATAGTATGTACCACTTGCTGTCATCGCGTTTGGCGAAGTCAATGGCGTGGTAGCAGCTGCATCCGAATAATACGATAGGGTACCGCTGCCGGTGCTTCCGGCTGTTACAGTTGCTGCTGTCAAATCTATACTTCCGGGAGCACAAACCGGAGCAGGATTGGTAATAGTTAATGTTGGTGCCGGGCTCACGGTTACTGTTACCGCTGCAATATCGGAACAACCGCCGCCTACGCTGCTTTGTATATAATACGTGCCGCTGGTGGTAACAGCATTTGGCGATGTAAGCGGTGTAGTAGCTGTGCTGTCTGTATAATAGCTAAATGTTCCTCCACCTGTGCTTCCCGCTGTTACGGCTGGAAGTGTAAGGTCTACAAAACCAGGTGCACATACTGCTGCCGGGTTGGTAATGGCCAGTGACGGCCCCGGAGTAATGGTGATAGTGGTAGTTGCAGTGCTACTGCAACCCATGGAGTTGGATGCAGTTAAGGTATATGTTGTTGTTGAAGATGGAGCAACAGAAGGATTGAGGGTTGTAGAATTGGTCATGCCGGCTGTAGGTGCCCAAACATAGGTTGGACTGGTTGGATTGCTGAATGTAATGCTCCAGTTAACGATGGTTCCAACATCGGCGCCGGCTTTATCACCTACATGAAATGACCAGGTTCCGTTTGCAGAAGCGCAACTGGCGCTGGCTGTAATAAATGCATTCCAGGCTGCTGTTCCACCCGATGGTACAAACGTTCCGTTGAAGGGCGCTGTTCCGCTCCCGATAGCAGTAGTAGCGCCGGGAGTAAAGGTGGTGTTGGTGAAGTTATCACCGGAACCTCCTGTGCTGCTGATCAGCTGAATGCTGTTACCACAGGGATCATATAGATAGCCGATCAAATCGCCGTCGAATGTATGTGTGATGTTAAATGTGATGCTGGTTAAGGACCAGCCGGTATTTAAGCCGGTAACCGGAATGTTGGAAGTGGCGAATGAGCTACCCGTTCCGGTCCAGCCAAAAGGCACGCCGTTATCGGGGATAGCTACGTTTGAGTTAGCTCCGCTTGTTGTAAAGCTCAAAGGTACATTGGATGGACCGCTTACGGTTCCCGAAAGGTTGACCGTTTGGCTGGAGCAAAGTGCGGTACCACCGCTGGCTGTTACGGAAGGCGGTTGCAATACTGTAATGGTATGCGAAATGGTACTGCTGCCTGCCGAACTGCTGATGGTTTCCAGCACGTTATACGTTCCACCGGCAGCGTATGTATGCGTGGGGTTTTGATAAGTGGCAGCAGCGCTGCCAGAGTATACAGGGCTTCCATCGCCAAAATTCCATGACCAGTTGGTGATGGTAGAACCACTGTTGGATTGATCTGTAAAGGTAGTAGTGGTTCCGGCACACACCGGTGGCGCTGTAAAATTAGCAGCCATTAAAATGCAAAAGCTTTGTTCGTTGGTAAGCCCGCCTGTAGATCCGGTAAATCCCCAGTACACATTGGGGTTTCCTCCAAAAATAGTGTTGATGATGTCGCCGGTATAGCTGAGGCGCAACACACCGTCGATCCATACCTGGTAGGTTTGTGTTACCGGGTCCCATTGTACGCGCATGGCATGGTAGGCACAATCTTCAATGTCGGCAGAAACATCACTTGCCTGTACCGGGCCTGCAAGGTTATTGGCTGTTGTATGGTTTACATCCCCGTTGGAATTCATGGAAATGTGATCGTAAGAGGGATCGTTATCCGGACTGGTATTCTGATAGGTATCAATGAAAATTCCTAAAGAAGGGCTCACGCCACCCATTCCCATTCCGTTACCGGATGAACCAATGGTGGTTCCAAGGGGTTGCAACCCAAAACAAATTCCATCAGCACCGGCATCATCACAACCCAAAAACACATTGAAGGTAAAATCAAAAGGCTGTGTCAGGCTGATCCCGTTGGTGTTCCATACCGAACCGGCTTGTCCGCCAATGTTTGGTGTTAATTCGTAACAACCTCCACCCAGATCACTGGCATTCCCATTGATCTGATATTGGCCAAAAGACGGGATGCCAGCCATTGTGAAGAATATGACGCTGAAATAAGTAATTATTTTTTTCATGGTAAGGGAATTGATCGTTACGGGGTTTGAAAATTCTAAAATATTGCGGTTTATTATGTGGTTATACCGCAAAGATCGATAATTGATCCCGATGGTTGCATCTGAGTTTCTTAATTTAGCCGGGTAATAATTTCTACGGGGATGAAAGTTAAATTTTAAGCTACGAATAATGAATAGTAGCAGAGATCACGAACAGCAACCCCGCTACGAATCTTTGTAAAATGAGTTCAACGTTTAAAGTTCAAAGTTTGCTCTGCGCAGATGCTATGTTTTGTACGGATAATGAAGGGCAGGATGCCTTAAAATAAAAGGCACGAGTGGAATACTCGCGCCTGCACACAGAATTACACAGATTAGTTAAAATCGCTTTGCGATTTATTTATCTGTGTAATTCCTTTCAATTAAAAATCTGTGAATCTGTGGCTACTAACCGGGCGTGAAAATCGGCATACTGTTGACACACGCGGCAAAACTTCCGAACTTGAATTTCCGAATTTCGCCTTCTTTCATCAATCCAATCCCACAAAATTTCCTTTCGGATATTTTACCTTGTATTTTAATTGTAAATTTTTAGTAGCAGAGGGATCCAGCTTGAACGGCCAGGAAACAATGCCAGTGGTTTCATTTAGCTGACCATCGCTTTTTTCTTCCTGCGTGATGACAATTTTACTGTCGGAAGAAATCGGGAACTGGTCTTCCACTATAATATCAATGGCTTGTTGTTTGGCATTACGTACAACAATGTCCCAATCGCGGTAAGCGATATTATCATTACCTACTAACTGGCGCTTGTTATAATCCGTTGACTTTTTACGCTCTACTTTAATCCCTTTGTCGCGGCCCAGCGAAATTTCGAGTGTATCTACTAAGTAGCGGGTATCAAATAAAGTGTTGCCTACAAATGTTCCTTCGAAAAATACATTGGCTTGTCCTTCCAGGAAATTGTACTGTTCCCAGTTTACCAATTGTGCAGTAAGAAATACATCTTTATCCAAACGCGGCGCGCAGTAATATTGATATTTTGCATCTGTTTGGATACTTTGGATGGCTACCGTCATATTTTTGGGATCGGAAGGGATGCTGTATTTTTCTTCGATCGAAAATTCGGTGCTTACAATGTTAAGTGTTTTTGTTATAGCAACCCTGGCCGCGCCACTTTCGTCACTCGCATAAAGGCCTGCTGTTGTGGAAGCTACGGAGTTGATGCTTTTATTAGCTGAGGCCATGTATTCTTCACGCGTGATGGTACTGCCCGATTTTGTATCGCCATCTATATAATATGCAGGAGCGTCAGCGCGGGCGCCCCTAATTTCTGCCGATCCGTTTCCGCTGCTAAATCCCCATGTGTAGGTTGAATTTACATCAGCATCCACTTTGGACAGGTCACCTTCGTAATCGGTATTAAATACAGGTGCTTCCACGGCCATCAGTTCTTTTTCATAATCTGTTTTCACTATTTCATTGATCGGGGTTTCTTTTTTGAATAGCTTCACTGTAAGGTCTTTTTCGCTTATACCCACTGTTTGCGCATTGTAGCCAATAGAAGAAATGATCAGCTGTGTACCGTTTTGGGGAAGCACCATCGAAAATTTTCCGTCGGCATCCGCGGTGGTCCCAATGTGTGTACCGCTCACCATTACATTGCACCAGGGAATAGGCTCGCCTGTTTCCATATTGATGATGGTACCGCTCACATGTGTAAAGCGCGCATCCGTATAACGGTAAAAATTATTTTGCGGACGTGGCTGCACGTAGCTTTGGTTCAGGTAGAGCCACCATGCTTCGATCTTTGGTTTCTCGGAAGATTGGGAAGGATCGCCGGTGGATAATTTCAGCTTGATGTTGTTCCAATCTTCGCCGCTTTCCTGCGACACGTTTGCTTTGTATTCGATGGTCATTGGCTCGGCCACGCTTTTTACACGTAAATCGTATGTAGGATACCAGTGTGCATTCGGTACAATGTAACTCACAACAAAATCACCGCTCACTTCTGTTTTTGCAGATACCTTGATCACAATTTCGTAGCGGACATTTTGTTTGGGTGTTTTTAGTGCCAGCAAATGTTGCGTTACTGTTTTGTGTTCGTCAAACAATTGCAGGATCAAACGTGAATCTTTTAATTTTTCCGTTTTAATTTCCATCAGCCTGGTATGCACCATTTCCTGTGCTTTGCCGATTTGTTCCACGGTAATTCCTTTTGTAACGGTAGAAATATCTTTCAAATTCAGGATGGCTGTTTCCTGCGAATTCAATACCTGGATACGTACGCTCAGGTCTTCCATTTGTTGCATCAGGCTTTTTTGTTTTGCTTCCAGCTCGGCCCATTTTGTTTTTTCATTTTCCGTATCGTCCAGCTTTAGCTGATGGTTCACCGAAAGGATCGTGAAATTGCCTTCGCCTTTCACCTGGATACTTTCTTCTTTTAACAAGGAAGTGGCATCCGAAATTTTTATTTCCGATTCACCGGCCGGGATTTTTACCGAACCTGTTCGCGTTACCTGTGCACCGCTTTGAAAAACAGTAACGGCGGTAATCGTGGTTTTTAGTTCCACCTCTTTTGCCTGCATTTTAAATGCAAGAAGGATGAATAAAAAGCAAAGTTTTTTCATGTCTTTTTTAATTCTAAATTTTTAATATTTATTCTGTTTTTTTTGTACATCTGACATCTAATATCTGTTTAATCCAATCCAATGAATGTCCCTTTCGGATATTTTGCCGTGTATTTCAGCTGCATGGTTTTGGTAGTTCCCGCATCCATTTTGTATTGCCAGGTAACAATGCCGGTTTTATCATCCAGTGTTCCACCACTTTTTTCTTCCTGCTTTACATCAATTTTACTATCGCCGGCAATCGGAAACTGGTCTTCAACGATGATGTCTACGGCTTGTTGTTTTCCATTCCGAACAGTAATGTCCCACTCGCGGTAAGCGATATTATCATTTCCGAAAATGGTATGCTTGTTAAATTCATTTGATTTTTTACGTTCCACTTTCACGCTTTTATCGCGACCCAGCGAGATCTCCAGCGTATCTTTCAAATAACGGGTATCCAGTAAGGTACTGCCGATAAATGTTCCTTCGAAAAAAACATTTGCCTGTCCTTCCAGGAAATTATATTGTTCCCAATTGGTCATTTGTGCCGTCAGAAATACATCTTTATCCAAACGTGGTGCGCAGTAATACTGGTATTTTACAGGCGATTCGATGGATTGAATGGCAACGGTTATGTTTTTAGGATCGGAGATGATGGTGTATTTCTGATCGATCGTAAACTCGGTGCTGACAATGTTTACTGTTGGAGCAACGGTAACCGCATTGGCATTGGATTTATTTTTTCTATCGCTGCTGTATTGTACTCCGGGGATCATTTGTATCTGTTCGGCACTTATAGAAGTTGCTTTCATTTCAGTAACGTCTGAGAGTTCTACTTCCTTTAATTCCAGGTTGGAAGCCTGCATGTATATTTTCATTTCTTCACCGGTGATCGGTAATGTTTGTGTTTCATAACCGATGTAGGTGGCTTTTATGCTTGTGGCATTTTCGGGAAGGGTCAAATTAAAATTTCCATCTGCATCGGTGTTGGTGCCAATGTTGGTGCCATCTACCATCACTGTACAAAAGGGAAGGGATTCGCCGGTGCTTTTATCCAATACGGTTCCTCTTACTTTGGTGAAGCGCTTATCGGTGTAGCGGTAAAAATTAGTTTGTTGTTTGGGCTGTACATAGGCCTGGTTTAAATTGAGCCACCAGGTTTCCAGCTTTGGCTTTTGGGAAGATTGCGAAGGATCGCCGGTTGAAAGCTTCAGCTTTACATTGTTCCAGTCTTCACCTGTTTGCTGCGTTACATTGGCTTTGTAATCGATCACCATCGGCTCGGCCACACTTTTTACACGGAGATCATAAGTTGGGAACCAGCGGGCATTCGGCACAATGTAGCTCAATGTAAATTCTGCTTTTGTTTCTGCTTTTACCAGCACCTTCACCACAATCTCGTACGACACATCCTGTTTGGGAGTTTTCAGTACGGTCAATTGTTGAAGGAGTGTTTGGTGTTCGTCATACAGTGCCTGCATTTGCCTGCTGGCGATGAGCTTATCATTTTTTATCAGCGCCAGCTTTGTTTTTAAAAGCTCTTCTGCTTTGCCAATCTGTTCCACGGTGATGCCTTCGGTAGTGGTGCTTACGGATTGGAGGTTGAGCACCACTGCTTCTTCGGTGCGCAACACTTCGATCTTCACGGAAAGATCTTCCATTTTTTCTTTCAGATCTTTTTCTTTCGCTTCCAGCGCTGCCCATTTGGTTTTATCCTGTTTTTGATCGTCCACATTTACCTGGTGGTTTACAGAAAGTATTGTAAAATTGCCATCACCTTTTACCTGGATGCTTTCTTTTTTCAGAAGTGCGGTGGCATCGCGGATCACCACATCGTATTCACCGGCAGGCAGTGTGGTGGCGCCGGTTCGCTTTACTTGTGCGCCGCTTTGAAAAACAGTGACATCGGTAATGGAGGTTTTTAATTCGATCTCTTTTGCTGTTGTTTTTAAAGCAAAGAGGAGGAGTAGTGGAAGGATTTTTTTCATGTAAAAAGGTTCAAAGTTTAAAGTTCAAAAGTTTAAGGTTTTGCTGCACGCAGATACTGCATTTGCTATATTATATTGTTTACTTTTTTATTTGTTTTTGGTTTACTGTTGTATTTCTCATTTTCCATTATCAATTGTGCACTATCAATTATCTTCAACTATTCTCAATTATTTTGAAAACGAAATGTAGGCGTTTATTATTGATTACTTATTACCAGACGCATTTTGTGTGTTAATTCCATAAATATCATTAAAAAATAGTAGAGGGATTATTAATAGTGGTTTTGGGGAGCGATAATAGACGTAAATAAAGTGTTTTTATTTTATGCTGTTAAAAATTAAGTCATTGCTTTTAGCGATCGTTTTATTTTTGTGTACCTTGTTTTATGAATTAAAAACTAACCAAAATGAAATATTACTCTACACTTTTATGCATCACTTTTCTTTTTTATGGCTGTGTACATCACGATTTTAAAAAAGAAGGCGGTACCCGCATTGTATTGGAAGCAGCGGAAGGCGAACTGCTGAAAGAATGCCTGCGTGCTGATGACAGCATTGCCGTTGCCACGATAAATGAAACGAATAAAGAATATAATCAACAGGGAGAGAGATCTTTTTACGCGTTGTATTTCAGCAAGCTGGAAAAAGCGGATCCGCATACGATTGCAGGCGCGCATTTTCAGGTGAGCGGCTTAACTCCGGCATCGACCGTAGCAGAATGCACGCTGTTTTTTGAAAAACAGTTAAAAGAAAAAATGGATGCCATGATGAAAAACCTGGTGATGCGTATAGATGGGTTGGGAATTGCGGATGCCGGTATTTACGTGGGAGAAAAACCAGGACAACTGTTGGTGGAGCTGCCGGGTAAAAACGATCTGCAGCGTGTGCGAAAATTATTGCAAAGCAATTCGAAGCTTGGTTTTTGGGAAACTTACGACAATAGCGAGGTGTTTCCATTGTTGCAAACGCTGGATGGACTTTTAGCGAAAGATGTACCAGTTGTTCCTGCAGACACGCTTGAAAAAAAGCAAGAGCCAATCACCGAAAAATCACCATTGAGAGCACAGCTGGATGCACAAAAAACAGAACAAGAAAAAGCAAATGAGCTGCATGCGCATGACCTGGAGCAATTGCGCCGGGAACATCCTTTATTTGCTGTTTTAACTCCTGCTATAACTACATCAGACAATAAGTCACAATTAATGCAGGGGCCAATGGTTGGTTATGCAAATTACAAGGATACTGCAAAAATAAATGGGTACCTGAATGGTGCTGTTTTTAAAAAAATAAAACATAA
>OLLL01000039.1_pt1 | contig 42060 bp, 37 predicted proteins | sample 1604541 | NCBI WGS metagenome assembly OLLL01 (sample SAMEA104055722, study PRJEB20765) | soil metagenome | isolation source: soil
GGCGAAGATCACTTTATCAAATATTTGTGTTTTTCCGTTTGCCGTTGTCACGATGGCTTTTCCGTTTTCACGCTTAACACTCAGCGCGCCGTTATTGATCTGGATTTTATCTTTGAACGGTTCGATCAAAAGCTTGCGGTACGACTGGCTGCCGTCCTGCAGCGTGTACCATTGGTGCTGCGTGTTTAATCCCAGGAAGCCATGATTTTTAAAAAAACGCACCAGGGTTACGATTGGAAAATCCAGCATTTCTTCCATCGGCGTAGACCATACGGCAGAACTCATTGGAATTAAATATTTCCAGAGCATATCGTCACCGTAATTAAATTCTTTGATGTATTCTTTTAAAGAATAATTTTCAAATTTAGGATCGTCAAGAATCTTTACACTTTCTTTATTGAAGCGTGTAATCTGCATCAGCATGCGAATGTAGCGCAGACTGAAAATATTTTTCCGTTGTGCAAACAAGCCATTCAATCCCGATCCGCAGTATTCAAGGCCACTTTCGGTGTGCTGCACACTAAATGACATATCCGTTTTTTTAACCGGTGCTTTTATTTCGTCAAATAATTTATGCAGATTCGGATAGGTTTCAAAATTAAAAACCATAAAACCGGTATCCATATAAACAGGCTGTCCGTCTTCATCCACAGTAACCGTATTGGTATGTCCACCCACATAATTATCCTGTTCAAAAACGGTAAGGTCGTATTTTTTGTGAAGGAAATGCCCGCATCCCATTCCTGCTATTCCTGTACCGATAATTGCTAGTGACTCCATCTTTTAAAATATAATTTCTTTTAGTACGGATAACGTCCATCTGAACGATTTGTTCCTGTTAGCGACCTGTATGCTTTGTTAATGAATTTATAAACCGTTCGATCACATACGTACTGATCTGCCCGCTTGGGCCATTGATGTTATAGTCGCAGCCGTGCGTGGCCCAGGGCAGATCTAAAAAATAATTCTTTACATGATAATCATCAAGTTTCTTCTTTAAATGCACGCTGTGCTGGAACCCCACCATACAATCGTGCTTACCATGAATGATGAGTGTGGGAGTTGATGTACTATCTACAAATTCGAAGGGAGAGCTTAATTTGTATTTTCCAGGTACATCTTTGTAAAGCCCGCCAATGTAGTCGCTTAATACTTTGTCGGTATCGATCACCCATTTATTTCCTTTGACCTGTGCGCCCCATACCATATCCGCAGGCGCGTAAAACGAGATCACGCCTTTTATGCGCGGATCATGAAAAGTATAGGCAGCCAGCAATGCAATTTGTCCGCCTGCCGAGCGGCCCAGCAAGATAAAATTTGCAGTATCCACTTTTAATTCTGTTGCATTTGCGATGATGTAATTCATCACTTCTTTTGTATCTTCTACCGGGGCAGGACATTTAAAATCCGGCGCCATCCTGTAATTAATGGAAGCCACATTGTATCCGCGATTGGCAAGATAGCTGTTGAGCGCTGGTAACTGCTGACTGTCGCCTTCGGCCCAGGAGCCGCCATGGATCACAATCACACAAGGTGCAATTTGATTTGTATTCGCAGAATAATAATCAAATGCTAATTGTTTTTGATCGGATGGTTTTGTATACAGGATCGTTTTGTAAGTAACATTTCCTGCCCCAATGCCGCTGAACATTTTTGTAAATGAAAATGGTTTTTCCAATTGTTGCATTGCTGCTCCTTCTGCTGGAAATCCGTTTTCAATCGTAATTTTTGAAGAATAAAAATATGCACGAAAAACAGTGGAGCTGAATAAAAGCAGTGCGATCAATCCTAAGGTAACGGAAAGGAATTTATAATAATCGGCCCAGAAACAACTAACCAGGAATAAGATGCTGGCCAACATAAAAACGTACGGAAACTCCGTGATGGCAACCGTTGCACGCCACAATAAGTTTGTTGGTGCTTTGAATGCCACCAGCAGGGAGAATAAAAAAAGAAGAATGGCTAGTATTAGTCGGATCATGAATTAAATTTTAGATCTTATTATTATTTGTTTAAATCTGCAATGAGATTGCCACGCACGAAAGCGGTCGCAATGACATACTGTATCTAATTACTTTAGGCTAAATATTATGGACTTTTTTATTAAACAAATAATGGCTCACAATCCATTCTTCTCCATTGTTGTAGCCCCACAATTCGGCGCAGGCCATATAAAACAAACGCCAGTAAACCCACCATTTTACCGCCTGATCTTTACCATACGTTTTTTCAAATAAAGGCATGATCTGCGTTTTGTGTCTATCCATGTTTTGCAACCATGCTTCGGATGTTTTGCTGTAATGCATGCCGCTTACATGCCAGTGCTGCTCAATACTGAGCTCTTCATTAAAATATAAAAGCAGATCGTCGCTTGGCATAATGCCGCCCGTAAAAAAGTATTTGCTCATCCAGTCGGTTTCATCGATCACTTCAAATTTGTAAGCAAACTCTTTGTGTGTGAAAATGTGCACAAATAATTTTCCATCCGGCTTTAAGCACGAAGCTACTTTGTGCATCAGCTTTTGGTAATTGCGCATGTGCTCAAACATTTCCACAGATACTACGCGGTCAAATGTTTTATCAATACTAAAATCATTTATGTTAACAGTAATTACAGTGAGATTGGCAATGTTGCGCTGCTTCGCCTGCTCATCAATAAAAACTTTTTGTGTGCGTGAATTAGATACTACTGTAAAATTACTTTTCGGATATTTTTTTGCCATGAACAAGGACAAAGAACCCCAGCCGCAACCCAATTCCAGCACTTCCTGTCCATCTTTCAATTCGGCACGACTGCAGGTAATTTCCAGCATGTCGTCTTCGGAAGTATCAATACCGGTAACACCGGGTTTCCAATACCCGCTACTGTATTTTAAGTTTTTGCCTAAACAATACTGGTAAAATTCGGTAGGCACTTCGTAATGCTGTTCATTTGCTTCAGCAGTATTAATCGCAATCGGCGAAGCTTTTAATTCGGCAATAAGTTTCATTAAATGCGCCTGCTGCAACTCTACATTTTCTTTTTTCTCTTGTTTTAAACGTTCTTTCAGAAGGTTGCGAATGCCGCGACGGATCAGGAAATCGGGAACTTTATTTTTTTCGAGTAAGGAATCGTACCACATAAAGGGATGTTAGATTTTTAGATGTTGGAAGTTAGATTTGCTGTGTACTTGCTGTATGTTTTTTTGTTGTGTGGATTCTCTGTTGTTTATTTACTAATTACTAACGACTATCTACTAATTACTTTTTCTTCGGTAACGGGATAAATACGCTGGTGGTGCGTTGATACTCCCTGTACAAATCACCTTTGGAACGAATGGATTGTTCTTCCGTCATGGGAATTCCGGTTATTTTAAAAATGAGATACCCGATGGTCAACGGACAAACAATAGCAATCCAGCCGTAGGGACTGGAAATTGCCAGCACCAAGACGGAGATCCAGATCATGAGCTGAAAAAAATAATTGGGATGACGCGAATAATTCCATAAGCCATATTCGCATACTTTGCCTTTGTTGGCCGGATCTTTTTTGAAATGCTGCAATTGCCAGTCGGATAATCCTTCGCCGATAATGGCACATAACCACATGCCTGCGCCAATGTATTCCAAAATGGAAATTTGAGGAGCAGGATTTAAAGCGATGATAAAAAACGGGATAGCTAAAAACACGTTGGACAAAGCCTGCATCTGGAAAAATATAAAAAATTTGAGATTTTCATTGGGCGACCATTCGGCACGCAATTGTTTGTAGCGGCCTTCTTCTATGTCTAAATGCGATCCTACGCGGATCAGTAAATAAATGCCCAAACGCAGGCTCCAGAGTGTTGCCAGGCTGCAAACGATCATTTTGCGCGTTGCGTTACCATCGGCCATGAACCAGATCACAGCTGCAATTACCAGGAAATTGAAGGCCCAGAAAATATCCACAACGCCTGCATTTTTAATACGGTAGGCCCAGATCCAGATGATCAGCATGACTGCTGAAACGGCAATGAATGAGAATAAAGGGAGTTGCATAAAAGGATTCATACGGAAAAGAAGGTTTAGTTTTGTTTACTGAAAAGTTCTTTTAATGATTCGTTTTTTTTCAGGCGGAAAAGCTGGATCAACACATAACTGCAGCTGGCAATGCTTCCAAGGCAAACCAGCAGTACCAGCCAGATCGCTTTTGCTGCAAACGACCGTTCCTTGTAAGCGATCCAGGTAAAGATCACGAGCACGTTTGCATAAAAATCCCACAAAGTTGCGCGCATCCAGGGAATAGCGCCTAAAAAATTCCATTGTTCAAACAGGTTGCTTTCGAGTGATGTGGAAATCACTTCGTAACACATGTAAATGAGTACACAACTAAAAAGAATTTTTAAAAAGCTGATCATCCGTTTTTATGAAGGTTCTTTTCTAAGTTTAATGATTCGTGTCCAGTGCAGGACTTTAATGATCGGGTAACTTGGATCAAATTCGTACCATTTTTTTGCAAAATTCACGCTGTTCGGGCTTTTATGGTGGTTGTTCTGAAAAAATTCGCCCATCATTAAAAAATCCAGCGGCAGGGTATTTTTGCTGTGATCATCGTTATCATAATTGGAATAACCGTATTTATGTCCGCACCAGTTAACGATAGCGCCATGGATCGGCCCCATTAAAAAGTGGATCGGCAACAAGGCAAACATCCACCAGGCGGTTGCAAATTTGATGTAAAACAGCGTGTAAAGCACGGCAAACAGGATACGAACGATCCACATATCGCTCAGCTTGTCCATGAATTTCCATTCGGGGTAATTGCCACGGAAAGCTTTTTCGGGTTCTACGCCATGCTTTGCATAGTTGAGGTAAATATCTTTGGTGCTCATGGTCATTTGCCAGACATCCTTAAAAAAGTGAGGCGAATGCGGATCTTTTTCCGTATCGCTATAAGCATGGTGCATGCGGTGCAGGATCGCGTAAGCACGAGGATTCAGGAACGATGAACCTTGAGTGATAAACGTAAAAGCATAAAAAAAACGTTCCCAGGGTTTGTTCATGGTAAACATTTTATGCGACGCGTAACGGTGCAGAAAAAAGGTTTGGCAGAACAAGGAAAGAAACCAATGCGCAACAAAAAATATCAGGATATACATAATCGTTTTATTAGCAAAATTAACTACAGCAATGTACGCAAAAAAATCGGATTTGGATTGCCCTGCATGCTGCGGCTTATTAATAACAACCGAAGCTGCAAAATGTTTTACAGGCATTTTATTCCCCACTTATGCGTATCTTTACATCATCAAATAAATTATTAAAAAATGGATTTAAGTAAATTAAAAAAACGTCCTTCCTACCCTTTTGAAACAATTGCTGTTGCGATCTCTTTTTCACCGCGCTGCGAATTTATCCTGGCAGAAGCGAAACGCTTTTCCACCATCCTGGGTTCTTCTTTATTGCTGCTGCATATAGGTGAAAAAAGCGCTGAAAAAGAACAGCAGCTGGATAAAATGATGACGGATGCCGGTATCGACACCAATCATACCCGGGTGATCTGGATGGAAGGTGAACCCGTGGATACGATCCTTAAATTGTGCAAGCTGAATATTGTAGACCTGCTTATTTTAGGGGCTTTGGAAAAAGAAAACTTTTTAAAATTTTATATCGGCTCCATCGCCCGGAGTATCAGCCGCAAAGCAAAATGCTCAGTATTGCTGCTTATCAATCCAACCATCGCTCCTCAAAAATTTAAAAAAATTGTGGTAAACGGCGTGGAAAACGCCAAAACGATCCATACGATCAACACCTCGCTTTACCTTGCAAAAAACTTTCATGTAAAAGAAGTGACCATTGTGAACGAAGTGGATGTTCCCGGCCTGGCCATGGCAATTGCGGATGATAGCACAGCGCCGCAAACCAAAGAAATTAAAAAAAGCTTTACCGAAGAATCGGAAGAAACGCTGCAAATGGTGCTTGAAAAGTGCGATGCCAGCGACGTCCAGGTGGCGAATAAAACCATCAAAGGAAAACCGGGATATGCGATCAGTAAATTTGCGAAGGATAAAAAAGCAGATTTATTGGTGATCAATTCACCGGATACGCAGCTGAATGTGTTCGACCGGATCTTCACACACGACATTGAATATATTTTAGCAGATCTGCCTTGCAATGTATTAATTGTTCACTCCCGTATCTAATCATTTATGATCAAGCTTGCCCACAATGAATTAATTGTTTTGCTTTTGTCCATCAGCGCCATGCTGATCATCTCGCGCATTTTTGCCGAGCTGGGCAAGAAGCTGAAATTACCTGTGGTAATGGGCGAACTGATCGTGGGAATTATTTTAGGGCCTACTGTTTTAGGGATGCTTTGTCCCGATATTTTTACCTATTTATTTCCGCGTACCGGCAACATTCCGATCGCGCTCGACGGTATTTTCAGCCTTTCGGTGATCATGTTACTGTTTGTAGCAGGCATGGAAGTGCAATTGTCGCTGGTGCTCAAACAAGGCAAGGTAGCGGTTTATACGAGCTTGTTCAGCATGGTGATCCCATTCTTTACAGGCTTTGCTGTGGCCTGGTTCTTCCCCGAAGTATTTTCAATCAGCAACGATCCTCACGCGAAATTATTATTCGCGCTGTTTTTCGGTACTGCTTTGTCTATCTCCGCATTGCCTGTGATTGCAAGGATTTTGATGGACATGAATTTATTCAAAACCAATATCGGGATGGTGATCATTGCTTCGGCGATGTTCAATGACCTGATCGGCTGGCTGATCTTTTCGATGGTGCTGAGCTTAACCAACGGCGCTGCCGAGCATCTGAGCATCTGGTATACCATCGGTTACATCATCGGTTTTGGCCTGTTCATGCTCACTATTGGAAAACGCATTATAGATAAAACATTACCCTGGATGCAAACCAAATTATCGTGGCCGGGCGGTGTGCTTTCCATTTCACTGGGGATCTGTTTGTTATCAGCGGCATTTACCGAAGCGATCAACATTCACGCGATCCTGGGTGCATTTATTGCGGGCATTGCGTTTGGTGATAGCGTGCATTTGCGTGAACAGGCACGCGAGATCATTCACCAGTTTGTGACCAACTTTTTTGCGCCCTTGTTTTTTGTATCGATCGGGTTAAAAGTAAATTTTATTGAAAATTTTGATCCGCTCATCGTTGCCATTGTATTGGTGCTTGCGTATGCAGGAAAAGTGCTGGGAGCCACCATTGGTGCACGCATTGGCGGTATGAGTAAAAAACATTCCTGGGCAGTTGGTTTTGGAATGAATGCACGCGGTGCCATGGAAATTATTTTAGGTACGCTGGCATTAAATGCAGGCTTGATCTCCAAACCAATTTTTGTGGCCCTGGTGATCATGGCGCTGGTAACGAGCTTAACAAGCGGGCCGCTAATGAAAAAGTTTATTGATTAAATAAGTTTAAAGTTACCTGTATGCTCATGCGGAACTTACCACGAAGACGCGAAGCTTTTGACAATTATATTTTTATTTGAAATTTATAATTCATAATTTTTTCTTTTTCATTCATAATTTATAATTCAACATTTATAATTTTTTTAGTTCATGTTAGGTTTAAAACTGCCAACCGACCCGCGCTGGGTAAATATTGTAGAAAGTAATATTGATGAGATCTTAACGGATCATGCATGGTGCGAGCAAAAAGCTGCTACCAATGCATTATCGCTGATTATCAACAACCCGAATTACCCGGAGCTGGTAACAGCATTGCTGGAAATTGTGAAAGAGGAGGTCGCGCATTTTGAAATGGTGCACAATTTAATTTTAGCGCGTGGCAAAACACTGGGCATCGAGCGCCGCGATCATTATGTGAATGAGCTGTTTAAATTTATGCAGAAAGGCGGCAGCCGTAAATCGTCACTGGTAGATCGTTTGCTTTTTTCCGCTATGATAGAAGCACGCAGCTGTGAGCGTTTCAGGGTACTTTCGGAAAACATACAGGATGCAGAACTGGCAAAATTTTACCGCGACCTGATGATCTCGGAAGCCGGACATTATACTACTTTTATTGGCTTTGCACGTAAATACGGTGATGATATTGAAGTGGATAAACGCTGGAAAGAGTGGCTGGAATTTGAAGCGGGATTGATCGCGAATTATGGTAAAGGAAGCAGCGTGCACGGGTAACAATCCGAATCAATGCTGTATTTTCTCCCCCTGTTCACCACAAAAATTACAAAAGAAAGCATAAGGCGTAGCGTGAAATACGTTTGATATTATTTTGCAGAAATTTATTTAAGAAAAATCTTTTGTGTTCTTTTGTTTCTTTTGTGGTAAAATAAATACAGTATCTGCGCACAGCAACTCCGAACTACCAAACTCCAAACTAATTAATCGTCGTGCCCTTTCACTTCCGGTGTTTTCCCTGTTTTCCAGAGCTCCTCTTCTGCACTTTCTGCTTTTTTAAGTGAATCGGAAACATCTTTATCTCCAAAGCGATCAAGATTGGGTTTGCCGGCATTTACCCAGGCGGTGTACCACATGCTGCCCACCGTAATAATAGCAGCCCGCATCCTGCGTTCTACCATTCCGTTCAGCATCTTATCGTAATCTTCGGTGTAGGCCACGGAATATACTTTCATGAGCGTGTTGCCGCGATTTTCAAAACTGTATTTTTTATCCTGCGAATATTTTGCATTCAGGATCGCTTCAAATTTTAAAACGGAATCCACCTCAGCATGACTGGCTTTTACAGTTTCCCAGGCTTTATTTATAGGCTTATCAATGTATTTTGCTTTGCCTACAAAATAATCGTAGCCATCGGATTTTAATTCGGGAATCCGCGATTCCCAAAATCCGTGAATCCCTTTCTGATTGGTCATTTGTCCGTTGTAATTTTCAGTGGTATGCAGCGGCACATGAGAATCGGCAATATAGTGGCCCAGATCGGCAGAATAATGCAGGATCAGGTCCATGTTTCCGGCTTTGAAGGCTTCCGTTAAGCGGTACATCATTTTTTCGATGTGCCAGGGAACAATACCGTAGGATTTAAGGGTATCTTCCGAATATTTTTTTACAGCGCTTTTCCAAAACCGTGGAACCGAATCAAATGCATAAGGCCCGTAATGATCAATATCAATGTAATGGCGCGGTGCCTCGTCGGCATTGGCATAGCGGCGTTTATCCGGATCAACGGCATGCTCGGTAATGTACTCGATGTGTTTTTTATAAAAGCCGATCATTTCGCCGGGCAGCGTAAAAACTGCCATGCGGTTGATCTTCTGATGTCCGAAAAATCCCCAGGAATATGCCGGTTCTTTTTGTGGAATTAAAAAGAGTACGGTACTGATGAGAATAATGATTAAAACAATTTTTTTCATGCTGAGTAAAGATAATAAATTAAAAGATGAAAAAATTAAGTGCCCTTGTTTCATATTAAAGTGAAACAGCGTGTAAGTTTTGTTGTGTTGTGTTCATCTTGTTAAACATGTTAGCCGGCCTTTGCAAATTCTTCAATAAACCTTAAGAGAAAAACAAAAAAAGCCTCACATCCATGTGAAGCTCTTTAAACTCTCGGCCCTCTGTGTTAAACCAGCTTCACCAAATACTTTCCTTCCAAAACCGGGATCACATCCGTAAGATCCATTTGAAAACAATATTTTATATCTTTTTTCAAGCCCATTGCTGCAAGGCGTTCGGCATGAGAAGAGTTGCGTAAAAATTTGATTTGGTTCTTTTGTGATTCATCAAACAAAAACGACATCGCAATAGCGGCATCCCCTGTTTTATACAATCCTGCTTTTAAAAGACGCTTTACCACAGCACCTGCAAACATACTGTCTTCCCAGCTAAAACGGTTCTTCCAGCCTGAGCAGAGCATGATCACGCTTCTGTTTTGTGCAACCAGCCAATCGCATAATGCGGTAATATTTGTAAATGCACCAATCACTACTTTGTATGCATCCCTTGCGGCTTCAATCGCCTGTGTTCCGTTAGTAGTGGAGATCACAATCGTTTGTCCTTTTATTTTTTCAGTCATGTAGCTGAACGGCGAATTTCCAAAATCAAAACCTTCAAGTGCAATTCCGTTCCGCTCGGCACCAACCATAAACCCCTGCTTTTTATATTCGGTGGCTTCTTCAATGGTTGCGACCGGGATCATTTTATCAACGCCGTAGTGAAAAGCAGTACACATGGCCGATGTTGCACGCAGCACATCGATCACCACCACAATTGCATCTTCCCGGTGATGCGAAGAATACATCTGCGGAGACAAGCACACATCTACAGTTAATTTTTTTTCCATAAAAACTTAAGCTTTATAAAACGGGATCTTTACCACTTTTGCTTTGATCGCTTTATCGCGGATCATGATGTAAATTTCCGAATCTGCCTTTGCTAATGCAGTTGGCACATATCCCATTCCAATGGCTTTGTTAAGCGATGGCGACTGTGTTCCGGAAGTTACTTTACCTATAATATTTCCGGCAGCGTCCGCTATCGGGTAATCGTGGCGTGGAATCCCGCGGTCGATCATTTCAAAACCCACTAATTTTTTTGAAACTCCTTTTTCTTTTTGTTCCAGCAATGCTGCTTTGTTGGTGAACTCTTTTGTGAATTTGGTGATCCAGCCCAAACCTGCTTCAATTGGCGATGTGGTATCATCAATATCATTTCCGTATAAACAGAACCCCATTTCCAAACGCAGGGTATCGCGTGCACCCAAACCAATTGGCTTGATACCGTATTCTGCACCGGCAGCAAAAATAGCATCCCACATTTTATCCGCTACTTCGTTCGCAAAATAAAGCTCGAAACCGCCTGCACCGGTATACCCGGTATTGGAGATGATCACATTGGCTTCGCCGTTGAATGTTCCCCGTTTAAATGTATAATAAGGGATTTCAGAAAGGTTGATGTCTGTTAATTTTTGCAGCGCCAAAATTGCTTTCGGGCCTTGTACGGCAAGCAATGAAACATGGTCGGAAATATTTTTCATTTCCACGCCTTTTGTATTGAATTTGCTGATCCAGTTCCAGTCTTTTTCGATGTTGGAAGCATTTACCACCAGCATATATTCCTTATCATTCATGCGGTACACCAGCAAATCGTCTACTATTCCGCCTTTATCATTGGGCAGGCAGGAATATTGGATTTTATCATCCGTAAGCACAGCAGCATCATTGGAAGTAACACGCTGGATCAGGTCCAGTGCATGTTCACCTTTTAAAATAAACTCGCCCATGTGGCTTACATCAAATACACCCATTGCGGTGCGCACGGTGTTATGCTCATCGTTTAATCCGCTGTAAGATACGGGCATGTTGTATCCTGCAAAAGGAACCATTTTAGCGCCTAAGGCAATGTGCTTGTTTTCTAATGCTACGTTTTTTAATGTTTCTGTTGTATCCATTTGTATGTTTCGTAATTTTTTATGTTAAATGTTCAGGTGTAAATTTAACGAAAGTCAGTGATAAATAAGCCAAAATCTGAAAATTCAACTGTATAGATTTGTAGCTCATTCTGCAAGCATTTATAAGATCCCGTGTCAGGCACGGGATGACCGTTTTTTTAATGCTTTTTTATAAATAGTAAATCCTGCACCGCTCAAATCCGTTTCATCCGCCTTATCAGCGTTCCATCACATACAGCATTACACAGATTCGTAATATTCGTTTCTGTTCGTTATTCGTAACCCAATAATTCGTTGAAGGCATCGAGGTAATTATTTTTTTGCGATTCCATAGAGTATCTTTCTAACACGGTTTTCCTGCCTGCTTCTCCCATTTTTTTTCGCAGCTCGTACGAATCAATCAGTAATGAAAGCTTTTGGATCCACTCCTCATCCGAATTGGCAATAAATCCGTTAATGCCATCCATGATGATCTCGGAATTTACGCCCACGCCCGACATTACCGTTGGCACTTCCACGGCCATGTATGACAGTCCTTTTAAACCGCATTTTCCTTTCACCCATTCATCATCCGGCAAAGGCATAATGCCTATGTCAAAACTTTGCAGCAAACTTACTTCCGTTTCGCTTGTCCATTGAATCCCTTCGATGCCAAGCGCCTCATTTTTATAGGTAACATCGCCCACTACTTTAAAATAGACAGTGTTGCCATATTTTTTCTGAATGGCGGTTAAAAACGGAACAGCCTGTTCAAAATGCTTGATGGTAGTAATACTTCCGCTCCAGCCGATGCAGATCCTGTCGTTATCGCAGTAAGCGGAAGTCCGCCGGAACATATCCGTATCAATGGTAGTAGGAATTATTTTTGTGTTTTTATTGAATTGTCCGGCGTAATTGGCGAGGTAATTATTCCCGGCAAAGATCACATCCGAAACGGCAATGATCTCACCCGTTTTTTTCTCACTTTTCAGCCAGGCCCACTTTTTATTTGCTTTGGAAGTATCGAGCAGCCAGATAGAATCATCAAAATCAAAAACAAGTTTAGCGCCGGTTTGTGCAAATTGTTTTTCGAAGTAAGCCGAACCGGTCATGAAGGCTTCGCGTTGCACAAAAACAATATCAACGTTTTTTGCATGCTGAATATCCTTCATACGTTTGCGAAGGCTTTTCAGTGTAATCAAAAATTTCCGGAAAATGTTCCCCGGCCGGTAAAAGATCCGGTCGGCATTGGCATCGATGATATACGACAATTCACATTCATAGCCATTTTCTTTTAAGAAGGGGAAGTATTGTTCGAACCTGTATCGCTGGCTGGGCGAACGGTTTGGACGATGTGCTGCTATAAATAGAATCTTAGGCATTTGTTTAGTTCCGCTGCGGGTTCATCCAGCTCCAATAGCTAACATCCAATATCCAACATCCGGCTCACAAAGATAAAAAGTAAGCGCAAACAGCCATCATTTTTTATATCTTTGAAGCTAAGAGTTATGAAAACACTGGATTTTTTATTTCAACGCAACATGCCACGCTGGGTGATTTTTTTCATCGACATGGGTATTTGCCTGTTTTCGCTGGTTTTAGCTTACCTCGTACGTTTTAATTTTTCGATCCCACAGGTGGAAATTGATGCTTTTCCACTGGTTTTTGCACTGGTATTGGGCATCCGCGGGATCAGCTTTTATATTTCCAAAACCTACCAGGGAATTGTAAAATATACCAGCTCTAAAGATTCGCAGCGCATTTTTGTGGTGATCACCATTGGCAGTATCCTATACGTGCTCATCAATGTAATTTCGTATAAATTCATCAACGGAAAATTTCCGATCCCTTTTTCCATCATCATCATCGATTACATGGCCACGGCATTTTTAATGATCAGCCTGCGGGTGATGTTCAAAGCCCTGTACCTGGAGCTGACCAACCCTAACAAGGAAAAACGCAGCGTGATCATTTTTGGCGCCGGCGAATCGGGGATCATTACTAAACGTACGCTGGATCGCGATGCAGGAACAAAATACAAAGTGCTTGGCTTTATTGATGATGATGCAAAAAAGCAAGGAAAAAAATTAGAAGGCACTACTATTTACGGCATTGACAAGCTGGATGAATTGCTGCGCGAGAACGATGTTTCGAACATGATCATATCGGTGCAAAACCTTTCTCCTGCCCGCAAGCAGCAGATTGTGGATATTTGCCTGAACCACGATACAAAAGTATTAACAGTACCGCCGGTTACCAACTGGATCAACGGCGAATTAAGCTTCCGCCAGATCAAAAAGGTACAGATTGAAGAATTACTGGAGCGCGACCCGATCCAACTAGATAAAGAGAACATTAAAAATCAGCTGTCCGGCAAAATCATCCTGGTAAGCGGAGCAGCCGGAAGCATTGGCAGCGAGATCGTTCGCCAGGTGATCCGTTTTAATCCCAAAAAAATCATTTTGCTCGACCAGGCCGAATCGCCTTTGTATGAAATGGAAATGGAATTGCACGACAGGTACAAAGAGCAATCCTACGAAATTGTGATGGGCGATATCCGCAATAAAGAACGGATGGAAAATGTATTCAGCACGTTTCATCCGCAAATTGTTTTTCATGCAGCAGCATACAAACACGTGCCGATGATGGAAAATAACCCGTCGGAATCCATCTATACAAATGTATTGGGGACAAAAAATTTAGCGGACCTTTCGGTTGCTTATAAGGTGGAAAAATTTGTAATGGTGAGCACCGATAAAGCTGTAAACCCTACCAATGTGATGGGCGCCAGCAAACGCATTGCCGAGATGTATACACAATCCCTGACAACAACTAACACCAATACTAAATTCATTACTACACGCTTTGGCAATGTGCTTGGTTCCAATGGTTCGGTGATCCCGCGCTTTCGCCAGCAAATTGAAGCAGGCGGCCCGATCACGATCACACACCCTGAGATCACCCGCTTTTTTATGACCATCCCGGAAGCTTGCCAGTTGGTGCTGGAAGCCGGGGCAATGGGAAGAGGCGGTGAGATCTTTTTATTTGATATGGGCGAATCAGTAAAGATCGTTGACCTTGCAAAAAAAATGATCAAACTATCGGGATTGGTGCTCGACAAGGACATACGAATTGTTTATACGGGCCTGCGCCCCGGCGAAAAACTGTACGAGGAATTGCTGGCCGACCACGAAAATACAGTACCAACTCATCACAAACAGATCATGATCGCAAATGTGAAAGAGAATGATGCTGCATTTATTAATACCGAAATTACTGGCCTGATCGGGCTTTTTGATAAACAGGACAATACCGCGATTGTAAAAAAAATGAAGGAGCTGGTGCCGGAATTTAAGAGTAATAATTCGGTATACGAACAACTGGATCGATAACACAGAGCTCTCAGAGAAAAAAAAAATTCACAGGGAGAAAGGATAGTAGTTAGTCATTAGTACTAACCACTAAAGACTAACTACTAAAAGAATAATGGTTCAACTGATTTATTTCTTAAACTTATTCAGGGCATCAACGTCATCCGAATTAAAAGAGTGCGCATCCAGTCCTCCTGCCGGAACTGAAAAAATGCTGCAAACAATTTTACCGGTGCTGGCATTAATGATCGTGATCATTTTTGTCTTATAGATGCGTGAACAATCCAGGTAATAAAAAGTTTCTCCGCCTTTTAAAATCTTCACATCCATTTCTGCCGTTGGCACTACCTGGTATTTAAATTTTGCTTTTGCCAGCAGATTTTTATTCGTGGTTGCGTCTATTATATATTGAGGGATGTACAAGGTTCCCTGCAGTGCTTTGGCAGCCTCTTCTTTATCTGTTTCACTGCTCCTGAAGCCTCTTCCCAGATTTTTAACCAGGTAACCGTTTATTGCCATCAGGTAACCTTTTATAAACCCGGGTGAGTAATGTGTGTAATCATTTTTTTTATTTTCTATGACTGTAAGCTCATCCTGGGAAAGCTGTGGATTATAGCTTATCCCATTAGCGAAAGCCACCGGAGAAGATGCAACTTGTTTTTCTATTAATTTATCCCTTCTGTAATAAAACATCGTTACCACTAAATTGGCAGTATATTCTCCTATTGGCTCATCGCTGATGATGCCGGCAAGGGTAATCTTGGAAATTTTTAAGGGATCTTTTTTCCATTCAGGTGATTCCGCTTCCTTGGCTGTAAGCACTTTAAAAGGAGTGATCGTCCACGCATCTTTCATGGTCTGTTCGTACTGAGCTTTTTTATCCGTATCAAACTCCGGGAGAATAAAATAAGTAGTTGTGGCTTTAAATGCTGTAAGATCGTCATCGTTGAGCTTGCTTACCTCTACCTGGGAGCGCATTGAAAATGAAATAAATGTCAAAAAAAGAAAAGTGAAAAGAAAGTTTTTGTTTTTCATAAGAAGTTGAATTAAAATTTAACGAAAGTAAAAATTTATACTACGAATGAAATGCCAGTGGACAGCTTTTTAGCACAAAATGAGTGCAGCCGTATTAAAAGGAAATATAAACCTAAGCTGGATATAACTTTTCTAAAGTTTGGAACTTTAGAAAAGTTTTAAAAGAATAATATAGCAGTAAAATATTTTCTTGTTAAGCTCTTTTCATTTTTGACCTAAATAAATAAACCTAAGCTGGATATAACTTTTCTAAAGTTCCAAACTTTAGAAAAGTTTTAAAAGAATAATATAGCACACTAAAATATTTTCTTATTAAGCCCTTTCTATTTTTGACCTAAACAAATAAACCTAAGCTGAATATAACTTTTCTAAAGTTTGGAACTTTAGAAAAGTTTTAAAAGAATAATATAGCACTAAAATATTTCTTGCTAAACTCTTTTTATTTTTGACCTGAACAAATAAACTTAAAACCGTATATAATTAAACGCATCGCCGATGCAATCAATCAGGTCACTGGCCAGCATGCTTTCTACGGAAGTGCCACGCGCTGCAAAATTACCGGCAAGCCCGTGCATATACACGCCTAAAATGCAGGCCTGCTCAGGCGTATAGTGTTGCGCCAGCAATGCGGTGATCACACCCGTAAGCGCATCCCCACTGCCACCTTTTGCCATTCCGGGATTACCGGTCGAGTTAAAAAATACCGTTCCATCCGGGCAACCGATAGCTGTGTGCGCACCTTTTAAAACCACGTACACTTTATTTTTGATGGTAAATTCGCGCAGCAGTTGCAAGCGTTCCATACCGGAAGAGGCATTACCCGCCAGGCGTTCGAACTCTTTTGGATGCGGGGTAAAAATACTGTTGGCCGGAATAAAAGCCAGCCAGGTTTTATTTTCCGACAGGATGTTGAGCGCATCCGCATCCAGCACCAATGGTACTGGCGTGTTCTGGATCAGGAGCTTTACTACATTTTCGGTTTGTTTCTCCTGCCCTATTCCCGGGCCTATACCAATGGCGTTGTATCTTTCGATCGGAGGTAATCCGGTGATGTAATTTTGTTCCGTGTCTGCATTACACATCGCTTCCGGAATGCTGATCTGCAGCACATCATTACCGCAAGCGGGAACATGCACCGTTAACAATCCTGTTCCGCTTCGCAAACATGCTTTTGATGCCAGCACCGCTGCGCCCATTTTACCTTTGCTCCCGGCAATGATGAGTGAATGCCCGAAGTTACCTTTGTTGGCATTGCTGCTTCTTTTTTTGAGCAGTTGCGCAACATCGCTTTTGGTGACAAAATAATTTTTTGTGGAAGTATGTGCGATGTAATCCGGGTGCAAGCCAATATCCAGCACATCAAATTCACCCACAACCGCAGCCGTTTCGGGCAGCATAAAGGATAATTTAGGAAACTGGAAACTGAGTGTATATTCCGCAATCATGATCTCATCGGAAGGTGCATTTAGCTCATCGCTGTATAATCCCGAAGGCACATCAATGGCAATTACATGGGCATGTAATTTATTTACATGACCGGTTACCTGTGCTGCCAATCCTTCCAGCGGCTTGTTCAATCCCGACCCAAACACAGCATCGATCACTACCGTTTGCGGCGTGATCAAAAATGTTTGTTGAAATGCTTCCAGCGAATGGATCTCCTGGATGGAGCTGTTTGTTTTCACCGCTTTCAAGCGTTCGTAATTGGTGATCAAATCAGCGGAACGCTTTTCCGAATAATTGATGATGAAGGTTTCGGTAGTATAACCTTGCTGCGCCAATAAGCGGGCAATGGCCAGTCCGTCGCCACCATTATTTCCTAAACCGCACAGGATGTTCAGCTTTATGCTGGTATCGTACCGTTCGGCAATCCAATTGGCACAAGCTGTAGCAGCGCGCTCCATTAGGTCAATGGATGCGATGGGTTCCTGCGCAATGGTGTATGCATCCGCTTCGCGGATTTGTGGGATGGAGAAGATTTTCATTTATTTAGCATTTAAGTGCTAATAAAAGTAGTTAAAAATGTTGGAGGGGGGAATGGGACAAAGAGTAAATGAAAAATTTGAGAGTAATTTCAAAAAATGACATTGAAGGATGAACAAGGAATTACATTCTATTACTGCTCGCTATTTTTTTAGCATATTTTGATAATTAGTAAATGATATTGCAAAGTCTTCCGATTTTTCAAAATTGCTAAATGCATAAGATTCATTTAATCCGGCGTTTGACTTAATATTCATCTCTCCGTACCGCACTATCGGAATCTGATAATTATTTGTAAATCGCTTATCTGGAGTGCCATTTTTATTAACCTTTGCCCATGTTTTGTCAATTATTTTTGTGTCCGATGGAATTTTTCCTTCTTCTAAAAACCTTTGTTGCGAAAACATTAGTTCAAAATCTTTAATATCAACTATACCAAATTCCTTTTTACCAGATAGTATTACTACAAAGGCTGGATATATGTATAAATCCCCACCATTTTTATTTTCAAAATGAAATGCTGGATATATTGATTTAATGATGTCTATATTATCAAATTTAAATTTAACCGGCTGCCTTGTTATTAAACTTGATGCAGAACTACGTGCGGCTTTCATATCTTGTTGAACCGATGATGTTATATCCCAAATAATTTCAGAGGTTAAAAGATTTTTATAATTATTAAGAACATTCAAATATGCTTCTTCGAATGCATTTTCAAAAGTTAAATCTATATTTATAAAGCTGTTTTTTAATTGATTTTGTAGATCAATTAAATATTCTTCTTTTTCTTCAATTTTTATTTTAAATGATTTAACAAAAAAGCCAATTAAAAAGATACACGCAATTATATTATTAAATTTAGCTGAACTAATATCTTTAATCGTTTGTTCTATCTCTTTTACAAGTTCAACCTTATCTGCATAAACTTCAACCAAAGCATTTTTAAATTCGATAAAACTTGTACTTGTCAATTGTTCTGCATCTACACTTTTTATTTCTCCATTAAGGGCACTTGGGTTTTCAATTATTATATTCTGACTAGGAATATTCTGATTTGAATTTGCCCCGTTTTGTTCACCACCAATTTTCTGTCTATTATAAATCCCGGTTCCCGGGATTCCAGTATTTAAGTAAGTTCCTTTTTTACTAAAATTAATACTGGCTCCTTTTATACCAATTGTTGAACTAATACCTGAATTTGAAAAGTTCAAATAAAATCCGGGGAACACTTTAACTCTTTTTCTAAATCTCATAAGTTTCATGTTTAGATCAATCTACAAAATCATCAATTTTTTTTTCAATGTACGTTATACATACTCTAAAATATTCCATTTCACTTTTAGTTAAATCTTTTGCATGCGCATCGTTTCTATATTTATTTATTACTTGTAATTTGGAATCTACATCATCTTTGTTTGATCCAAAAATATTTTTAAAGTATTCATAATGTTTGATTATTACTTTCCGTAAATCTTCAAGATATAAATTGCATGATGTTCCATTAAATAATTCAGAATAAGCCAATCCCGCATGTTCACTTTTACGAGGTTCACCTAGCACAGCCAAAAACTCAGTCGTTGCAGTTCCTTTACCTAAGTTTATTAATAAGGTATTTCTTACAATCTTACGCAATTTTGGCTCAATAACGTTTCTTCTTTCAGAAATTTCACTTAACATCTCTGCTGAATTATTAAGTGCTCTTTCATATTTATGCTTTGTCAGTAAATAATCTTTTACTGCCTCGATTTTAAACGAATAATTATTCTCATTCTTATCTATTATTTTATAGCCCAAAAGGTGATTAGTAAATTCAGGAGAGATTTTTGCTAGTTGACTAAACGTTTCATGATCATCAAGAGCAATAAATTTTAACATATCAAACTCGTCCGGGTAAAATTGCTTAAGCACATTTAATATCATTTCTATATAATGAGAATACTCACTTTTAAATATCGATTTTGCTTTATCATACAATGCCCTATCAACTCTAACTGGACGATTAGGGTCAGATATTTTATTTATAATACTACACAAATGCCTCATCAAGAAAGGATGTCCACCAAAATCATCTGTAAGTTTTGCATAAACTGTCTCGTCAAATTGAAGCCCCATTATTCTTCCCAATTTGCGAGTCATTTCCCTTGTTTGTGGAACATCAAAATTGGGAATATATTCAAAATAAACTTGATTAAATATCGGATTATCTTTCCCATTAATTAACGACGTTTCAATGCATTTAGGATTTGTCCCTACAATTAAATATGAAAATAAATTTGTATGTTTTTGAAAAATAGATCGTAGAGTTTGCCAAAAATATATAAAATCTAATCCTTCCGTCCAATGTTTGGTTGGAGATGTACCAAAAGTTATATTTTCTATTTCATCAAAAACGATCAATATATTCTTTAATCCAAAAGATTTATATGCTTTTAATAGATATTGTTCAAATAATATCGGTGCATTAGTTTCTGTAAATTCATTTTCATCATTTAGCTGAAATTGTAGATTATGTTGATTTTTAAGCTCGAGTGCTAAATAATATAAAGCAGAATTCCAACTTCTTTTATGAAAAGCCGGAGTTTGGCAATCTAAAAAAACAAATTTTTGACCAAGCGATTCTAAAACTCTCTTTACTCCAAAGATTACAGAAGTCTTACCAGTTTTTCTCAATCCAAATAAAGCAGAGTTTTCATTAGATCGATGTCTATTAACTATTTTATAAACCAAATCATTTCGCCCAAAAAAATATAAATCTTTTTTTAATGGCGCTTCAAAGGCAAATAAATCTCTTGTATAAAAATGCGACTTAAAACGATTGCGAACTAAAAAGGAGTCGTTATTGGCAAGTAATTCAGAATAGGAGAAAGGAATAATAATTTGCGATTCTTGATCATTTTTTACTAATTGTTCTATTTTTATTACGATATCAACATCCTTACTAATAATTACACTACAAAGTCTTTCAATTCTCAGTTGGGGATATTTTTTAGCTGCATAATCAATAGCATCCAATGTTCTTGTTTCAAATGAAGAATATTCACTAAAAATGACTATGATCTCAAATTCAATATTAAATAATTCTTTATAACTATCAGTTGGTTTAAAAAGTAAATATTTGTATTTGCTTTTAGGCCCTAAGTTTATTTCTCCTCCCCCATTTGTAATATACCATTCACCACTAAGTTTTTGAATAATTTTCTTTTCTTCATCTGAATAATGATTAAGAATGACTTGTGAATTTACTCCAGGATAAACTTTTTCTTGATTAGTGTCGTTCATTGAAATTGAATATTAATTAATATGACCAATATATCCCATTAAAAACACAATATCCACCCGGTAAAAACACGGTAAAAATTGCGTAAATCACGGATGCTTGCACCTATTGTGCCGTTGCTCCCACAACTTCTAACCCAACAGAATTGGCCGCGCCAACCTTATCCACCTTTAGTTCAAATTTCTTTTGTCCGTGTGGTGGAAAAAAATCATAAACAGTATAATTGCTGCTACCCAATTCTGTTTTCGTTTTGCTGTAAAAAGTAACTTTTATTACCGCATCTTTGTAAGTAGCAACGGTTGCTGCATTGTTAATACTTCCTTCTATTTTAAATTTGTCGCCCCAAAAATTGGTATTATAAGTACCTACCACACTCAAAAAATTAGTAGGTTCTGAGCGTTCTATTTCTTCAACGGATTGTACTTGCTGCTGGTAACCGCCATTGCTGTTTCCACCGTGGTTGTTACAGGCATATAATCCAATAATCAATGTAAAGGAAATGAGTAGTTGTTTTGCTTTCATATAGCTTTTGTTTACGATTAGTTTATAATTGTTTGGAAGAAGTAGAGAATAAAATCGCGTAAAGATGAACCATCCCCTCCACATTTCACTGGACACTTTCGTACCTCCAGGACATTTCCAATAAAATCTGCTCGCTTCGTCCAGAAGCCAAGCCACACATACATTACAGGAATATTTACAGAAGCCATTGCTTTTATACGCTAAAAAAACAGATTATACGAAGGGAAGCAGCATCAAGCTGCTGAATTGTGCTATATGATTGACGATCAAAATTTATAACAAAACGAAATGAATAAAAGATGTACAGCAATGGAGATACTTCGTTTCGTAAATAGTTGATTTCCTAACAAAATGGATATACTTCCAAACGAAGAGAACTCTTTTAGTACCAGAAATGATAATTCCCTGCACTTTTTATCTCTTTAAATACATAAGTAATTAAACTTCGGCACCCAATGAATTCACTTCGTAACGGAATAAATTCATTCCGGCACTATATAAATAGTGTTTGTATGCAAGTTTAAATACTTCGGTACTATATAACATCATTTAATTCTGAAGTATTTGCATTACTTACCGGAATTTGATGATTTAGTCGCAAAGCTGAATCATACTTGTAGCAAGTTACCTGATTTAATACCCGAGTATTAATATTTAGTTCCAGAGTAGTTATACTTCGTACCGGAATAAACATACTTCTGCATTAAATTCAATCTCTTCGTACCGAAATAGATCCACACTGAACAAAACTGTATCCATCCCGTTGTGAAATTAACTTTCTTCAAACAAAACACACGTTACACTAAGCACAGCAGGGCGCTCCTACGGAGCTCATTATCTCATTTATACGTGTTTCTGCAACAGCTTGCTCCTCCGGAGCTGCTGTTAAGCATGGTATAAGCATAAATTTAAAATAAATTTCTTAACTTAAAACTCTGAATCAGCAGCATGAGTTTACCACTACAAAAAACAAAACTTCTCTCCCGCACTTTAGCATTGCTGCTGGTTATTGCCTGCACATTTAAGGGAATGGCACAGGAAGTAATAGCACCCTCCCGTCCTAAATACGCGGATCCAGTTTATACAAAAGAAGGCCAATCGCCCACCAAGATCACCAGCTTAACCTGGAAAAACATCAACACGCCTGTTTGTTTTTATAACAATACTGCCGCAAAAAATGCGCAGTATAAGATCAATTATTTTAGCAACTATTTTTCGGTAGCGCCACTTTCCTTCAGCGAATGTGTGTATGTAAATCCGGCAAACGATCCTCAATTTAATATGATCCACACCACGCTGCTGGGCCGCGACAGTACTTCTTCGACGGTGCAACCGCATGCGTTCCGTTTTTATTCAGATACGATCACTGATCCCGGCCCGCTTGATCCATCTTCGGATTATCTCACACTCATCAAATTAAAAAAGCCTATCGAAGATTTTTACCAGCCTTATTATTTCAAAAAAACAGAGGTTACCAATAAAGAGTACCGCCAGTTTGTTTACTGGGTATTGGATTCCATTGCACGCACCTTGCTTGCAGAAGATAACGAAGAGGATTCCGTATTTTACATCAACGGCAAATATGCCGATAAACCTTTGCTGAACCGTAAATTAAAGATCAACTGGAACGATTCAACAGTAAAGGATGTACTGGAAAGCCTTTATCTGCCTGTCGAAGAGCGTTATTACAAAAGACGGGAAGTAGATCCGCGCAAGCTCAACTACCTGTATAGCGTAAATGGTGTAAGACAATGCAGCAATGTGTACCCCGATACGCTTGTATGGTTCAATGATTTTCCAACGCTGGACTACCTTACCAATATGTATTTCTGGCATCCCGCCTACGATGATTACCCCGTGGTGGGCGTTACGCAGGAACAGGCCAATGCCTACCTTGCATGGAAAACAAAGCTAAAACAGGAGGAGCTGGACGCGCAACACAGCAATTATACTGTGAAATATGAGCTCCCCGATGAAATGGAATGGGAAATGATGGCGGCAAAAGACAAGGAGCATTTTTATGCAACGGAGTACACGCCCTTTACTGATGCCGGTTTTGAGACCAATCTCTTATTCAAAGCAGATACATGCGGCAGCGTTCACAAAACGATCAGGCTTAATAACCGTGAAGACGGCGAAAAAAATTACATCACGTTGTTTCCTGCCGGCTTACCGCAACAGCCTGCATTTAACAGCTATCCTTACATCGATCCTGCAACAGAGGTTTGCCTGTACCGCTGCAAGCTCGACTATCATGTAAAGAGAATGCCGTATTTAAGTACGATCAGGAACGCTTCCCGCGATGAGAACGGTATTTCATTCATGGGCAACAATGTTTCCGAATGGATGCAGGATACTTACCGTGATAACTGGCTGGCCGTTTACACGATGCACCAAAACAAGTTAAGGAAGATCAACTCGCCGTACTCCAAATTTTTACTGGAGCAGGAAACGCTGTGCAATGCAACGGATGATACCGCCGGTGTATTGGTTAGAGGCGGCAACTGGTACGACCTTTCATTGACAAGCACAGGCGGTAAAAATTTTGAAGGCATGAACAAGAAAAAATTTGTGGACCCTGCAAAAGCATTTGCCACCGTCGGTTTCCGCTACGTGGTAAAAATTTACAGGAAAGATGAATTGTATACATTATTAAAAGATTTACCGGAAGCACCGGCAGAAAAAAAGTAAAAAACATTGCAAGCAGATTCACACAGCTTGCACCCAGTCTAATATCCAACATCTAATAGCATGAATCCTTTTAAATCCAAAACATCCATCCAGATCCGCTTCAAAGACATTGATAAGATGGGACATGTAAACAATGCCAATCACATTACATATTTTGAATTAGCCCGTATGGATTATTTTGATGCCATTGCCGGGGAGCAGGTGAAGATCGATTGGGTGAACGAAGGTGTGATCCTCGCTAAAATGGAAATGGAATACAAACAGCCAATCCTGCTGGAAGATAAAATTTTTGTGTACACCTGGGTATCGCGCATTGGCTCCAAAAGCTTTGATATGGCCTGCTCCATTGTGCGCGATGTAAATGGCACGGAAACCGAAATGGCGAAAGGATTGGCCATTATCGTTTGTTTTAATTACAGCAGCAATCAAAGCATTGCAATCCCGGAAACGTGGAAAAGGAAAATGGAAGAGAGTGTTTAGACTTTAATAATCAGATCCTGGTTATTGATACATAATTTCATCGGTAACATTACAATTTTGTAAATGTAGCGATCTAGCATACATTTGTGACACGTACAATTAACTCTGCAATAATAACATTTGATTCATATTAAACAACATATAACCTAATGGAAGCAAAATATTTTGGTGGCTATTTTATAGCAGACATAAGCGAAATTTATTCAATGCTGGAAAGTAAATTGAACAAATCCGGAGTAAATTCTCGTCTTTGTTGCATAATTTTCGCTCATGCGGAAAATGAAGTATCTAAATCAAAAATTATTCCAATGGTAGATTATTGGAATTATAGATCAAAAGAACATGTTGATTTTTTTTTCCCGGGATACATAGGTGATAAAAACCTAGGTAATAGTAAATACACATCTAACACTATAAAAGAAGAACCATACGACAACGTGACTAAAGAGCTATTAATCGAACTTGCAAAAAAATCGCCTGAGATTTGGGGTGATATTTCTCCTGAAAAAAACAAAAATTTTGATAGCAAAGTATTTGTTGACACTTTAGATTTTTTCAAGAAAAATAGCAAATGGGAATATTCTGGCAATCCTACGATGTTGCTTTGCAGAGGATTTATAGATAATAAAGGCGATGCGAAATTGGACTTAAAGACTTTTCTTCAAATAGACCTTTTTAAGATTGAGAAAGAAGAAGCTACTAATACAATAGACTCGTTATTTGAATCAATAATTAGAACTTCAGAAAAAAAAGACTTTTCTGAAATTAACTTTGACTTTGTTAAAGAAATTTACGGCAAATCTATTGTAAAATCATTAATACGGACAATATTTGAGAACTTACCAATAAAAACATCTCTGTTGTATAACTCAGCTTCAATTATTAAAATCATAAAATCACACGAATAAATATATAGACTATAAAAAACAAAACATGGACGAACCCTGGATTAGCAGATGGAATGAAAGATATAGCAAAGAAGAATTTGCTTATGGCGAACAACCCAACAACTTTTTAAAAGAACAATTGGAGAAGTTAAGTCCCGGTGCCATCCTTTTTCCGGCAGAAGGTGAAGGACGCAATGCCGTTTTTGCAGCTACACATGATTGGAATGTTTCCGCATTTGATATTAGCTCGGAAGGAAGAAACAAAGCGCTGCGGCTTGCAGAAAAGAATAACGTAACAATCGACTACAAGGTTGGCGAATTGCAGACATTAAATTACAGCGCCGGACAATTTGATGCGATTGCATTGATTTATGCGCATTTTCCGGCTGATATTAAATCAATGATACACAAAACACTTGACGGCTATTTACGCAAAGGCGGGTTGATTATTTTTGAAGCTTTTAGTAAAAACCACCTGGATTATATTGCTAAAAACGAAAAAGTGGGCGGTCCAAAAGAACTGGAGATGCTATTCTCTATTGACGAATTAAGATTTGATTTTCCAGATTATGATATTATAGAACTGGAAGAAAAAGAAATTGAACTGAACGAAGGTTTGTTTCACAACGGGAAAAGCTCCGTGATCAGGTTCGTTGGGCGAAAAAAATAAATTTATGCACGATTGCCTGCGGGATGCTGCCTGTGTTTTGTATACAGTTAAAATGAACTGCCACTGCATACTGAAACCCAGGATTCTGTTTCCCGTTTTATTATTTCTCCGTTAACTGCATTTATTAAAATAAATCTACCAATTCTTTCCATGGGCTTTGTTCCCGCCACAGATGGCTTTTCAACTCTCCAAATAAAAGTATTGGCACTGTCCAAATATTCTAATGAAATATTCTGAAGTTTGCCGGTAAAGACAGTATCCTGTTCTGCAATTACTTTCGTGTCGCAAATACTCATTATTTTATCGAACCGGCTATTGCTTTTAAAATCCGGCAGCTGGTTTTTTGATATGATATTTCCATCTTTGTCAAATACAATGGAAAGATAATACCTCATACTGTCCTGAATTGTAAAGTAATACTGAATGGCATATTTTACCCTTCTATCACTTGTCTTGCGTATCCAGCCTTTCTGTTTCTTAATTTCCCTGTATTTTGTAAAATCAACTACCTGGCAGGAATAGTAATTGAGCTTGCTGTAAAACGCGCTCCCAATCCTTCCGGTCAAATATTTTCTTGCATTGTCCTTTATTGTTTGAGGTAAATGCAATGTGTCCGTTTCCTCATACGGGCAATTCGCAATTATTTCGAAATGACTTTTGTTACCATTCTCGCATTCTATTTCCTTGTCGCCACACCTTAACCTTAAGTCCTGCGAAAAAACTGTTACACAAACAGTAAAAAATATCCATATAAGCAATGTCGTTTTTATCATTGGAGCAATGTTTGGCAGCTAAGTAAGGTACGCTTAGCAGTTTTTTAACTATTTCCTTTTCTTTTTGTGGGCCAGGTATACACACAGTCTAATATCTAAAAAAGCCGCATCTTTTCAGATGCGGCTTTTTTTAAGGAGTAAAATGTGTAATTATGCTTTTTTTACATTCACTGCATTTAAACCTTTTTTACCTTCTTGTTCTTCAAAAGTAACTTTGTCTCCATCACGGATTTGATCGATCAAACCTGTTACATGAACAAAAAGTTCCTGATTGGAACCATCAACTGTGATAAACCCGAAACCTTTCGCGTTGTTAAAAAATTTTACTGTACCTGTTTTCATTAAATTAAAATGTTAAATATTAATACTAAAACAAATATACAAAACTTATAACTAGCAAGCAAATAGTAGTAATTTTGATTATGCAACAACATTACATCATAAAAATCACATTCAAAAGATACTGGCTGTTTCTTTTATTTACCATACTGTTAAGTTCCTGCAGCACTTCTGCCTTTTTCTATGGCCCCGAAAAAAAACTGGCCTATTACCCCGACACAGCCGTTTACCATGTGGAAGAAATAAATTTCAAAGCAAGCGACGGAAAAAACCTGAACGGCTGGTTCCTGAAACCAATCAACATTCCGGTAAAAGCAACGGTGTTACAATTACATGGCAACGGCGGCAATATTTCGTATCAATACCAATTTGCCGCACCATTAATAAAAGCCGGTTACCAGGTAATGGTATTTGATTACGAAGGTTATGGAAATTCGGAAGGAGCACCTTCGCAGGAAAAAGTACTCGACGATGCCACACAGGCATTAAAATATATTAAACAACGCGAGGATGTAAAAAATAAAAAACTGATCCTGTTCGGGCAATCCCTCGGCGGGCATTTATCCTGCGTGGTTGCAGCACAAAACAATAATCTTATTGATGCGCTGGTGGTTGAAGCGCCTTTTTCGGCACACAAAAAAATTGCGGTGTATTTCGGACATAAGAATTATCATCTGCCTTCTTTCATCCCAAAAATGCTGGTGCCCAGTAAATACGATGCCATTGATTATGTGGACAAGATCACTGTACCAATGCTTTTTATTCACAGCACCGAAGACCAGGTGTGTCCGTATTCCATGGGATGCGAGCTGTTCGCGAAAGCAGTAGGCAAAAAAGAATTCTGGCAGATCAAAGGCGGGCACATCCAGGCAAGCCAGTTATACCCGGCCGAGTTTGTAGCGCACTTTGATAAGCTGCTTAATAGTATGTAGTCGTTAGTAATTAGTTTTTAGCAGGAGCCGGTAAAAAATTAAACGAAACGGATAAATAAAAGGTAAATAATTATTGTACAACAAAATGGTGCAGCAGCAATCCCAATCTGGTTAAACGCTGCAAACATCCATCCTTGTGACCGGCTGAAAGAGTATCCGCTATTTAAAAATCCTTCTTGTTTCTTTCAGGCCTTTGCGCCTTCATGGTAAAACCGCTGTTCAACTACAAATTTCCGTCGTTTGCCCCATTTTTATTTTTCCCAATAAGTGTTTCTGTATTTTAGTTATACGAAAATGAAATTACTGAAACACATATATATTTACTCTCTCCACAAAACACAACAGGATCGTGCTTATTACGATCCTGTTGTGCTTATTATTTTCAATAAAATGAGTCCTTTATGTATTATTCCTATCACTACCGGAGCGCATTGGTAAGCAATTAATTACAATATTTTGCCTGTGCGGTTATAGCCGGCACACATCCCATACCGGCGCTTTTTTCAAAATCGGCACACGCCGCGTCTTTATCTCCAAGCGCCTGGTAAGCCAGTCCTCTTTCATAGATAAGGTCTTTGCTTTTTGGAAAATCAGTGAGCGCCTGGTTTAAATCGCTGATCGCTTCCTTATACTTTCCCAGCTGAAAATAAGCATCTGCCCTGTTTGCAAGCGTATGTGCGTCCGGCGCGATCGCCATGCTTTTGTTATAATCTTTAACTGCTTCTTTGTATTGTTTTAAGCTTGCCTTTGCAAAACCGCGGTTTGTATAATAATCCAAATCAGTCGAATCTAATTTTACAGCTATATTTTCCAGCCTGATCGCTTCAGCAAAATCATCATTCTTAAAAGCTATTACCGCAAGGTTATCATAAATATCCGGGTCATCCGGTTTCATTTGAAGCGCCTTATCAAAGTATTTTTTTGCCTGCCCGCTAAAGCCATATAAAAGATACGACAATCCATAATTGTAATAAAGATTGGGATTTAATGTATCCAGCGTCCTGGAAGAATCCAGGTCCTTTATCCCCTGAAAAAAATCATTGGAATACACCTTCGCCATTCCTCTGTCCATGTATGATCTTGCTATCTCCTGCTTGTGCGCTATTGATATAGTAAACAAATTAATTGCATTTGCATACTCTTTATCGTCATAAGCTTTACCGCCTTCCTCAAAATAATTTTGACCGTAACAGCTCCCCACAATGATCGTACAGGAGATTAAGAAAATGATCTTTTTTGAGAATGGCATATTTTATTTTATGTTTTAAACGATCTGTTTCATTTCACCATACGCAGCAACACACAAATTCGTAAAATTCGTTTTTGTTCGCTATCCGTACCTTAGATTTCTTCGATCGTAAACCCAATCTTTTTCAGATCATTCCAAAATCCCGGATACGATTTTTTTACCACTTCCGGGTGCTCGATCGTTACATGATCCAGTTTCATAGCCAGTGCGGCAAACGACATGGCCATGCGATGGTCGTCGTACGTATGGATCACTTCCGGGCGAAGTGCGGCTCCTTTCGGTTTTATTTTAATGCTGTTGTCATTTAAAATCTCTACTTCCACACCAATCTTCGCCAGTTCATTTTTTAATGCCACAATCCTATCCGTTTCCTTGATGCGCAAGGTATGTAATCCGTTAAAAAATGCAGGGATCTGTAATCCGGCAGTTACCAATGCTGCGGTTTGCGCCAGGTCCGGACAGTCGGAAAAATCAAAGCCGAAATGTTCGTCTTTAATGCGCGTTTTTGTAATGCGGATTCCACCAGGGATGTATTCGGTTTTTACCCCGAAAAAAGTAAACACATCCGCAACAATTGCGTCACCCTGCAAGCTCGGATGATTTAATCCTTTGATTATAAAATCAGCTTCCTCGGCCAGCGCCGCAAATGCATACCAATAGGATGCTGCGCTCCAGTCGCCTTCCACATGATACACAAAATCATCTTCCTCCACCGTGTATTTTTGTTTGCTAACCGAAATCGAATTTTCCTGCCACGTACCGTACACACCAAATTCCTCCAGCATTTTCAGTGTCATGTTAATGTACGGGCGTGATGTGATCTCGCCTTTGAATTTGATCACCAACCCGTTTTGAAATGCCGGAGAAGCAAGCAACAAGGCCGAAATAAACTGGCTGCTCACATTTCCATCGATCTCCACTTCGCCACCTTTTAATGTTTTTCCTTCGATCTTCAAGGGAGGAAAATTTTCTTTTTCAAGATAAGTGATGTTAGCACCCAATGTGTGCAACGCATCCACCAAAATCCCAATCGGGCGTTTTTTCATCCGCTCGGATCCGGTGATCACATGTGTACCCGGCCGGGCGGCAAAATAAGCTGTTAAAAAACGCATGGTGGTTCCCGCAGGGCCTACATCGTAATGGTTTTCAGCAGCAGTGCTTTCCGCCTCCGCTTTTAAAATTTGTTGTAATACCTGTGTATCCTGCGCAGTGGCAAGGTTGATGATCTCAAACGGATCGCTGCACAACGCCTGAATGATCAGGGCACGGTTGCTTTCACTTTTTGATGCGGTAAGGTCTATGCTGCCTGTTAATTTTTTTGAAGTATTGGAGAGGCGATACATCATATCTATTTAAAAATTTTTGATTCCTGTATGTAATAATTTAATGCATCGATGATCTGGTCGGCTTTGGCGGTTTTATTGATCTCACATTTTCCAATGGAGGCTAACAACGCGAAATGGATGTCGCCTTTGTCATTTTTTTTATCGTGCTTCATTAGCTCGATCAACCGGTGATGATCCATTTTTTCGAGTTTTACTATTTTATATTTCCCTAAAATAAATTGTGTTATTTCGTACAATTCCGCTTTGCTTAATTTACAGATCTCTGCTGATAAATAGGCTTCGCAGATCATTCCTACAGCAATCGCCTCACCATGCAGCATTGGCTTTTTCTCATCATTTTCCAACGAGAACGTTTCAATGGCATGCCCGATCGTGTGCCCGAAATTTAATATTTTACGTAATCCCTGTTCCTGGGGATCCTGCTCTACCACGCTATTTTTAATGGATACCGACGTTTTGATCAGCGTATCAATATCCCCCAGATCGGAAATATCAAAATCCTGTACTTTCTTCCAGTAAACCGCATCAGCAATCAGCGCATGTTTGATGATCTCTGCAAAGCCCGAAAACAGCTGGCGTTTATCCAGCGAGCTTAAAAAAGTGCTATCAATAAAAACCGCATCCGGCGTATTGAACAAGCCGATCTCATTTTTTAAATGATCAAGATCAATTCCCACTTTTCCGCCAACGGAAGCATCCACCTGCGATAAAAGCGTAGTTGGAATATTTATGAAAGAGATTCCCCGCTTAAAAACAGAGGCAATAAAACCGCCCATATCGCCGATCACACCACCGCCCAGGTTCACAAACAGCGATTTTCGGTCGGCGCCGTACTCGCTCAGCGTGGTCCATATGTGATGACACACCTCAATGTTCTTGCTCTCTTCCCCACTGTCAATTTCAATGATCTCGGCGTCTTTAAAAACGTCAATATCATTAACCAGCTGTGGGTAGCAAAATTTCAGTGAATTTTCATCCACCAAAATAAACACTTTGGAATACCTGTTTTTGTTGTTCTTAAAAAATCTGTTTATGTCTTTAGCAATGCCTTTATTGATATAAACCGAGTAGTTGGTTGCTATAATTTCTGTCATTCAAAACTGAGATTATACAAATATAAAAAAAGCAAAGGATCATACTGCTTCCGCGAACGGAAATTAATGCTGAATTAAACAAAGAAGTCACAAATTCCTTGTTTTTTTGTTGTTATACAGATTGCCAGCTTGTAAATTACGTAAGTAACATTTTTATACTAATGTTTGTATCACCCCTGCCAGGGTTTGAAACCCTGGCAGGGGTAGTTCTTTTAAACACGCAGATTCCCAGTTTCGTTCCTATTCGTTATCTGTACATCTACATTTTTATTAAATTTGTACCTCAAATCATACCTATGCTTTCATTCAACAATACAGAAGTGTCTTTTTCGGGCAAATCCAACAATGATCTTAACCGCTCTTACTGGCTGTTCAAGATGGTTTCCAACAGTACGTTTGTTAACCTGGGAAAATCGCTCACAACCTTTGCCATCAATACTCATTTACCGATTAAAGGATTGATCAAAGCCACCATTTTCAAACAATTTTGTGGGGGCGAAAACATTGAAGAATGCGATAAAACGATTAAAGAGCTGGGGAAATTCAATGTGGGTACCATCCTGGATTATTCGGTGGAAGGCAAGGAAACCGAACATGATTTTGATGCCTGCATGACCGAAACCATGGAAACTGTGGCAAAAGCAAAAAACGATAAAAACATTCCTTTCTGTGTATTTAAAGTAACAGGCCTGGCGCGTTTCGACCTGCTGGAAAAAGTAAGCGCAAAATATAATCTTTCGGCAGAAGAACAAAAGGAATTCGGGCGCGTGCAACTGCGTGTGAACAGCATCTGCAAAGCCGCACACGAAGCAGGAACCCCTGTTTTTATTGATGCGGAAGAAAGCTGGATCCAAACGGCCATCGACGACCTGGCCAACCAGATGATGGTGTTGTATAACGTAGAAAAGCCCATTGTTTATAATACATATCAGCTTTACAGAAAAGACCGTTACGCTTATTTACGCCACTCCTTTGAGCTGGCGCAGCAAGGCAATTATTACCTGGGTGCAAAGCTGGTACGTGGCGCCTACATGGAGAAAGAGCGCAAACGTGCTATTGAAAAAGGCTATCCTTCACCCATCCAGGACAGTAAAGAAAATACAGACAGGGATTACGATGCTGCTATCCTTTTTTGTACAGAGCATATTGACCGCATCGCTATTTGTGCCGGTACGCACAACGAGCACAGCTCCATGAACCTGGCAAATTTAATGAACGAAAAAACCATTGCCACTTCCAACAAACACATCTATTTTTCGCAATTACTGGGCATGAGCGATCACATCAGCTTTAACCTTGCCAATGCCGGCTACAATGTTGCCAAATACGTTCCGTACGGCCCCGTAAAGGAAGTGCTCCCTTACCTGATCCGCCGTGCACAGGAAAACACATCGGTAAAAGGACAAACCGGCCGTGAGCTGAGCTTGATCATCAAGGAAAAAGAAAGACGGAAAGCAGCGAAGAAATAAGTTCAAAAGTTTAAAGTCCTGATAAAAGGATTAATAAAGCAAAGTTAAAATTCTCTTGATGTGAATTTCAGCAATTTAGAATTAATAGTAGTGTCGCTGGTTTTAAATTTTATAGTTTGAAAAATTGCAATGATAGTATCTTCATTATTTGAATTGAAAGTGTATAAATTAAATCGCTCTCCGTCAACATTGTTAAAATACACTCCTAATATTCCTTTTCCGGTAATCTTCGGTTTAGTAACAATACCAAATTTGCCGTTTATTGTATCATTGGAATATAATTGTTTGTCAGCATCTTCTGTCAGATCATTAGAATATTGACCGAAGTCAAAAGTCAAGGTATCTTTACCATCGGTAAGTCCGCCAACGTATGAGTCAATTCCCTGCAGTTTAATTTTCTGCCATTTTCCGGGAGCCTTTATTTGAAAAGCATTGAAGTCTATTATCTTAAATGATGCACCTGTTTTATCAATTGAATTGCCAGGATTATTTTTGCTGGAACAAGCTGTTAAAAGAAAAAGCATACAGATTAAATGTCTCATAAAAAAGGTCTTCATTTGAAATCAACTTTATTTTTCAGCAATCAATTCCAAGTGTTGTTCAAACACTGGCAATAATGAAGAAAATTCGTCTATGGGTATTTTTCTGATAAAATAATCATACCCGTCGGGCAATATTGTCGGGGGCAAAAAATCAGGTACAATGGGATTATCTTTTGTTGTTACTATTATATAGTGTAAATCCTTCCCGAACATAAACTTTACAATATTGCCAATTTTATATCTAGCTTGCATGGTTTAATAAAAGTAATTTTTTTTATTACAAAAAAAAAATTCGTTTAACTACCTTTAGAATTAACACAGAATTGGTGCCTACCTTCGCGCACTTAAAAAAAATCATGTACCGAATTACAATAATAATTCTTTTCCACAGATTGCTTAACCTTAAACGTTTCCTCATTATATTATTATTCTGCCTTTTCGTTTTTCCCGGAAAAGCGCAGCCTGAAAGTGAGGGTACAGGAAAGATCAGCGGGAAAATTGTGGATTCTATTTCCAGCCAGCAGATCGACTATGCAACGATCAGCCTGATTAATGAAAATACAGATAAAGTAGTGAATGGCACCACAACCGATGACAAAGGAATATTTGAGCTGGCAGGTATAGAAAACGGAGATTACAAAATGCTTATATATTTTATTGGTTACCGCACAAAAACGATCCGTCACATTGTTATTAGCAAATCAAACACAAACGTACAATTGGGAAATCTGCAATTGGCAGGCTCACAAACCAATTTAAAGGAAGTTACCGTTTCAACGGAAAAAAGCATTATTGAAAATAAAATTGATAAAACTGTTTACAACGTAGAGCAGGACATTACCTCGCAAAGTGGCGTTGCTGCGGATGTTCTTAAAAAAATTCCGCAGGTTTCGGTTGATGTAGATGGAAATGTAGAATTGCAGGGAAATGCAAGCATTCGTTTTTTGATCAATGGAAAGCCTTCCATTATTTTCGGGAATAATATTGCAGAAGTTTTGCAATCTATTCCCGCTAACCAGATCAAAAGCATTGAAGTAATCACCAGCCCCGGCGCAAAATACGACGCAGAGGGCACCGGCGGTATTATCAATATTATTTTAAAAAAGAGTACTGCCGAAGGTATCAACGGTAATGTTTCATTATCAGCTGGCACGCGACTGGAAAACGGCTCTTTTAATCTCAATGTACATCACAAACATTTTGGGCTAAATGCATTTGTGAGCGGCAACGGACAACTCCCTTCTACTACTGTTAATACATCAAAGCGCATTTCCAAAAGTGATTCCCTGGGTCAGAGTCTCGAATTTTCGCAAAACGGCACCAGCAAGTTCAGCCGCAAAGGATTTGAAAGCGGTATAGGCTTCGACTGGGAGCTTTCGGAAAAAAATAACCTCACCGGCTCCGTTGGATTTGATTATTTTGAAAACAATAATGCCGGGATCAACAACAGGCGTTCCATTTTAAGTGATGCTGGAGGCACAGACCTTTCGGATGTAAGCGACAAAGTAAATACAACAAGCAATTCCAATTCACAATCGCTGGACTGGCAATTGATCTACAAACGCACATTTGCAAAAGAAGACCGCGAACTGGAAATTTCCTGTGAATCCTCTAATGGCACCAACTATTCATATTACAAGCAGCTTCAAAGCCCGGCTAATTCCGATACACTTTTATCAGCATCTTATGGTAAAAATCCCGGCATGGAAAATGAAACGGATATAGCCATTGATTATGTGGAGCCGCTTGGAAAAAAAGCCATGCTGGAGGCCGGGGCTAAAACTGTATTCGGAAGGATCGTTAGCAATTCCAGCGTATACGATCTGGATCGAAATCCCGGCGATTATATTTACAATGCAACGCAATCGTCTTCTCTTACATACAAAAGCAATGTGTATGCGGGTTATGTTTCGACAAACTTCAAATTATTCAAATGGCTGGATGTAAAAACTGGTTTCCGTTATGAATATACAGAACCCCATGCTGCTTTTTCAGGAGCAGGAGCCGTATTTATAAAACCATATGCAACGTATGTGCCCTCGGGCGTAATCTCCCATTCATTTGAAAAAAACAAAATGCTTAAGTTAAGTTATACGCACCGGATCGAACGCCCGGAATACCGCGACCTGAACCCTTTTATCAATGCAAGCGATCCCAAAAACCTTTCGACCGGAAATACATCGCTTCGTCCCGAAATAGGTGATAAAATAGAACTATCCTTTAGTAAAACGTATGAAAAAGGAACAACCATTAACGCTACACTTTTTTATCGTGGAAATAGAAATGACATCCAATCCTTTACCCGTTTTTATTCCAGTTATACAGTGGGTGATACCATGTATTCTAACGTTTCGGTTACCACAAGGGAAAATATAGGACAGGAAAATAATTTCGGGATCAATATTTTTGCATCCATTCCATTTACTTCAAAGATTAATTTCCGTACAAACATTGCCTGTTTCCAGAGATATATCATCAATGGCGCTTTACCCGGAAACAATGTGCAGGGCTTTAATTACCGGATCAATGCAAATGGATCATATCAAGTCACAGAAACATTCGGAGTTGAGCTTTTTGGTAATTTTAATTCCCCACGGATCAATGCACAGGGAAAAATGCCTGCGTTTACCACCTATAATTTTGCGATCCGCAAACAATTTTTTAAAAAACAAATGAGCCTGGCACTAACTGCTACAAATGCATTCAGTAAATATGTGTCGCAAAAAACAGAACTCACCGGAACCAATTTTACTACATATAATGTGCGTGAATTGCCTTATCGTTCCTTTGGAATTAACTTCACATATAAATTCGGAAAACTTGAATTTAAAAAAGAAAAAGAACCTGAAGATGTCAACCTTACAAATCCTTCGGGCAATTAGTTTTTTACAATAAACTGTTATTCCCAAAGCAGATTACTACATTATATATTTCAGCTCCTCCTTTTGAATCCCCTTAATTTCTTTTGCGGTTCATACAAATGCATCGCACGCAGATTGGTATATCCGGCCCACTCAGCTATTCTTTTTAATTATTTGTCGAATTTTTATTGCCGTATTGTTTTTCTATTTACTTTTGCGTTTAACTAAATGGTTAAACCTTTAAATTAAATGAAACAGTCAACAGATACAAGCACCGAAGAAAAGATCATGGAAGCCGCGAAAGAGGTGTTCATGAAGTACGGCTTGTACGGTGCACGCATGCAGGACATCGCCAATACAGCCGGTATCAACAAGGCATTGCTGCATTATTATTTCAGGAACAAGGAAAAGTTATTTGATAAGGTATTTGACAATGCACTTGAACGCTTTTTTGAGCAGATAGATGTTTTTGGCAATGAATCTCTTCCCATCAAGGAACGCCTGTTCTCTTATGTTAATAACGTAATCGATTTTTATGCAGAATATCCTCAAATGTCGATGTTCATCATCAAGGAAATGGGCAACGACCCTGAAATGTGTGCAAAAAAAATAATGGCAGCGAAAAAGAACAAGCACATTCGCCTGGTAACTGTATTGGAAGAAGGAATAAAAAAAGGGGAAATAAAAAAGATCGATACCGCCATGTTCATGATCAATCTGCAGTCTTTATGCTCTTTTCCTTTCCTGGCCTCCCCCATGCTAAGGAATTCAGTGAAAGCACAGGGGAAAAACTTTGACACGGATTTTACAACGGACAAATTAAAAAAAGTAGTGAAAACATTTATTGAGAATACGCTTGGATAAAAATTAAAGAATAAACATTTAAAGTATTTGAACAATTCATTCGTCTTATTAGAAAGGCAACATCACAAAACACTAAACAACAAATAAAAAAACGATCCACTAACAAATGAAAAGATTAACTCTCATTTTACTTTGCATTACAAGCATCGGTTTTGCGCAAAATCCAACATTGTCGCTCGACTCCTGCATACAAATGGCAAAAAGGAATTACCCGCTGATCAAGCAGAATAACCTGATCGCAGAAAACGAAAAAAACAACATTCAATCGGACAATAAAAACTGGCTGCCAAAAGCACAGTTTATTTCCAAAGCAACTTACCAGTCGGAAGTGATCGAATTCCTCGGCACCACTTTCCCACACGACAGTTACATTACAGCAATTGATGCAGAAGAAACACTGTTCGACGGCGGACAAACAAAAAATCAGAAAAAACTGGACAAGCTGAATGCTGAAACAGATCTTTTGAAAAACGAAGTAGAGCTGTACAAGCTCATCGATCGCGTGAACCAATTGTACAGCAATATTTTGCTTACCCGCGAAAACATCAATACGCTTAATGTGTACAAGGATGACATCAACAACAAACGGACAATCCTGTCGGCTTCTGTTAAAAACGGCATGATGCTGCAAAGCAACCTCGACGGGCTGGAAGCAGAAGAATTAAAAACCGAGCAATCACTGGTGGAAGCAAAAGACAATTTACAGGCTTTGTATCTTTCATTGGGCCAGTTTGTAAACAAAACGATCGATGACAATACACAACTATCGACCGACCCGATCATGAGCCTTTCCAAGGGAGATGAGATCAACCGCCCGGAATTAAAATTATTCGACACGCAAAAAAACCTGCTGGATGCACGGCATAAATTAAATAACAATGCTGCCATGCCACGTTTAACAATTGGCGGAGAAGGCGCATACGGGCGTCCGGGGCCAAACTTCCTGAACCAGGATTTCCGCTTTTTTGCACAGGCAAGTGTTTCTTTGAAATGGAACATCGGCTCATTGTATAACCTGAACAACGAAAAGCAAAACATCAGCATCAACAAACAAATGGTAGATGTACAGCGCGAAGTGTTTGAATTCAATTTAAAATCCACCCTGGCTACACAAACAGCACAGATCAATTCGTTGAAAGAGATCATTGAAAAAGACAAGCAGATCATTGAAAAACGCCACAGCATTAAGGAAACAGCGGCGAAACAACTGGAGAACGGCAGCATTACCACTACCGATTATTTAACGGAGCTGAATGCCGAAATGCAGGCTACGCTGAACCAAAAAGTACACGAGATCAAATTAATGAACGCCATCACCAACTATAACTCAACCAAAGGAATCAACAATTTTTAAAAAATATAAAAACCAGAATGGAAACTAAATCAGAAAATCAAACAATGGAAAATAAAGCTCCGGAAAAGAAAAGCAAAAAAAGATTAGTGATCATCTCCAGCATTTTAGGTGCTATACTGCTTATCGGCGTTATTTATTTTGTGATCAATGCAAATTATGAAAGTACCGACAATGCACAGCTGGATGCGGATATCGTTCCGATCAAAGCTAGCGTTTCGGGATATATCAAAACCCTTAATTTTAAAGATAATGAACACGTAAAAAAAGGACAAGTGCTGATCACCATCGATGATGTGGATCTGAAAGCACGCCTTGCACAAGCACAGGCTGCATTGGAAAATGCAAAAGCAAATTTACTTTCTGTAAAAAGCAATGCCAATGCTTCCAATGAAAATGCAAACGCTTCATCTTTGAACTCTTTTTCGGTTCAGCAAAACATTGTTTCGGCAAAAGCCCGCTTAACCAAAGCAGAAGCAGATTTTAAACGCACCGAAAATATGTTCAATGCAAAAGCCGCAACACAATCACAATACGACGGCGCAAAAGCAGATTTAGATGTTGCTACTGCACAATACGATGCAGCACAAAATCAATTTAAATCGGCAGCAGCACAATCACAGGGCATCCGCTCACAGGCAGAAGCACAACAATCGCAAATCACTTTGGCGGAAGCAATGGTAAAACAACGCGAAGCCGAACTGGAGCTGGCTGCAAAACAATTGGATTATGCAACCATTGAAGCACCATGCGACGGGATTGCCACACGCCGCGCTGTGGAAGCAGGACAATTCATCACTATCGCACAACCCTTGTGTTCTGTGATCGACAACACGCATTTATGGATCACTGCGAATTTTAAAGAAACACAGGTGGAAGATATTAAACCGGGACAAACCGTTGACATTAAAATTGATGCATTTCCTAACCTGAAGATCAAAGGAGTGGTACAATCCTACATCGGTGCTACAGGTGCAAAATTTTCATTATTGCCTCCGGACAACTCTACCGGAAACTTTGTAAAGATCATTCAGCGTGTTCCTGTACGTATTGATTTAACAGAAGTTCCGAAAGAAAGTGCAGATATGTTATATCCGGGATTGAGTGCATTTGTTGAAGTAAAAGTTAAATAATAAAAACAATCAAATTGGAAGCTACATTACAATTACCAAAAGTAACGTATCCCACAGGGGCAACCAAATGGATCCTGATCCTGACGGCTATCTCCTGTGCGATCCTGGAGCTGATCGATACCACGGTGGTAAACGTTTCGCTGCGTGAGATCAGCGGAAGCATTGGCGCTACCACCACCGAAATTGCATGGGTGGTTACTGCCTATGCCATTTCCAACGTGATCATCATTCCGCTTACCAGTATGTTATCCGACCTGTTCGGACGAAAAGTATATTTCACCTCATCCGTGATCATTTTCACATTTGCATCCCTGATGTGCGGTTTGTCCACCAATTTATGGATGCTTGTTTTCTGGCGTTTTGTGCAGGGGATCGGCGGCGGCGGATTATTATCCACAGCACAATCCATTATTGTGGGCGCTTTTCCGCCTGAAAAAATAAGTACAGCCAACGCCATTTTCGGAATGGGAATTATCATGGGCCCTACATTCGGCCCTTCATTAGGCGGTTACATCACCGACCACTTTTCGTGGCACTGGATCTTCTTCGTGAACATCCCTGTTGGAATCGTTGCGGGAATCCTTGCATGGACCTATGTTACAGACAGAGAGGGGGCGGTAAAACCGAAAAAGATAGACTGGTGGGGAATCATCTTCCTGGTCGCGGCCGTAGGCTCACTCCAGTACGTGCTGGAAGAAGGAACCTCGAAAGACTGGTTTGAAAGCACCGAAATTATTGTATTCTCGCTCATTGCCGTGTTTGGTTTGGTGGCCTTTATCTGGCGCGAATTACACATCGATTACCCGGCCGTAAATATCCGGCTCTACAAGAATTACAACCTGGCGATGGGAAGCCTCATGAATTTTATGCTTGGGCTTTTACTCTTCGGCACCGTGTTTATTTTCCCGCTGTTTGCACAAATCTCGCTCGGCTGGACCGCTACACAAACCGGTGTGTTCATGATCCCAAGCGCCTTGTGTACTGCCGTATCGATGCCGATTGTAGGTAACATGCTTACCAAGGGAAGTAATCCAAAAACCATCATCATCATCGGGATCCTAATTACCTTTGCCTTTTTGATGCTGATGTCGTTTGCATCACCGGATTCGAGCCAGAGCAATTTTTATTTCCCCTTTGTACTGCGCGGTGTCGGATTGGCATTCATGATGTCGCCGATCCTTTCACTGGCCGTTGCAGGCCTCCGTGGAAAAGACATGGCACAGGCCATTGGGCTTGCCAACATGATCCGTCAGCTGGGAGGCGCCGTTGGTATTGCATTGATCAACGTATTTTTAACGCATAAAAATGCCGAAGTAAGAGGCACCATGCTTGGGTACATTACGGATTACAATCCGGCCAGCAGCGACCGTATCGCAGGACTTACGCAGAATTTCCTTTCAAAAGGGTATTCGCAGGGTGATGCAGAAATACTTGCTTACAAAAGCATAGAAGGTATGGTATTCAAGCAACAATCATTAGTAAGTTACGACCAGGGATTTTTTATGGTGGGCATCTCCATCCTGATTATTTGTATCCCGATCGTATTATTAATACGCTACAAAAAAGGCGCGCCTGCAAAACCAATAGCAGACCACTAAAGCGGCGTTTTCTTAAATCTGAAAAATCCTTTCTCAAGCAATTGGGAAGGGTTTTTTTATTACAGTGTGTAAAAAACATAATGCCTGCCACTTCGTAAAAAATAATAGTACACTCATTTTGCAGACTATTTCGGCCTGTGCTTAATAGTGGGAATGAGCGGCAGAAAAATTAAAATTCCGAAGCAACAAACCGCATCCCTGCCCGACTTCGTCATTCAGGCGGGCGCGAAATTAACCGCGGTTTTCCTGCAGC
>OLLL01000103.1_pt1 | contig 40990 bp, 38 predicted proteins | sample 1604541 | NCBI WGS metagenome assembly OLLL01 (sample SAMEA104055722, study PRJEB20765) | soil metagenome | isolation source: soil
GAAGGAAAAATTACCTTACAGGCGGAAAAGGTTTTTGTTACTTTTTGCCTTCAAAAAGTAAACTTATAGCCATGGTTTAATAACTTTGTAAAAAAATAAATACCATGAAAAAAATAATTATTGCTGTACTGGTTACGATCACAGCTTTACAACTGAATGCGCAAAGCGCAAAAGATATTTTCACCGCCAATGAAATCGTATGGTACGGACTGGACTTTACACAGGCAAAATTTGTAGGACAATTTGACCAGGGTTTTGGTGCCATGCCGGCTACCGGCCTGGAGATGAAAAATAAATGGGTAGGGCAATGGAATGGATTGGTTGCAAAAGAGCCGCAAAATTTCAAATTAAAAGAAGCCTTACGGAAAGACAATATATATTATGACCTGGCGCCCGTAAACGAAGCAAACAGTAAAATGAATACCGAAGCGTGCATGACCTTTAATCCCGGAAAAATTGATCCGAAAGACATTGATGCAATGGTGAAAAAATATGCAGCCGGGGATAAAAAACAAGGCATCGGGTTGGTGTTCATTGTAGAAAATTTTAATAAAAATTCTGAAATGGCCGATGTGTATGTTACCTTTTTCGACATTGCCACAAAAAAAGTATTACTGACCGAAAAAATGTCGGGGAAAGCAATGGGAGTTGGCTTGCGTAATTACTGGGCCGGTGCTGTCAAAGCAATCATCAAATCAATTGATTCTGACCAGTATAAAACCTGGAAAAGCAAATCTTAAAATAAAAAACAAAGCGCCATTCAGCGCTTTGTTTTTTTAAGCATATGAAGAAATACAAACTGTTTACAGCAATTTTTTATTTACTGGCCGTTTCCTGCAATCAACAGGGAGGCGCTAACATGAAGATTCATCCGCCGCAGATCGGTGTCAACCTCGACACTCTGCGCGTGGTCAAAGAATTTAAAGGCTTATACATGAACGATGGAAAAAATCAACTGTTTATTTCCTGCGATCATCCCGAAGTAAAACATTTGATTGAGAATAAATCCCACCAGGCAGATACGATCCTGAAAAGTATTTTGCCCCATGCATATCCCGGCGAGGCCATTTACATGGAAATAAAAGCAGAGATCAATCCGTCTCCCGATCCACAGTTCCTGGACCTGCTGGTAGTAAAAGAATTTGGAAAAGCAGAGCAGAAAAACAGGAAAAATACCTGCATTCCTTATGATTACTGGTGCACCGGGACCGAACCTTTCTGGCAATTACAGATCTCTGAAAAGGAAAATCTTATTGATTTTTACGACCCGATGAAGCAAACCACCCGGCATTTCAACTATTCCCAGCCACAGGTGCTAAACGGTACAATTGTATTCATCGCTAAAAATTCGTCCGGTTATATCAGCATAAAAATCACAAACGAAAAATGCAGCGATGGCATGAGCGATAAACAATACAGCTGCAAAGCAGAGGTGGTGATTGATAAAAATGAATACCAGGGCTGTGCTTCCAGGTATGGAGAGGCAATAAATTAATCCTGCAGTTCGTTGTACCTTTTTTTCCTTTTAGCATTATAGAATTGAAACTGAATCCTGCGGATGATGAAAAAAATTGTTTTTATTTTATGTTTCCTGCTTTTAAAAACAATCATGTTTGCGCAAACGCCTGCATCCAGGTACGCAGCGTTCATCAAAAAAGCAGATACATTTTATCGTGTAAAAAAATATAAAATTTCAGGGCAAACATACACGCAGGCATTCAAATTCAATAAATGGAAAATCCCGCAAAGCGACGGCTTTAATGCCGCTTGTTCCTGGGCGTTGGCAGATGTACCTGATAGCGCTTTTGCATATTTAAACATCATCGCTGCAGCCGGTTATTCCAAATCGGATCAGCTGGCTACCGATCACGATTTGCAATCGCTGCACCACGATAAACGTTGGAAAAAATTGCAGGCGCTTGTTACCGACAACAAAGCAAAGGAAGAAGCAAAGCTCAACAAACCATTGATCGCGGAACTGGACACTATTTCGGACAATGATCAGAAATACCGCGCAAAAATAAATGACATAAAACAAAACTACGGTTCCGAATCCAAAGAGATGAAAGCACTTTGGCAAACCATCCATGAAAATGATTCCATTGATCTGCAAAAAGTAAAAACTATTCTCGATCGCGATGGCTGGCTGGGGCCGGATGTTGTAGGTGAAGAAGGAAATGCAACATTGTTTTTTGTGATCCAGCATTCCGATCACAAAACGCAGGAAAAATATGTACCCATGATGCGCGAAGCTGTGAAGAATGGCCATGCGCAGGCAAGCGCTTTGGCTTTGCTGGAAGACCGCGTAGCATTGGGGCAGGGAAAAAAACAAATTTACGGAAGCCAGATCGTAACGGATCCGAAAACGGGAAAAGATACTATTGCACCCGTTGAAGATTTTGCAAATGTAAACAAGCGCCGTGCTGCAGTTGGTTTGGAACCTTTGGAAGAATATGTAAAACAATGGAACATCGTACTCAAAAAAATGCCTGAAAAACGCATTGTACCAAAAGGTGTAGCTAACAGCGATTTTCTGACAGCAATGGAAATCCATGATTCTATTATTGACTTGCAGAATGTTGCAACCGGTTTTGGTAAACGATTGGATTATGTATTTGGTAACGACTGCAAGCGCGAAACCAACTCCGCCTGGTACAAGATCACGATTCCGTATGATACCATTATCACTTTCGACCTGGTGCCGAATGATCCGAAAGATGATTACGATTTTATTTTTTTTAAATGTCCTGACAAAACCTGTATTGATGGCATTAGCTCCTGCAAAGTAGGTCCCGATCGTTCCTGTTTCAGTATTAATTTCGATAAAATGGCATCCACAGGTTTGTCGCTTTATTCAAACGAAACATCTTTGAATTGCGGCCCCGGCGATGGGTATGTTGCAGGCTTGCCGGTGAAAGCAGGCGAAACCTGTTACCTGATGGTGAATTTTCCTGAATTTTATCACCGCACTTCCAAAGGCTTCACACTTTATTTTTATAATTACTGGCCGCAAAAACCGGAGCGTTTAAAAGCAAAGCCATCTGCGAAAGCAAAAGCAGCTCCAGCAAAAAAAGCAGTGGTATTGGAAAATGTATTGTTCGTATCCGATAAAACCATGTTGCTAAAAGAATCCAATGCTGCGCTTGATAAGCTGGTGAGTTTTTTAGAATCCAACAAAACCATGAAGGTCGAAATCCGCGGCCATACTGATAATACCGGTGATGAGAAAAAAAATCAAAAGCTTTCCGAAGGCCGTGCAAAAGCAATTGTGGATTATCTCATTTCAAAAAAAATCGATAAAAGCCGCCTTTCCTATAAAGGTTTTGGCAGTACGCAGCCTATTGCACCCAACGATAATGAGGAAGGCAAACAAAAAAACCGCCGCGTGGAATTCATTATTCTGCCCAATTAAATAATATCCCCTTTGTGTTTATAGCCACAGATTCACAGATTAAAGAGGTGAAAAAAGATTGTAAGGATTTTATAAATCGCTTTGCGATTTAATTTGTGTACTAATTTTGTATTAAAAAATCAGTGAATCGGTGGCTCTCTTCAAAAACACTGAAAATATTACAACGAAATCCGTAAATTCGTGCATCTTATTTTTAATCAAAATTTGTTGCCGTACTATGAAACTACACGTAATCAATACCGGAAATTTTAAATTGGACGGAGGCGCTATGTTTGGCGTTGTCCCAAAATCATTGTGGAGCAAAACCAATCCTGCTGATGAAAATAACTTGTGCAACTGGTCTATGCGCTGCCTGCTGATAGAAGATGGCAATCGCCTGATTCTTGTGGATAACGGGATCGGAACAAAACAGGATGCGAAATTTTTCTCGCATTATTTTTTAAACGGAAACGAAACACTCGAAAATTCTTTGAAATCAGCCGGTTTCGGCACCGGTGATGTTACCGATATGTTTTTAACGCATTTGCATTTTGATCATTGCGGTGGCAGCATTAAAAATAATAAAGACAATACCGGTTATGAAACAGCTTTTAGAAACGCTACCTACTGGAGCAATGCCGAGCATTGGGAATGGGCTACAAAATCTAATCCGCGTGAAAAAGCAAGCTTCTTGAAAGAAAATATTTTACCTATTGAGGAAAGCGGGCAATTGAAATTAATTACCGGCGAGGATTCGAAACAGCTGGGTGAACATATTTCCATTTCTTACATGCGCGGGCATACCGATGCGATGATGATCCCGCAAATTAAATACAAAGGAAAAACCGTGGCATTCATGGCCGATCTGCTGCCATCCACGGGGCACATTCCATTGCCGTATGTAATGGGTTATGATACACGTCCGCTGCTTACCATGACAGAAAAAGAAAAATTTTTGAACCGCGCAGCAACCGAAGAGTTTGTTTTATTCCTGGAGCACGATTCCGTAAACGAATGCTGTACGCTGCAAAATACCGAAAAAGGAGTGAGGCTGAAAGAAGCATTCCGGTTTGATGAATTTTTTGGAAAATAATTTTTCGGGCTGCTATTGTAAGAACGTCATTGCGGGGAACGAAGCAACCTCATAACAGTATGAGATTGCTTCGTTATTTTAATTGAGCTTAGAACGGGTTTTGCCATCGATGTACCAATGAACCGACCTAAAAAACAATCTCTTCCTGTTTCTTAAACAACCCGTTCACCTGTAGCCGGATAAAATATTTTCCATGCGGTAAATTCTTCGCATCAAATGTGTAAAAATAATTGTACTGTCCTTCCTGCTGTGGCTGATCCTGCTGGATCAATTGCACCATGCGCTCTTCGTTGTTATACACACCGATCGTTATTTTTCCCGGCACATCCAGCGTGTAACGCAGGTGGCCTTCTATTTTCAACAAATCTCCCAGTAAATTGGTTGCTGTTTTATTGTAATAAATGATGCTGTAATGCGGAACGGCCTGGCCGGTAATGTTTCCGGCACAGTCGCGTAAATTATCGGTGACAATTTCATTTTCCGAACAAATGCTGGCCATCAGTTCGCCATCCGAAACAACCCATACGGCATGCTGTGCGCCATAGTCATTTGAATAATGATACTTATCAATAAAGCTTGCCATTTTTACCAGCTTCGGATCCGCCATTTTCCCCACTTTGTATGCAGCATTTAGGCTGGGCGCATGATTGTGCCGTTGGCAGCACATCCCAAAAACAGTGTATGTTTTTTGCTGACAGCCCGCCAGCATAAACGATTCGGATTTTGTAACTAAAATATCCTGTTGTGTGTTATCCTGTGAATCCAGCCGCCTGCCGGCTTCCACCTTTAAAATCAGGGTATCGTTTACCAGGCTGCCAATGGTCATGCTGATTACCGGGCCGGTGTAGCCGCCTTTGCTTTGAATACTGAGATTGATTAGTTTTTTTTCTGCGGCATCCTGAACGGAGTATGTGGTTCGGATTGCCATTAACTGCTGCATCATTACCAATGAGAGCAGTATAAAGAGAGTGCGCTTTTTCATGGTGAGAGTTTTTTAGAATGCGTTTGATCCTATAATGCAACAGCGCCACAAAGATACAGTGAAAAAGAAAAGATAATGTGTTTTTTGGCCTTAAAAAAGGTTCCAGACAGTTTCCTTAAAGCCAATAAAAATGCCATCTTCACGCACTTCAACCGGGTAGGTTTCCACCACATCACCCAATCCGCTTTTAGCACGCCCCGTTTTCAGGTCAAAATGATAACGGTGCAAAGGACAAACCACCGATCCTTCGTCAGTACAATAGCCATTGCCAAGTGAAGCGCCGTTGTGCGGGCATTTATCATTCACCGCAAATAAGCCTTCCGGCGTGTGCGCAATGCATACTTTCTTCTTTCCAACTGGCATGGTTGTAACATGCCCCACTGCCACCATACGGGTTGCAGCTTCCATGGAGTCAAATAATTTATACCAGTTGGTTTTTTTTTCGAAAAACATAATACGGATTAGAAATGATTATAAATGTTCGAATGTCCTGTTCGCTATCTGTAATATTTATTCCAGCTCCAGGATCAATTGCTTCGGCAACAACGCAAAACTTTTCCGGTGATGTTCCGTGATCCCGTATTTTTGAATGGCATCACGATGTTTCAACGTGCCGTATGTTTTATTATTGATCCAGTCATACTGCGGAAAATGTTCGTGCAGTGCATCCACATAATCATCGCGGTATGTTTTTGCCAGGATGGAAGCTGCAGCAATGCTTAAATATTTTCCATCGCCCTGTATGATGCAATTGTGTGGAATGTCTTTGTATTTTTTAAAACGGTTGCCATCTATCAGCAAAGATTCCGGTATGGTTTTCAGTTGGTCCAGTGCGCGGTGCATGGCCAGGAATGAAGCATTCAGGATGTTGATCTCGTCAATTTCCTGTGCACTTACTTCTGCAACAGCGTATGCGATGGCATTTTCTTCAATGATCGGGCGCAGCATCTTCCGTTGTTTATCCGTCAGTTTTTTTGAATCATCCAGTAAAGTGTTTTTAAATTTTTTCGGCAGGATCACGGCAGCCGCAAACACAGGTCCGGCAAGACAGCCACGGCCGGCTTCATCGCACCCCGCTTCGATTAACAGCTTATTAAAATATTTTTTTAACATTCCTTTTTAACAATCCAAATTAATTGTTCATTGCTTTTTCCATACTCTTCCAAAGCAAGTCCGCCGTTTTATCCCAGCTGAAATCCCTGCAGCGCTTTCTGCCTTTTTCAATCAGCATGTTGCGTAGGTTCTCATCTTTATATATTGTCAGCATTCCATTGGCAATCGAATTTACTGAAAATGGATCCACCAGCAAAGCCGCATCCTGTGCCACTTCCGGCATCGAGGTAATGTTGCTCGTGATCACAGGTGTATCGCAATGCATTGCTTCAATGATCGGGATCCCGAATCCTTCAAAGTAAGGCACATAGGTTAATGCCAGCGCTGATGCCAGTACATTTTTTAATTCTTCGGTCGTTAAGCGGCCCGTAAACACCACATCCTTCCTGTGTTTCATGTTGATGTATGAACGTTTGATCTCACTTGTCCAGTAATACTTTACACCTACGATCACCAGTTTGGTATCACCGGGTTGTGTGTTTTTAAACTCGTCAAATGCTTCAAACAAACGCGAAATATTCTTGCGCGGATGCAAAGCGCCTACAAATAAAAAGTAATCGCTGCCGGCGCTGTATTTTTCTTTTGTGACTTTTTGTAAGGCATTGCTAATAGGAGCGTAAAGCGTATTGCAGCCATTGTACACTACATCAATTTTTGCTTCCGTAATGCCATATTGTTTTGCAATGTCCTGTTTTGAATATTCCGAAACCGTAGCGATCCGCGTTGCTTTTTTTGCAAAGCGCGGAAAAAAGTATTTGTAATATTTACGTACCAGAAATGAAAGGTCCTTCGGATAATGTTCAAAATTAAGATCGTGGATCACAGCCAGCTGTTTACATTTCGCATTCAGCGACAAATAACCGTCGGGCGAAAGGAACAGGTCAGGTTTTAATTTATTGAGCGTGGAGGCCACCGAAAGCTCAAACCACCAATAAAATAAAAAAGGATGACGTGCCTGTGGCGAAATGATCAAGGGAGTTACATTATCAGAAAATAAAAAATGATCATCAAAATGCCGGTCGAATAAAAAGATAAAATGATGCTCCGGGTGAGCGGCTGTGATCCGTTTCAGCGTTTCATAACTAAACCATCCGATCCCTTCCAGCTTATTCGGCAGGAGCAAGCGCGTATTTACAACTATTTCCATATTTATGGAAACGAAAATACGGATTCTGTGGCAGAATTTCTGGTGTAGATTGTTTTTTTATTGCACAAATTATGCACGAAAGCTGCCACAGATTCACGGATTAAACGGGATTCAAGGCATTGTACAGATTATCTGTGTTTTCCTTTTTTATTTTAAAAATCAGTGAATCTCTGGCTTCTCTTTTTTTGCCTTAAAAATCTCTTGAACAGTGCCCTTTATTGCGAAAAAATGATACTTTTACAACCCGAATGAAAAGTGCGACAAAATACATTCTGCATAAGCTGTTAGGATTTAAAAACTACCTCTTTGTTTTTTCACTGTTTAAGATTTATACCTTAAAACGTGATAAGAACGAAAAGGATTTTTTTCAGTTTTTACGGCTCATTCCCGAGGATACAGCCGTGCTGGATATTGGCGCCAACATTGGGATCATGACTGCCCACCTGGCACGTATTAAAGGTGTAATGGTATATGGTTTTGAGCCGATGCCCAACAATATCAGTGCTTTCAAACGCATTGTTAACTATTTCAAATTCAATAATGTAAAGCTGTTTGAGATTGCCCTCGGAAATACGGAAGGCGAAGTGGAAATGGTGATGCCGGTGATCAGCTCGGTGCGCATGCAGGGCCTGAGCCATGTGGTGCACGAATCGATTACCGAAAATAACGAAGGCGAGCGCTTTAAAGTGCCCTTGAAAATGCTTGACCGGATGGAAGAGCTGGCCACCAACCCGAAACGGATCAGCGCCATCAAGATCGATGTGGAAAATTTTGAATTTTTTGTGCTCGATGGCGCTAAAAGCTTGATAGCGAAGAATAAGCCAGTGGTGTATGCCGAGCTGTGGGACAATGAGAACCGCTACAATTGTTTTACTTTATTTAACAACCTTCACTACAAAACATATGTTGCCATTAACAATGAGCTGGTTTTGTTTGACGCAGCCAAACATATAAAGCAAAATTTTATCTTTTTGCCTGCCTAAAATCATTATTTTTGACCAATGCAAAAGAAGTTTCTGACAAACCTGGGCTTGATCCTGTTCTTAAACCTACTTATCAAACCAATCTATGTTTTTGGGATCGATAAAGCAGTGCAAAGGCAGGTTGGTACAGGCAGCTATGGTTCATACTTCGCTATTTTCAATTTTTGCTTCCTGCTTACCATTATTCTTGATTTTGGGATTACCAATTTCAATAATAAGAATATAGCACAGAACAATCACTTGCTCACCAAGCATTTTTCCAGTTTATTTACCCTCAAAGTATTGCTGGCCGTGGTGTACATCATAACGGTTGTAGTGATCGGGTTGGTGATCGGATACGATACCCGGTTGATGAAGCTTCTGCTGATCCAGGGCTTTAACATGTTCCTGCTCTTTTTTATCAATTACCTGCGCTCCAACCTGGCAGGGTTACACCTGTTTAAAACCGATGGTTTTATTTCCGTGCTCGATCGTTCCCTGATGATCATTATTTGTTCCTGGATGCTGCATTCCGGCATTTTTTATACCGAAAACGGCATCATGTATTTTGTGTATGCCCAAACGTTTTGCTATTCAGTTGCTGCACTTACAGCCTTCCTCATTATTTTAAAAAAGACACATACTTTCAAGATCAGCTGGAACTGGCCATTTTCCTTAATGATCCTTAAAAAAAGCCTTCCATTTGCCATTCTTACACTGCTCATGTCGTTTTATAACCGCATTGATTCCGTTATGATTGAGCGGATCCTGCCGGATGGGGATGTGCAATCCGGGATTTATGCACAGGGGTTCAGGATCCTGGATGCTACCAACATGATTGCTTTTTTGGTAGCAGGGGTATTGCTGCCCGTTTTTTCCCGGATGCTTAAATACAAGGAATCCGTAGAATCATTGGTAAAGCTTATCAGTACCTTATTGCTTACGCCGGCCATTGTGATCGGGATCGGCAGCTTTTTTTACAATACCGAGCTCATAAAAATGTTGTATTATCCCACTCAGACAGGGGCGCTGAACATACCCGGGCATATAGCTGTAGTGCAGGAATCGGCGGAAGTCTATGCCATGCATTTAAAGGAATCTGCCGCAATTTTCGGCCTGCTGATGCTCAGTTTCATTGCTATTGCCACTACCTATATCTTTGGAACATTGCTTACTGCTAATGGTAATATGAGACAGCTCAATTACATGGCTGCATTCGGGATGGTGCTCAACGTTGTTTTTAATTATTTCCTGATCAAGCAGTTTGAAGCTTATGGCTCGTCCATGTCCAGCCTTTTCACACAATTCTTTACCGCCATCATCCAGGTCGCCATTGCCCAGCGGATCTTCAAATTCAAAGTCAATTGGCGGCTTATCAATACCTTCATTATGTACATCTTCGGCGTGATCGCCATTAACTACGGCACACACGAAATGCTTCCCTATCCCTGGATGGTCAGGTTCGCAATTATGTTAGTAGGCTGCGGACTTTGGGCATTTATTACCGGAATTATCAGTATAAAAGGAATGTTTCGCCTGCTTAAATACGGATAAAGACCTCGAAATTGGGACAGGGTTTCCCAAATTTTTCTATTTTTGTCCTCCTAAGTAAAATCTATAAATCTAAGATATGAATAAGGAAACTTCCGCTGCAGATGATTTTAATTCATTGAACGTAATGTTTTTTATATATAAATGGCGTAAACAGCTTATTATTGTTGGGATTTCGGCTTTTATCATCTCCTGTATCGTCGCCCTTACCATTGAAGAAAAATATAAATCCACCGTTATTCTTTTTCCTGCCACTACCAACTCCATTTCCAAAGCCCTTTTAAGGGACGATGCCAACAATAAAGAAGACGTTTTGCAGTTTGGGGAAGAGGAAGAAGCAGAGCAGATGCTGCAGATCCTGAGCTCCGATGAAGTAAGGACCCGTATCTGTGAAAAATACAAGCTGATGGATCATTACGGCATCGATCCGGACGACCAGTACAAACGTACCAAACTATTCGATAACTATTTTGAGAACATCAGCTTTAAGCGTACCGAATACATGTCGGTGAAGATCGAAGTAATGGATCACAATGCAGATACGGCAGCATTGATCGCTAATGATATTGCTGCTTTGCACGATTCCACCAAAACCCGCATCCAGCATGAGCGTGCTAAAGAAGCATTAAAGATCGTGGAGCGCGAATACCTGAGCAAGCTCGATGAGATCCGCGGAATGGAAGATTCCCTTAAAACCATCAACAGCTATGGCGTTTTTGATTACGAATCGCAATCGGAAGTAACCAGTGAACAGTATGCCATTGCTATTTCCAAAAATGATCAGCGTGCCATCAAATCGCTGGAAGAAAAACTACAGATCATTGGAAAATATGGAAGCGCTTATGTTTCCCTGCGTGATAACATGTACATGCAACGCAAGCAATTGAATTTACTGAAATCAAAATACGACGAGGCAAAAGTGGATGCCGAACAGGTATTATCGCAAAAATTTGTGGTGAGCAATGCCTATCCGGCTGAGAAAAAATCGTATCCTATTCGTTGGCTGATCGTTGTAATATCTACGTTAGCCACGCTTTTAATTTCAGTGATCGCGATCCTGATCATCGAAAATTTCAGGCAGTTTAAGATCCGCCAAAAATAAATTTAACAAGAATAAAATTTAATTATAATAACCCACAAAATCATTCCCAATGGAAGAATACACACAAAGCGCTTTTTATTATATAAAGCTATTGATGAGATGGAAAGTGCAGTTTATTATTGTTACTGTACTGGCAATTGCAGCCTCTGCCATTTTTTCAAGTGAAATGTTTATTAAGCCGCGATACAAATCAAGCGCAACGGTTTACCCGGCCAACGTGGTTCCTTTTAGCGAAGAAAGTACTACAGAGCAGATCCTGCAGATCTTCCAGTCCGATAGCATCCGTACGGCGGTGATGAACAAGTTCGACCTTGCCAAACATTATGGTATTGACACCACCAAAAAAGAAGGACATGCGGCATTGATCGGTGTTTACCAAACCTTTGTTTCCATTTCAAAAACGCAATACGAGTCTGTTGATATTGAAGTGACTGATACAGATCCGAAAATGGCGCGTAACATGGTAAATGAAATCATCTTTCAACTGAATGACAAAGTCAGCACCCTTCACAAAACAAAATCCCGTGAAGTAGGAGCAGTACTGAAAAAGCAATTAGCGGTAAAACAAGCGCAGCTGGATTCATTGGGCGATTCATTACAGGTATTGCGTTCCAAATACCATATCCTGGATTATGACATCCAGGTGGAAGAAGTTACGAAAGGATACATGAAAGCGCTGAACAGTGGAAAAGGCCTGAAAGATATTGATGAGCTGTTGCGTAACCTGGAAGAAAAAGGCGGCGAGTTTTACAAGATGAAAGTAGAGTATGATGCTGCTTTGCAGGGATACACGCTGGTTCACAATGATTATGACAACGTTCTAAAAGAGCTGAATAAAAAATTCACCTATACCTATGTCGTTTCTTATCCTTCCATCTCGGATAAAAAAGCATACCCGGTAAGATGGCTGATAGTAACGGTTTCCACCGCTTCTTCGATCGTGTTTTTATTGTTGATCATCATCATCCTTGATTACAGAAAAAAAATGCCCATTTAAGCACAACGCACACATTGATAAAAGAAAAAAATATTAAATGGGTATATTTCCTGGCTGTTGCATTTATCTTAATAAATGCGGTGTGTACCTATTATGAATTTTATTATTTCAATTTGCTCCCTGCCGCATTGCTCGTTGTTTTCCTTGCGCTTTTTTCGTTGGATAAATTAATGCTGCTGGTCGTGTTCCTCACACCTTTTGCTGTCAATCTGCAAAACCTGGAAGGCGGACTGGGATTAAGCCTGCCAACGGAACCGATTATTTTTGGAATCATGGTGATCTTTATCCTTAAACAATTACACCAGGCCAATTTTGATAAAAAAGTACTTCGCCATCCCATTACCATTGCCATCATTGTAAACCTTGTATGGATCACTGTAACGGTTATTACCAGTGATATCCCAATTGTATCTTTTAAATTCCTTGTATCACGTTTATGGTTTGTGATCTCTTTTTATTTTTTAGGAACGCAGCTATTTAAGCAATATTCTAACATCAAGATTTTCATCTGGCTGTACATCATCCCGTTTGCAGTGATCCTGGTATACACCTTATACAATCATGCGCAGGTAAATTTTGATGAACAGATCGCGAATTATATCATGTCGCCTTTTTATAATGATCATACTATTTACGGCGCTATGCTGGCCATGTTCTTTCCGGTACTTTTATTCTTTACAATGAATAAAAAATATTCGGGCAGCATTCGTTTTGCAGCTATGCTCCTGCTGATCATTTATATTATTGCGCTGATCTTCTCCTATACCCGTGCTGCATGGGTAAGTTTGGCCGTTGCATTTGCCGCATACATTTTACTGTTGTTAAAAGTGAAATTTCGCACCGTGCTGATTGCTTTTGCAGCGGTCATCACACTTGCTTTTGTTTACCAGACGGAAATTGTAATGAAGCTGGAAAAAAACCGGCAGGATGCATCGCAGGATTTTGATAAGCACATCGAGTCTATTTCCAATATCTCTACGGATGCCTCCAATTTGGAACGCATCAACCGCTGGAATGCAGCTTTCAGGATGTTTCACGAGCGGCCTATGTTTGGCTGGGGCCCCGGAACCTATAGCTTTGAATATGCGCCCTTCCAGCATGCAAAAGAAAAAACCATCATCAGTACCAACATGGGTGACAAAGGAAATGCACATAGCGAGTACATCGGACCCTTGTGTGAATCCGGCCTGCTGGGTTTACTTACATTCCTTACCATTATTATCTGCGTGCTGTCAACAGGTTTTAGGCTCTATTACACGCTAAAAGATAATGAAGCTAAAAAAATAGTGCTGGTATTGGTGCTCGGCTTCATTACCTACATCACGCATGGTGCCCTCAACGATTTCCTTGATACCGATAAAGCGTCCGTTCCTTTCTGGGGTTTTGTAGCCATGATCGTAGCGATCGATGTGTATCACAATAATAAGGAAGTAATTAGTCCGGAGTAATTAGTCGGTAGACAGTTTCTTCTGTCCGCTTTGTAAAACTTTAAGTTTTGTGTATCTGAAAACTTTCCCCGCTTCGGATTTTTCTTTTGTTGGTTTATAACCCGTAGGATAACCAGCTTCAGTTGTAATTTGCCCTGTTACCTGAATTTGTAGGGGAATGTTGTTGCCTTGCCATAATGTGTCTGCGTTTATAAGCTTGCTATCCGCGCTTTCAAGATAATAATATTCCCGTTTGTCAGGTTGGTTGTTATATTTGGTTTCACTCCATTGAGGACAAGAACAACTGATTGCATTATAATTTAAAATCAAAGTTTGGTCATTTTTGACTAAGTAGTCAATTGCTTTTTCTTTTACCTTAAGTTCGGTATATCGAAAAACCTTCGCTTTTTCTAATCGTTCTTCACTCTGAACCGTTCCTTTTGGGTAGTCCGGATTTTTATAAAACTGTCCTTTTATTTTTATTTTGTGTTTGAAAGGATCAAAATACGAGGGCACTTTTAAACTTAAACTGTCTGTCGCAGGCTCAATAAAAATGCAATGTTCATTAAGTTCAGCATCCTTATATTTATCAAAGTCGGCTGGTGTCACCCAATTAGCACAATCACATCCCCAAACGATATAGCTTAATTCCAGCGTTTCGGTTTTTCCTGTTAATGTATTGGTAGGATCGGAAATATCTTTATCAACAGTATGTTGTATCGGTGTTGTGTCGCTTGTTGGAATTCGTTTGTTGGATTGATCAGCGTTTGGAGAGCAGGAAAATATTAATAATAGCAGTGGCAAAAATCGTTTCATTACAGTTTTTTCTAAATCTGTCTACCGACTAATTACTAATGAACTAATGAATGCGAACGCTAAAAAGCGCAATATCATCAATATACGGCTTGCTTTGTTTGTAAGCAATAATGGTTTCCATGATCACCTTGTTCAGCGATTTCATGTCCAGCCCGGGATTGTTTTTGATAATTTCCTTTAATGCATCCATCCCGAAATCTTCCGAATTATCATTCTCCAGTTCCACCAGTCCATCGGTATAGCACACAATGGTAGTGCCGGGAGTAATGCTCACAATCCCTTCTTTTATTTTGGTGATCTCGTCAAACATCCCCAGGCCGGTGCAGCCGATCTTGAGTGGACTGATGGAATTGCCGGTAGCCAGTAAGGGAGGATTATGCGCCGCATTGATATAGGTGAGTGTATGTGTTACCAAATTGTATTTTGCAATGAACAGGGTAATGAATTTTTCGCCTTTGGCGCTGGCCATTACTTTTGCATTTAATTCCTTCACCAGTTCCGTAAGGGAAGTAGTATGACTGAAAAGGATCCGCAGGTTGGCCTGGAAATTCGACATCAGCAATGCAGCTGCCACTCCTTTTCCCGAAACATCAGCCACGCAAAAAGCGCACTCGTTCTCATTCAGCCAGATAAAATCATAATAATCGCCGCCTACCTGCTGGTGCGGTAAATAAAATGCAGCCGTATCCAGTTTGCTGTCGTGTGGTAAAGTACTTGGGAAAAGCATGGATTGCATTTCGGATGCCAGTTCCAGCTCTTTTTTCATTGCGGCCTGGCGGATGGTTTCTTTCGCCAGTTTTTTATTTTCAATCGCTACTACAATGATGCTGGTAAGCGTTTGCACAAATGGTAAATGTTTAATGGCCGGGCTCACTTCCACTTTATCTTCCAGGTCGCCGATCAGCACATACGCCAGCGGCTGTGATTTATGGTAAACCGGCACCACGATCTCGAAAGATTTATTCAATACTTTTTTGGAGAAGTTGATCGTCCCGATCTCTTTGATCGGCAGCAAGTCGCGCTCTACATTGATCTCACTGTATTCCTGGCCCACACCGTATTTTAAAATGCATTTCCAGCCGTTCTCATTTTCATTGCTGAACAATACCAGCTTGCCTATGTTCAATTGATTTTCAAGTACATCTTCAAAAAGCTCCAGCAATTGTTCGGTGGAAAAATTATTATTGATCGCTTTGGTGATCTCCAATAACGAATTAAGCTTGATATCCTTAATTCGTTTTGATAAATTTCTATTAACCGGAGTTGACATAAGCGTTATGGAGTAAGCTGCAAATTTAATCGATTACATTGTGGTTACTTCAAATTTTAGACTAAGCAGGACTTCCGCCCGATATGATCTTCAAAAAAATAAATCTGAATTATTTATCGCTGATTTTTTTAATCAGGTCGGGCAGCATTTTCAATGCAGCCACTTCTTTCATTTTTCCTCTTGCTTCACCTGCAGGTGTTCCAAAGTAGGTTTTTCCTGCCGGAATATCTTCACCCAGCCCCGATTGTGCCAGTAGCACCGATCCTTTGCCCAGTTTTACATCGCTTCTCACACCGGCTTGTCCCCACAAGGTTACGCCATCTTCAATGGTTACTACACCGGCAACGCCTACACCCGATGCAAACAGGCACATTTTGCCTACTTGTGTATCGTGCCCGATCTGCACGTGATTATCTATTTTTGTTCCTTCGCCAATGCGTGTGATTCCCGAAACGCCTTTATCAATGGTACAAAGCGCGCCAATTTCTACATTGTTTTCGATCACCACACTTCCGCAGGAGATCATTTTATCAAAAAATTCAGGGCGTTTTTTATAATAAAAAGCATCTGCACCAATCACCGAATTGGCATGGATGATCACATTATCACCAATGTGACAATTGTCGTACACCACTACATTGGGGTGCAGCACGCAGTTGTTGCCCACGGTTACATTATTTCCAAGGTACACGCCCGGCATGATCACGGTATTTTCGCCCACAATGGCCGTATCGCTTTGGGGTTTTGATGAATAATTGACCGGGTTAAAATAGCGTACCAGCTTGTTGTAATCCCTGAACGGGTCTTCCGAGATCAGTAATGCTTTTCCGGCTGGGCATTCCACCTTCTTATTGATCAGGATAGTGGTAGCTTTCGATTGCAGTGCTTTGTCGTAATATTTCGGATGATCCACAAATACAATGTCGCCGGCTTCCACCATATGGATCTCGTTCATGCCGGTAATGATATGGTCGGGCTGGCCGTCAAATTCACAATTGATGATGGCTGCAATGTCTCTAAGCGTATGTGCTAATGGTAATTTCATGCTGTTAAAAAATAGGGGATTCGTTGTTTCAAATATAACAATAAATTAGTTTAAAGTTCAAAGTTTAAAGTTCAAAGTTGCTGTGTGGCTGTATACGCCAGGTACTAACTGGTCGGTTTTTTCCTTCGTTCGTTGAAGGGATTAAAAAAAGCCCCATGCATTTTTGCAAGAGGCTTTCCTGAGTATAAAAGTTAATCTTATTTCACACGCTCCACATAAGAATTGGTACGTGTATCGATCTTGATTTTTTCGCCTTCGTTCACAAATAAAGGAACGTTTACAACCGCTCCTGTTTCCATGGTTGCAGGTTTTAAGGTGTTGGTAGCGGTATCGCCTTTTACGCCGGGTTCTGCATACGTAATTACCAGTTCCACAAATACAGGCGCTTCCGCCAGGATTGGCTCATCGCCTTCAAAAGAAACTTTTACTTCCATTCCTTCTTTCAGGAATTTGATGCTGTCGCCCAGCAAAAATGAAGGAAGGTGGATTTGTTCGTAGGTATCATTGTCCATCAGCACAATAAATTCGCCTTCCGGGTAAATAAACTGCATTTGTTTGTATTCCACACGTACAACTTCAACCGCTTCACCGGCACGAAAGCGGTTTTCCACGATCTTGCCGTTTTTAAGGTTACGCATGCGTGCCTGGTAAAATGCACGTAGGTTTCCTGGTGTACGGTGTTGGTATTCTTCTATTCTGCAAAGCTCCCCGTTAAAACGGATCACAGAACCTACATTGATATCGCCTGAATTTGCCATTTGATTATAATTTATTTTAAAATTTTAAAATTTTGCGGTTTTAAAACCGGATTGCAAAGATAGGATTTCGGAGATAAAATGCAAATAAATCGGGGTTGATTCCGCTGCGGTTTTGGAATTATATCCGAAACCTGATGTGCAATGGAAATGCTGATTTGTTTGGGTTATTATAAAAAAGATAGGGGCGTTTATCTGAAATATTGGAGCAGGATAATGCTGATCCCTAAAATAATTTCAAAGATCATGATGTAGTCAAAATATTTTCCGGCAGAACCCACTTTTACTTTCGAATACAACCTACCCAAGCCTGAAAAAATAACAACAATGCCTATAGGATAAATTAAATCATTTATTTTATGAAAATTAAAAACAACCCAGGCCATTAGAATTCCCATACCGAAATAAATTCCGCTCAAAAACCTGAAAAGGTTATCTAAAATGGGTAGAGCAGGTATGTCCTTCGGCAAAAAAGAACCGCTGCCTTTTAGCAATAGGTTTATGCCTCCTGATAAACAGATCAGTGACACCATGGCTAATAAAATTTGTAAGGATAATTCCATAACTACTATTTAAAAATTTCTGAAACCGGCGCTAACTTCTGTATCTGCTGTATCTGTGACGTTTGGGTTATCAAATTTAATCATTTTGACAAATAATCAAAGAGTAAGGAAGATGAAGAGATATCGGTATAAAATAAAAAATCCCGCAATTGCTTGCGGGATTTAAAATTATAAATGTGAATTAATATATAAACTAAGCAAGTTTAACATTTACTGCATTTAATCCTTTTTTACCATCTTGTACGTCATAAGTAACTTGATCATTTTCTCTGATCTCGTCAACTAATCCTGATACGTGTACAAAAATTTCTTTTCCTGTTTGTTCATCTTTAACAAATCCGAAACCTTTCGCGTTGTTAAAGAACTTTACTGTTCCTGTGTTCATTGTATTTATTGTTTTATTAAATTAATTTATGCAAATATACGACGAATAATCCAAATGCGCACTAAAATCTTTTATTTTGCAGTGTTTCATGGGTTTATGTTGCCGCTATCCCTTGATATACAAGGTTATAAATTGTTTTTCTTCATTCTGCTGGCTTCCTCGGTTTTTACCGAATCTGCCACTAATCTGTTGATTTCTGCCATTTCGGGTTCCGATAAATAGCGCCATTCGCCGGTTTTCAGATTTCCCAGCCGGATGTTCATGATCCGTACCCGTTTTAATTTTACCACGCCAAATTCCAGGTAATCGCACATGCGGCGGATCTGCCGGTTAAGTCCCTGTGTAAGGATGATCCTGAATGCGTGCGTGCTTTCTTTAGTAACCACGCATTTTTGCGTTACAGTATCCAGGATGGGAATGCCATTGCTCATGCGTTCTATAAAATCGGGTGTAATGGGTTTGTTTACCGTTACGAGGTATTCTTTTTCGTGGTTATTACCGGCGCGTAAAATTTTATTGACAATGTTGCCGTCGTTGGTCAAAAAGATCAATCCTTCGGAAGGGTTGTCCAGCCTGCCAATTGGAAAGATGCGCTTTGGGAAATTAATGTAGGCGATGATGTTGTTGCGTTCGGCAAGGTCGGTGGTGCAGGTGATTCCCACCGGTTTGTTAAACGCAATATAGATCGGCTCCTCTTTTTTTGTAATGCTTTTTCCGTTCACGGTTACCTCGTCCGCTTCGCTGGCACGCATACCCAACGTCGCGGTAACGCCATTTACCATTACTTTGCCGGCTTCAATTAACTTGTCGGCTTCCCGGCGCGAGCAAATACCGGTATCACTGATGAATTTATTGAGGCGGGTGGAGGAGGTGCTTTCTTCTGACATACTTCTTTAGTTAATATGTTTCATACACATATTTTTTTATCTCAATTATTTTTCCTCTTTTGTTCAGTTCGGTTTCTTTGCTGATAAAGCCGTTTTTGTCGTATTCATATTTTGTATCGAAAGAAAAAGTCAGGTGGCCTTTGCATTTATCCAATAGGCTTTTATTGCAGCCACATGATCTTTGCTCTTTTAAATCAGTTCCTGCGTACATGTTCTTTGTTTCTCTAATTACGACCCATCTCCCTTTGATAGTTGTTGATTCTGTTACTTTTAATACATTACACAAACTATCACAAACGTAGGTGATTTTAAAATAGTCCTGCCATATTTTATCGGGATCTATTATTGTATCTGTTATACTTCCCGTCCTGCAACCGTGACTGTCTAAAATCCGGTCATCCAATGTATCATTAGCTGTTGTGGAAGTGTTTTTAATCCCGCCTTTTTTATCATAATGATAATATAAAGTATCGTTCCTGTCAGGACGAAACAGATAATGGTATATTTCATAATTAAGGAAGCCATTCGTGTTATAAAAATAAAAGGCCGTATCATAGCTACTATTGTCTTCCGGCTTTTTGAACTTGGTCATGATGTAAATAATTTGTCCTTTGTCATTATTCCCGGTTTCAGTTAGTTTTACATACTCCCCGGTTACACTTGACTTTTCAATTGTTTTATTAAGAAAATGGTTCTTATCATAGAAAAAACTAAACTCTTTGTAATTCTTGCCGCGGTAATAATGTTCCATTTTGTAAGTAATATTACCGGTACTGTCAAAAGTTGTTTTTGAAAACAATTTTTCATTTTTCAGTTTCCCGTTTTTATAGCTGAAAACGCTTTTGCTTTTAAAATGATATTGTTTTGCAGATTTAATCTGATTTACAAAATCCAGGTAATCCTTTTCATAAAGGTATCTCTGCCCATAAATGCAGATAGTCATCATTGTAAAAAGGAGCAAGAAAAATGTTTTCATTACTTTATTTATATTAATGCGGAAATTTCAGTTCATATAAATTCGGCCATAATTTTCCGGTCACGTAAATTTTGTCGGAAGCGGCATCATACGCAATGCCGTTGGTCACTTCTGCATTTTTATACGCATCGTCTGCTTTTGATTTTAATGGTGCAAGATCAATCAATCCAACTACTTTACCACTTGCCGGGTCTATTTTTACCACATAATTTTTCATCCACACATTCGCGTAAATAAATCCTTTGATGTATTCCAGCTCATTTAAATTATTCTCAGGATAGCCGCCGTTTGTCACGTTCAGCATTTTGATCACATTAAAATTATCCGGATCAAGGATATTTAAATTTTCGGTTCCGTCGCTCATGATGATATTTTTTCCATCCGTTGTTAATCCCCAGCCTTCTTCGTTTTTAAAATGGAACTGCCCTAATGGCTTGTATGTTTTTGAATCGTATAAAAAACAAATTTGGTTTTTATAGGTAAGCTGATACAGTTTGTTATTGAGTATAATGGTTCCTTCACCAAAATAAGTGGCTTTGTCCAGCTCTACTTTTTTATTCACTTTCCCGGTTTTTGCATCCACAGTTCCGAAGACCGACCGGAGTTGCGGCATATCATCCGGCGAGCCTGTACTTTCATAAAGCTGTCCGTTGTTAAAAAACAAACCTTCGGTAAATGAATTGGTATCGTGCGGTAAAGTGCCTGCAACGGTGTAATCAATAGTAGGTACAAATGCTTCTGCAACGTTTACCGGTGCCGGTTGTTCCGGCGCTTTGGTTTCGTTTTTACAGCTTGTAATTACTGCAATGATCGCAAAAAAGAGAAATTGTTTTTTCATTCTGTTGTAAAAATTAATTAAATTTTTTGATCGCGGCAACGTATATTTTTTTGATGCTGTTTTTTTCTTCACGTTTCATGATCGCTTCTATTGCAGGGATCAGTATTTTGTTATGGGCAGTTTTTAGCTGAACAATTTCGCCCAATGCAAACGCAGCGCTCCAGCGGACCACAGCTCCGGTATGTTCGGTATTGATCAGTAAATTACCGATGGCTGCATCCAGTTGTTTCGGGAATAAATATCCAGTGTTGCCAATTACTTTTGCCGATTCCCATTTGATCCGTGGTGCTTTTTCGGTGAGGGAAACTGTCACAAATTCAAAACATTTTTTTGTAACAATAGCAGGATTTTTTTTGGATGCAAATTCAAGTGCTTCTATACAGCTTGCTTTTAAAGAATCCTTGACAAATGCTGCAAACGAAAGTAATTCATCCACGCTTACTTTTTTATCAAGCAGCAATGTGCTTAATGCTTCTGTTTTTTCTTTTGCTTTAAGGGATTTATTTTCCAGCAGCTTTTTTAAATCGATCATTCCGAATTTATTTATAATCCTCAATGCTGATCCATTGGTTGCAAAACGAATATTCATATTCCTGTTGGTTGGAAGCTACAATGATCAGGCGATTTGCAGCATGTGCGTTCACCAGTTGCTGATACCAGCTGATCGCATTTTTATCCAGGTTGGAGGTTGGTTCATCCAGTAATAAAAGCGGAGTGTCGGCAAGGATCGCGAGTGCCAGGCGCACGCGTTGTTTCATGCCCGACGAATAATATTTCAGTTGTTTGTTTTTTGCTTTTTCCAGCTGTGTGATCTCAATGATCTGCTTTGTGGTTAAGCCTTCCCGGAAGGGTTTGAATTGTGCCTGGAACTCTATGGATTCGGTTAGTGTGAATTCTTCCAGCAAATCAAGGTATGGAGCGGCGTAGCTGAGGTGCTGGAAAATATGTTCCTCTTCTATTGCAATTAAATCTGCATTTTCTTTTTGAACTTTGAACTTTATTTCTCCTTCTGATGCGATGAGGTTGCCGGCAATGACCTGTAATAAGGTGGATTTTCCGGAACCGTTCGAGCCTAAGATAACATAGTTGTTTTCGCTGGTCAGTTCATAATTCACCTTACGAAAGATCCATTCGTAGTTGTAGCGTTTTCCTATGTTATTTAAACTGATTTGCATGGTACGGATAACAAACAGGTTCGTAATATTCGTTTTTGTTCCTGCCCGAATCGTTCAGGCTGGCGTTATCTGTATTACGAGATTCCCCGCATAATCCCATCTTTCGAATTACGGATGAAATTCACGATCTGCTGTTTCTCCGCTGATTCCGGTGCTTCCTGTTCGATGATAGCAAGTGCGTTGGTTACATTATGCCCTTTTACATAAAGCGTTCTGTAAATATCCTCAATGTTTAAAATGGACTGATCGCTGAAACCGCGTCGGCGCAAGCCAACCGAGTTAACGCCTACATATTGTAATGGTTCGCGTGCTGCTTTTGTAAATGGCGGTACATTTTTACGAACGCCTGTAAGTCCTGATATAAAAGCATGAGCGCCGATGCTTACAAATTGCCCGACAGCAGTGCCGCCTTCAATGATCACCCAGTCTTCAATGTCCACGTGGCCTGCAAGGTTTACGCTGTTCGCGATGATGATGTTGTTTCCTAAAATACAATCGTGTGCGATGTGTACATAAGCCATTAGCAGGCAGTTATTGCCAACCACTGTTTTCATTTTATCTACAGTTCCGCGGTTGATGGTGACACATTCGCGGATGGTCGTATTATCGCCGATCTCCACAACGGATGCTTCGCCTTTAAATTTAAGATCCTGCGGAATGGCAGAGATCACAGCGCCCGGAAAGATCTTGCAATTTTTCCCGATGCGTGCACCCGGAAAAATAGTCACATTCGGCCCGATCCAGGTGCCTTCACCGATCGTTACATTTTCATAGATCGTGGAAAACGGCTCTATAGTTACATTATCCGCTACATTAGCATCCGGATGAACGTAACAATTAGGATGTATGAGCGAGTGCTGGTTCATTGTTTTTTACTTTTACGATTTGTGCCATCATTTCCGCTTCCATAACGGGTTTATTATTTACATAAGCAGTGCCTTTCATGTGGCAGATCCCCCTGCGGATTGGCGTTACCAGTCGCAGATCAAATACCACGGTATCACCCGGAATTACCTGTTGACGGAATTTTACGCCATCAATCTTAATAAAATAAGTCAGGTAATTTTCGGGATCGGGAACGGTTTTTAATACCAGGATCCCGCCTGCCTGCGCCATTGCTTCAATCAGTAAAACGCCCGGCATTACAGGTTGTTCAGGAAAGTGTCCTTTAAAGAACTCCTCGTTCATGGTTACATTTTTCACACCGATCACGCTTTCTTTCGTCAGTTCCATGATCTTGTCGATCAGCAGGAAAGGCTGGCGGTGTGGCAATATTTTTTGTATGTCGTAAATGTTCAATACCGGTTCTTTATTCAGGTCGAAATTTTTGACATCTTTCTTTTTTGATTTGATCAGCTCTTTTATTTTTTTCGCAAAAGCCACATTTCCGGCGTGACCGGGACGTGCCGCTAAAACGTGCATTTTTAAAGGGGTTCCTACCAATGCAAGATCGCCGATAATGTCCAGCAATTTATGGCGTGCCGGCTCATTAAAATAATGAAGCGTGGTATTGTTCAATACGCCTTTGCCTTTTATTTCCACATCTTCGCGGTGAAATACCTTTTGCAAATGCGCGATCTGTTCTTTCGAAACTTCTTTATCCACCAGCACGATCGCGTTATTCAGATCGCCGCCTTTAATTAAATTATGTGCCAGTAATGCTTCCAGCTCGTGTAAAAACACAAACGTGCGGCACATGGCAATCTCCGATTTAAATTCGCCTACGTGGTACATCGACGCATGTTGGGTTCCCAATACATCGGAATTGTAATCCACCATTACGGTTACGCGAAAAGCATCCTGCGGCACTGCCAGCATTTCCACTTTTTTGATCGGGTCTTCGTAAGTAAGATTTTCAGTCAGCTCAAAATAAATACGTTCTGCATTTTGTTCCACTGCGCCCGTTTTCTCAAGGATCACCACAAAAGGCATGGAGCTGCCATCCATGATCGGCATTTCGGGGCCATCCAGCTGGATCAGCACATTGTCGATCTCCAGCCCCACCAGTGCGGCAAGCACATGTTCGGTTGTATGTACGCGGGCACCGTTTTGCTCCAGCGTGGTTCCGCGCGATGTATCCACTACATTATCCACATCTGCATCTATAATAGGGTTTCCGGGCATATCCACGCGCTGGAATTTATATCCGTGATTTTCCGGAGCCGGCATAAAGGTTAAATTTACCTGCTTCCCGGTATGTAATCCAACTCCTGAAATGGAGACTGGTGCTTTTAATGTTCGTTGTTTTACACTCATGATTTATTTTTCTTTGATCAATTTTTCTAAATCTTTTAATTTGCTACCCATGTCCGGTAGGTTGCGGAACATCACATACGAGCGTTTGTAATCACCGATCCCGAAGGCAGGCGAACCTTGTACCGTTTGGTTCTGTTCTGTGACGCTGTTGCCGACTCCGGATTGTGCGGCAACTTTTGTTCCGTCGGCAATGGTGATGTGCCCTACAATTCCTACTTGTCCGGCAATAATGCAGTTTTTACCGATCTTGGTAGAGCCTGCAATGCCTGTTTGTGCCACAATAATGGTGTTTTCACCAATCTCAACGTTGTGCCCGATCTGGATCAGGTTATCTAGTTTTACACCCTTGCGGATGATGGTAGAGCCCAGTGTTGCCCTGTCGATAGTGGTATTGGAGCCTATATCCACATGATCTTCGATGATCACATTTCCGATCTGCGGTATTTTTTTATAATTGTTTTCAGAGTTAGGAGCAAAACCAAAGCCGTCGCCGCCAATGATCACGCCCGAATGGAAGGTGCAGTTATTCCCGATTACACATTCGTGATGGATCTTTACGCCGGGCAATAAAATGGTATTGTTCCCGATCACGGTATTGTTGCCGATATAGGCATTCGGGTGAATTTTTGAGTTGTCGCCAATTTTTACATTGTCGCCGATATAGGCAAATGCACCAACGTACACATTTTTTCCCAGGGTGGTCGTCGGTGAGATAAAGGAGGGCTGTTCAATACCGGTTTTATTATCTTTCAGCTGATTGTATGCTTCCAGCAACACGGCAAAACTCGCTCTTGGATCTTCCACGCGTACCAGTGTACATGTTTTTTTTACAGCCTTTTCGAGCACCAGGTCGCTGGCAACGATCACTATAGAAGCATCAGTAGTATAGATATACGGGGTGTAAACGGGATTGCTTAAAAAAGAAACGGATTCAGGAATGCCTTCCTCAATTTTTGAAAGTTTGGTAACAATAGCATTTGCGTCTCCTTCAACGGTGCCTCCTAATAATCCGGCTATTTGCTGTGCAGTAAATTTGCTCATCGTTCTTTTTTATTGGCTTATGCTTAAGCATTTAGACGCAAAAAATATCCATTTGCTTAATATCAAAATAACCAATAGATTTTACTTATTTATCTCAGTTGTTTATGAGTTCCAAATTTATACAAATTATTTATTTAATGGTAGTTTCGGAGAGTTTTTATTGTGCACAACCGGAGGTTGAAAAATGAAAGGTTTTGGGCATAGATTCACAAATTTTGGCGTTAAATTGATTTAACGGATTGTTTAATCCAATCATGTAAGCGAAAAGATCTGTTTTAATTTTTTTTGTACTAAAAAAACTGTGAATCTGTGGCAGAAGAATATCAGGCTAAATTTAAGTGCTAACCGCTGATGCTAACCCTTCCAGGGATTTAAAACCCTGGAAGGGTGTTCTTAATGGTAATTGATAACTGTCTAAAGACTAACTACTACAGACTAACTACTCTCTTCGGATAACAGAGGTAATGTTTTTTCACCGTTTTCGCCAGTACATCCACATTCAGCTGATCGGAAGCTTCGGTAATATCGGCAACGGTGCCGTCTTTAAATAAAATATTGATGCTGATCTCGTCTGCACGGTAAGCATCATTTTCTACATCTTTTGAAAAAACAAAATATTCCACTTCCTGGTCATTCAGCTGCAATTGCTGTTTCACTTCATTTTTGATCCGTTCGATTTTTTCTTTTTCGAAGGGTTGTTTTTGCAGTTCCACTTTAAATAATTCGCGGTTTACCAGTTTTTGGCAAAGCATGGAAAGTACGCGGTCGGGGTGTTCCGTCCACACTTTAATAGATGCCATGATGTCGTAATCATCCAGCTTGGCAAAGGTTTCGAGCAGGGAACGATCGGCGCTGAAATCGGTTTTGTTGTATTTGTGATATAAAAAAACATGCAGTGCCGGTGTGCAGAATAATTCTATTTTTTGTTCGGCCAGCTCTTTTGCACGTTTCAGGATATTAACCAGTAAATTTTCGGCGCTTAACACTGTTTTGTGGAGATAAACCTGCCAGTACATGAGCCTGCGGGCGATGATGAATTTTTCGATGGAATAAATCCCTTTTACTTCAATTGCCAGCTCATCGTTTATCACATTCATCATTTTGATGATGCGGTCGGAACTGACCACACCTTCGGAAACGCCGGTAAAAAAACTATCGCGGTTGAGGTAATCCAGCCGGTCCATGTCCAGCTGACTGGAAACCAACTGGTGCAGGAATTTTTTCGGGTATTTATCCTGGAAAATCCTGATCGCAAGAGTAAGCTCACCGTTAAACTGTTCGTTGAGGCGGCTCATGAAGAATTCGGAAATGTCCTCGTGGTTGATGTTGCTCACAATGCTGTGTTCGAGCGCATGTGAGAAAGGGCCGTGGCCGATATCGTGCAGCAGGATGGCAATGGTAACGCCTTGTGCTTCTTCGGGTGTGATCTCCTGCCCTTTGGAGCGCAGCACATCAATGGCTTGCCCCATCAGGTGCATGGCGCCCATCGCGTGATGGAAGCGGGTATGCAGCGCACCGGGATAAACCAGGTTGGTCAATCCCAATTGTTTGATCCTGCGCAAACGCTGAAAATAGGGATGATCAATGAGATCGTAAATAATTTCGAAAGGAATGGAAACGAAGCCGTAAATGGGATCGTTGAATATTTTTAATTTGTTGGAATTCATTTTTTAGTAAAAACAGGTTGACAGAGTATTACATCACAATCATGTAAGTATCCGTTACGCCTTGAACCGGCGGTGTTGTTAATTTTAATTTATAAATGTAAGTAACATGGTTTGCTAATGTTTTGTTTTCTATGGCTTCGCGGATGCAGCGCTGATGGATGAGAATGGTGTTTCCTAAATAAAATCCGCGCACCACTTTTATAACCTTGTATTTTAAAACCACGTCGGTCATGTGAATGCCGCAGTATGGCGGTAGTACCAGCTCTTTTAAATTATCAAGCAGCATTACCTGTATTTCGATCGTCTCTTCTTTTTGAGCAGGAACCGTTTGTGCCGGCACATAAATGGTTGCCAGCAGCAATAGGAACAGAGAAAAAAAGATCTTTAATTTCATAAGCTGAATAGCGGTTTGTATAAAACTCTATCCTGCAAAATTAATAAATATTAACGATTTTCAGGGCAATAATATCGCGGTATGATTGTTATAAAAGACGTACATTTATAAACTTAAAATTTAATAAAACAACTATGGAAAGAATTAACGTTTTGTGGGCTGATGATGAAATTGACTTGTTGAAACCACACATCTTATTTTTAAAAGATAAAGGCTATGATGTGCATACTGCAACCAGTGGTGATGAAGCATTGGAACTGGCCGAAAAAAATAATTATTCGGTAGTGCTGCTTGATGAAAACATGCCGGGATTGTCGGGTTTGGAAACACTGAACCAGCTTAAAATAAAATATTCGGACCTACCCGTGATCATGATCACTAAAAGCGAGGAGGAGCATTTGATGGAAGATGCGATCGGATCAAAGATTTCGGATTACCTGATCAAACCGGTAAACCCCAACCAGATTTTACTTTCGTTGAAAAAAACACTGGATAACAAACGGTTGATCTCCGAAAAAACAACTTCGAATTACCAGCAGGAATTCCGCCAGATCGGTATGACGATGAGCGACCGCCTGAGCTGGCCGGAATGGCAGGATGTGTACAAAAAGCTGGTGTACTGGGAACTGGAACTGGAAAAAAGCAAAGATGAAAGCATGTTCGAGATATTGAAAATGCAAAAATCGGAAGCCAATAAATTGTACGGAAAATTTATTGAAAATAATTATGTTGGCTGGCTGAACGGTAAAACGCAAAACCCGCCCTTATTCTCACACACTATTTTCAAGCAACGGATTGCACCGATGCTGGACAAGGAAGAATCTACATTTGTGGTGCTGATCGACAACCTGCGTTACGATCAATGGAAAATCATTCAGCCGATCATTGCCGATTATTTTAAAATTGACAATGAAGAATTGTACAGCAGTATTTTACCAACGGCAACACAATATGCCCGCAATGCCTTTTTCGCAGGCTTAATGCCGAGTGAGATCGAAAAGCGTTTTCCTAAATTGTGGCTGAACGATGAAGATGAAGGTGGGAAAAACATGCACGAGGAAGAGCTGCTGGTGGAGCAATTGAAACGCCTGGGCAAGGATGTGAAAATGAGCTATAATAAGATCACAAACCATGCAGCCGGTAAAAAATTATCGGAGAACATGAGTAACCTGATGCAGAATAAGCTGAATGTGATCGTGTATAATTTTGTGGACATGTTATCACATGCACGTACGGAAATGGAAGTGATCCGCGAGCTGGCGGATGATGAAAAAGCGTATCGTTCCATTACGCTGTCGTGGTTTGAGCATTCGCCGCTGCACGAGATCATCAAGCAAATTGCTGCAAAAAAATGCAGGCTGGTGATCACTACCGATCACGGGACCATTAAAGTAACCGAGCCATCCAAAGTGGTGGGCGACCGGAATGTGAATACGAATTTGAGATACAAACAAGGGAAAAGCCTGGATTATGTGAAAAAAGATGTGTTTGAGATCCGCAACCCGGCCGATGCATTTTTACCGAAACAACATGTAAGCTCTGCGTTTGTATTTGTGAAAGAAGATATGTTTTTTGCATACCCGAACAATTACAATTATTATGTGAGCTATTACCGGAATACATTCCAGCATGGCGGATTATCGATGGAAGAAATGATCATTCCGTTTATAACGCTATCGCCGAAATAGTATGGCGTGCTAAACAACGGAAAAATAGGAACAGACAAAATTACGAAATGATGAGGATCAAAAAAATGAAGCGGCATCAACTTCTTCGCTTAGGATTGAGTAGTGCGTTCTTTTTTGTTTTTTTGTTGAATACAACAACATTGTTCTCTCAAACTACTCCTCAAAAATCTATAAAGGAATCCATACAGGGAACCTGGAAAATGCAAGATCCTGCTGGTGATTATGAAGAGCGGTTTGAAGGCGATCAGTTTTATTTACTGGAAAAAGGTGTAGTGATTTTTCAATCGACCTATGAAATAAAAGGAAACAAAATCGATACACATTCGGGAAAAGAAAAATTAATTTTTAAAATTAAAAGTACCACAGATACTTCATTGATCATGAAAGCAAACAATGAAGAATATCATAATTACGTGAAAGTTAAATAAAGAATGCACCAAATCATCATCAATAACCTTTCAGATCTTTCTGTCGCTGCAACTGAATTTTTAAAAGTATGCAGCGGTAAAAAGATCTTTGCATTTTCGGGGCAAATGGGCGCCGGAAAAACCACTTTTATAAAAGCTGTATGCGAAGCGTTGGGCGTAACCGACACGATCAGTAGTCCTACCTTTTCCATTGTCAACGAATACGTTGCTGCAACAGGAGAAAAAATTTATCATTTCGATTTTTACCGCATCAAATCGGAAAGCGAAGCGTATGACATGGGCTATGAAGAATATTTATATTCCAATGCGTATTGTTTTATTGAATGGCCCGAAAAAATAGAAGGGCTGTTACCTGAAATAACCGTTCAGGTTGCTATTTCCATCAAAAACGACCATCGCGTTTTACTTATAACTGTCTAATTCTTTTCCTGCTTTTTAATCGTATTTTAATCGTTAATTAATTGTAAATAGTTATTTTTACGTCGATAATAACCATTGTTTCATCTAAATAAACCATTTACTCATGAAAAAGAAAATTTTCTCCTTCATCCTTGCTGTTAGTATTTCCGGCAGTATTTTCGCCCAGGATGGCGCTAAAAAGATCGGTGCAAACCCGGACTTGCAGCAAATTACCGTATTAAAAGACAAAGCAGCGGCTATTGCAGCGGCTGAAACAGCAGCAGCAAGCACATCGCGTGCAAACGCAGCAACTGCAAGCGATAAAATAACTGCATTGTATGCGGATTATACCAAAGAGCTTGAAAATCAAAAGAAAATTCACGCCAAAGAGGCAAAAACAGTTGCAGCGATTGATGCTGAATTGAAATTGATCAACACAAAAAAATAAACCACTAAAACAAACAAACATGAAAAAAAACTACACTCTAAAATCCGTTTTGGCAGGGGTATTTTTTGCGGGAATCGCATTAAATGCCAATGCACAGGCCATTTCGGAAAGCTTCAATGATATTACTACCCTGGTTGGCAGCGGCTGGGTAATGACCAATGCCAGCGTGGCTGTGGGAACTACCAACTGGTTCCAGGGAACAAGCGTTGCAGGCGGCGGGCCGTTTGATGCAAACAGCGGTGCAACAAATGCCTACATCGGTGCAAACTATAATAATACAGGAAGTACGGGAACAATCAGCAACTGGCTGATGATGCCTAACCGTACGCTGAGAAACGGTGATGTGATCACTTTTTATTCTCGTAAACCAGCTCCGGATAGTTACGCCGATCGCCTGGAAGTGCGTATGAGCACCAATGGCGCAAGCACCAACGTTGGAACGGGAACTGGAGTGGGCGATTACACAACGCTGCTGCTGAGCATTAACCCTACACTGGTATTAGGTGTTTATCCTGTAACCTGGACGCAATATACTATTACCATCAGCGGTTTGCCGGCCCCAACTTCCGGCCGGATTGCTTTCCGTTATTTTGTTACAGGCGGTGGCTCTTTAGGTACAAACTCTGATTATATCGGAATTGACGATGTTAATTATACACCTTATGTATGTCCAACTGTAAATGTTACGCCCACTTCGGTGTCTGGCGGAACAGCAGGAACTGCATACTCCACAACATTAAGCCAAACGGGTGCATTGGGAGCGCCAACTTTTGCGATAACCGCGGGCGCATTGCCTCCGGGATTAACACTTTCTGCAAGCGGAACTGTTTCAGGAACGCCAGTTGCAACCGGTACGTTTAACTATACGGCATCTGTAAGCGATGCCAGCGGATGTGTTGGTTCAACAGCATATTCTATGACTGTTGTTTGTCCGATCAACGGCGCTGCACTTACCACGCCACCGGCATTGTGTACAAACGGAACGCCTTATACACTTGTTGAAGGCTCGCCTGCTGGCGGTACATACAGCGGTACCGGTGTAAGCGGAGGAATGTTCGATCCTTCAATGGGAAGCCAGAGTATTACTTATACATTGATTGATCCTTACGGCTGTACTCAAACAGCAAACGGAATTGTTACTGTAAATATTCCTCCTGCAGTTGGCGCAAGCTCTGATGCAGCAGCAAATACAATTTGTAATGGTGCTTCTGTAACGCTTAACGGTAGTGGAGCAGATACATACGCATGGGATAATAGTGTAACGGATGGCGTAGCCTTTATGCCAGGCGCTACAACGGTATACACAGTAACCGGTACAACCACATCAACCGGTTGCAGCTCTACGGAAACGATCACTGTTAATGTAAATGCATTACCCGTAGTAACGGCAAGCTCCAATGCAGTTGCAAATACTGTATGTGAAGGTGCGCTTGTAACATTAACAGCTGGCGGTGCAGATACGTACACATGGGATAACGGTGTTACCGATGGTGTTGCTTTTAACGTAGCCGATACTACTATGTACATGGTAATGGGTACAACTACAGCAACTGGTTGCAGCAATATGGCCATGATTACTGTTTATACAAATGCACTTCCGGTGGTAACAGCCACTTCGGATGCTCCTTTAAACACTGTTTGTGCTGGCTCATCTGTAACATTGAGCGGAGTAGGGGCCGATACTTATGCATGGGATAACAGCGTTGTGGATGGTGTTGCTTTTGCTGCAACAGCAACAACTGATTACATAGTAACCGGTACAAAGATTACAACCGGTTGCTCCTCCAACGATACCATCACGATTACTGTAAATCCATTGCCTACTGTTAATTTGCCGGCATTTACAGGTATGTTGTGCGACTATTCACCTGTGCTTACACTTAGCGGTGGAGCTCCTGCAGGCGGTACATTCTCGGGAACCAGCGTTACTGCAGGTTCGTTTGATCCGGCTATTGGTGCAGGCATGTACCTGATCACGTATTCGTATACGGATGCGAACGGTTGTGCAAATACAGATACATCCAGCATTACCGTAGACGTTTGTACCGGAATTGTGACAAACAGTAATATTGAGAATGTGACGGTTTATCCAAACCCAAGCAACGGTGTATTTACAGTGGAATTTAACCAGGCTGTGGCCGGAAAAATCTCTGTAAGGATTACCGATATCCAGGGTAAATTAATTACTGGTGAGGAACTGAGCAATTTTGCTGGTGCTTACAAAAATAACTTCGACCTGGGCAGCCTTGATAAAGGAATGTACCTGTTGGAGGTAACAGGCAACAACACTCATTTTGTGAGCAAGGTGATCCTGAAATAATTTTTATATTTTTAATTAAATGAAGAGAGCCGGAACGTAAGTTCCGGCTTTTTTTATGAACTAATTTTGGGATTTTTCCACCTGTGAAATTTCATTTTCATTTTTTGTGTTTATAAAAAGCTTAAATTTATAATTAGAAGCACTACTACTCACGCACACTCTTTCCGAATGAAAAAAAAATCTACTCTTAAATTTATTCTCCTATTTGTATTGATTGTAACAGCCACAGTCGTAAAAGCAACATGCCCGGTATTTACATTTTCTCCCTCGTCTTTACCAAACGGTACCGCCGCAAGTGCCTACAGCCAAACGATTAGCGCAAGTGGTACAACGGGAACAGTAGCATACAACATCACCTCCGGTGCATTGCCAACAGGGCTTACTCTTTCGGGCTCAGGAACATTATCGGGCACGCCTGCAGTTACAGGTGCTTTTGGTTTTACAATTACTGCTACTGATAGCGCAGGCTGTACAGGTTCACAAGCGTATTCATTAATTGTTGATTGCGGCACCATTGTATTTCATCCTACTAGTTTACCAGCGGGAACAGCTGGAGTTGTTTACAGTCAAACCATTACAGTGACAGGTGCAGTGGCGCCATTTACGTATTCGGTCGGCTCAGGATCATTACCTCCGGGGCTTACATTAAACATTCATACCGGTGTAATCTCCGGAACACCCACCACCATTGGAACATTTCCATTCAGTATAAACGTGGTAGATGCCAATGCCTGTGTGGGCAGTATGGGTTCCGGATATGCTTACTCTATTACCATTTCTTGTTCCGGAAGTGGCGCTACGCTTATTACCAGCTCTCCTTTTAATTCTATGTGTATGAATGGGCCGGGCGATCATCCAACCGGCTATTTTTACGGATTTCCAACTGGTGGAGTATACAGCGGCACTGACGTTGATCCTGTTACAGGTATTTTTACTCCTTCGGCAGGTGGCCCTTATAATGCAACATATACCGTTACCGACGCGTATGGTTGTGTACAGGTAGCTCATAACACGATCATGGTATATCAGTCCAGCGGGATCATTATTTCTTCTTCGGCTACCGGCGGTTATATTTGTTCGGGGCAACCCATTACACTATCCGCAATGGATGGATTTTCCGGTGATATTACCTGGAGCGACGGGATTCAGAATGGTATGCCGTTTACGCCAACGGCAACAACAACTTACGAGGTACATTCTGCTTCAATGCTGACAGGCTGTTACCAAATTTCTCTTTATACCGTTTACGTAACCCCTCCACCAGTAATCACGGCCACCTCCAATGCCCCTGGAAATACAGTTTGTCCGGGTACTTCCGTAACCTTAAGCGGAGGTGGCGGCTATACCTATACCTGGAGCAATGGCGTTACCAACGGCGTTTCATTTGTGCCGCTTGCAACTACAACATACACCGTAACAGGTAGTGTACCGCCTGGATGCAGCAATACAGCAACCATTACCATTACAGTAAAACAACCTGTAACAGTTACTGCCCATGCAAGTGTGGATAGTATTTGTGCGGGCTTGCCCGTAACCTTAGCCGGCGGCGGAGCAAATACCTATGTATGGAATAACGGCGTCACTAACGGTGTGCCACATACGCAATCTGCAACCACCGCTTATACTGTAACAGGTACTTCATCGGCAACTGGCTGCAGCTCAACAGCTACAGTAACAGTATATACAAAGCCCGGCCCGGTGGTTACGATCAGTTCTACTGTTGTAAGCGGCAGTCTTGTTTGTCCGGGCACAAGCGTTACATTAACACAAGCAGGAAATGCAGATTCATATTCCTGGACCAATGGTGTGGTAAGCGGTGTACCTTTTGTTCCAACAGCTTCTACTTTTTACCTGCTCACCGGAACCTCCGCATCAACAGGCTGCCAGGCATATGCATCCGTTATGGTTAACATGGTTACGCCAACAGGCATTGTTTCCAGTATCCCCGGTAATATTGTGTGCGCGGGCAGCTCCATTACATTATACGGTACTAACGAAACCACTTATTCATGGAGCAATGGGATCAGTAACGGTGTTGCATTTGTGCCTACCGCTACAACAACGTATACGGTAACAGGTGTAAATGGCGGAACCGGCTGCAGTACTACCGCAAGCGTAACAATTACAGTAAATCCGGCGGTTGTAATTGGAGCCAATGCCAGTGCCACTTCTGTTTGTTTCGGCTTACCTGTAACGCTCACAGGGAGTGGTGCAAGCACCTATACTTGGAGCAGCGGTGTTACAAATGCTGCTTCTTTTGTGCCTTTTACAACAAAAACGTATACTGTAACCGGTACAAACCCGGGCGGGTGTACGGGAACTGCAACGGTTACTGTAACCGTAATTCCGCGTCCTGATGTTACTATAACGGCCAGTGCAACATCGGTTTGCAGCGGCTCACCTGTAACGTTAACCGCTGCAGGAGCAAGTACCTATACCTGGGATCATGGGATCACTGATGCTGTACCGTTTATTCCATTAACAACAGCCAGCTATCTTGTATCAGGAATGTCGGCAGCAGGCTGTACCGCTACTAATTATATAACAATTACGGTATTGGCCTTACCAACAGTAACGGCCAGCGCCAGCGCAACTTCGGTATGTGCCGGTACGGCTGTAACGTTAAGCGAAGGCGGCAATGCAGACACGTATACCTGGAGCAACGGTATAAGCAATAATGTGCCTTTTGTTCCTACAGTTACCACCACTTATTCTGTTACCGGAACAAATTCCAATACGGGCTGTACTGCAGTTACGCCTATTACAATAACGGTGAACCCGCTTCCTGTAATAACAGCCAGCTCAAACGCTGTTGCAAATACCGTATGCGCCGGCTCGCCAGTAACGCTTACTGCAAGCGGCGCCGATAGTTATTCCTGGGATCATGGCATTGCAAACGGTGTCGCATTTACACCGGCAGCTACCACCACTTATAATGTAACGGCAACCAGCGGAATTACCGGCTGTAGCGCCACATCTTCCATAACCATTACTGTAAATCCTTTACCGGTTATTTCGGCAACCGCAACACCGGCTATGGTTTGTGCAGGTTCGGCAGTAACACTGAGCGGTAGCGGTACTGCCGATGCTTATTCCTGGACAAACGGCGTGGCCGATGGTGTTTCTTTTGTACCGGTATCAACTGCTACTTACACCGTAACGGGAACAATTACAGCTACGGGCTGTACGTCTACTGCTACACAAACGGTTACTGTACATGCTATTCCGCCGGTATCGTATCATGCAAGCACCACTACGGTATGTGCGGGCGGAGAGGTAACGCTTTTCGGGTTAGGAGCAAATACCTACAGCTGGGATAACGGTATCACCAACAATGTTGCGTTTAATCCAACCGCAACTACCACTTATATTGTAACAGGCACGTATGCGGGCTGTAGTGCTACTGCTTCTGTAATCATTAATGTAAACCCATTGCCAGTGATCATCATAAACAGTACAGCAACAACTGTTTGTGCCGGGATGCCGGTAACGCTTTCCGGTAACGGTGCTGCTTCATACAGCTGGGATAACGGGATCACTGATGGCCTTGCATTTACACCTTCTGCAACCACAACTTATAATGTAACGGGCACAACGGGCAGCTGTAGCGCTGTTTCTGCTGTAACGGTTACCGTTAATCCATTACCAGTTGTAAGCGTCAATGCTACAGCAACCAGCGTTTGTGCCGGGATGCCGGTAACGCTTTCCGGTAATGGTGCTGCTTCTTACAGCTGGGACAATGGTGTAACTGATGGTGTTGCTTTTATACCAGCTGCAACAACTACTTACAATGTAACAGGCACTATTGCAGCTACCGGTTGCAGCGCCACGTTGGGTATAACAATTACTGTAAATCCTGTTCCCGCGGTAGTCGCAAATGCCACCAATACAATGGTATGCAGCGGCCTGCCGGTAACACTTTCCGGTAACGGTGCTACTAACTATAGTTGGGATAACGGAATTACAGATGGTGTTGAATTTATTCCGGCTTCAACAACAACTTATAATGTAATCGGTACAACGGGCAGCTGCAGCGGAACTTCGGCGGTAACGGTAATTGTAAATCCTTTGCCGGTGGTTGATTATTCGGCAGCGGTAAGCTTGTATTGTAATGATAACGGCCTGATCCCGCTTAGTGGCGGAGTACCAGCCGGTGGTGTGTATTCAGGCACCGGCGTTACCGGATCTTCATTCAATACAACTGCTTCTCCAGGATTTTATTCCATCACTTATACGTATACTGATTCAAACGGATGTGTGAATTCAGATACTTCCGGTATTACATTATCCATTTGTACGGGCATTGCTGAGAATGCTGCTGCAGGAAATTTTACGATCTACCCGAATCCGAACAACGGAATTTTTACCGTTGTTTATGACCAGTCAACAATATCTGATGTGAGCATCCGGGTAACCGATGTGCGGGGCAGGGTAGTGACTGCGGAAGCGCTTAGCAATTTTAGCGGAACGTACACGCATGCATTTGACCTTGCAGGGTTTGATAAAGGGATTTATCTCGTGGAGATCAGCACAGCGCAAGGCAGCATTCATAAAAAGATCATCCTGCAGTAAGTTTTTTACATCATTTTTATACAAACGCCTCCGGTATTCCGGGGGCGTTTGGGTTTAGTAATTGGCTCAAATTTTAAACTACTTATTTCTAATAGTTTTTGTAAATTTGTATCCTCTCTGCAAACAAACACCGGATTATGAAAACATCTAAGGAATTATTGGCTTCACTTACACAAACGGCACTTATGCCGCAGGAAGAAATGCTGGAAGTGGGCCGTAAAAAGGGTAAATTGTTTATTGGAATTCCAAAAGAGATCTCTTTCCAGGAAAACCGTGTTGCCCTTGTTCCGGATGCAGTAGCCTTACTTGTAAACAACGGACACCGGGTGGTGGTGGAAACCAACGCCGGTAAAATGGCCAATTTCCAGGATCATGATTACAGTGAAGCAGGAGCACAGATCGTGTACAGCGCCGAAGATGTGTACAAAGCAGATATTATTTTAAAGGTAGCGCCCCCATCTCCGCAGGAAGTGGAAATGATGCAGCAGAAACAAACGCTGATCTCTGCGCTGCAACTGACTGTTCAACCCGAAGATTTTTTAAAACAATTAATGTCCAAAAAGATCACCGCCATTGCCTTTGACTGGATCAAAGACCGTGACGGGATTTACAGCGTGATCCGTTCCATGGGCGAAATTGCCGGTGGAACTTCGATTCTGATCGCGGCCGAATATTTAAGCAATGCCAACAACGGACAAGGCGCTATTTTAGGTGGTATTTCAGGGATCTCGCCTACCGAAGTGGTGATCCTGGGAGCAGGAACGGTAGGGGAATTTGCCACACGTGCGGCATTGGGGTTGGGCGCTTCTGTAAAAGTATTTGACAATTCCATTTATAAATTAAGACGTTTACAAAGCGATATTGGTACGCGGATCTTTACTTCCGTGATCCAGCCGCGCGTACTGGCCAAACATTTAAAAACCGCGGATGTGGTGATTGGTGCTATCCGTGCACAAAACGGGCGTACGCCTTGTGTGGTTACGGAAGCGATGGTGAGTGAAATGAAAGTAGGCTCGGTGATCATTGATGTGAGCATCGACCAGGGTGGTTGTTTCGAAACATCGGAAGTAACCAACCACTCCAAACCGGTATTTCGCAAACACGGAGTGATTCATTATTGTGTTCCGAACATTGCTTCGCGTGTTTCACGCACGGCATCGTACGCACTGAGCACTATTTTTGCCCCTATTTTGTTGAACATCGGAGACGAAGGCGGCGTTGAAAATATGCTGCGCAGGGATGAAGGGGTACGCAATGGAATATATGTATACAACGGCGTGCTGACCAACCAGGTGCTGGGTGAAATGTTTAAGCTGCCGTATAAGGATATTAATTTGTTTATGGCGGGGATGTAATTTACGAATACCAATTAATACAGATTTGTGTGGTACTAAGTTTTATTTGTATTAAAATCACAAAAAAAACTGTCATCCCGGGCGCCGACCCGGGATCTCATGAATGTTAGCAGTATGCAATTTTTACAGCTCTTAATTAACAGATCCCGTGTCAGGCACGGGATGACGATCCGAAAAGATGAATTGATTTTTTAATAAAGACAGCAAACATTTAAACGTTACAACTTTCTAACTTTACAACTTTTTTTACGCCTAGCAAAACTTTAAACTTTTGAACTTTAAACTTTGAACTAAAAATTTATGGCAATTCCCGGTAAAAATGCTGATTTATACAGAAGATTAAGACTTTACGGATTTGGGTTTGTGCTCGGCTTATTGGTAGTTAGTTTTATATACAAAGGCAAAGGCTGCCAACTGCCCAACTCTGCAAAAATGGAAGAGCTGGCATTCCAGAAAATGGAATATACCGACCATGCATTGTGCCGCATGAAATGCCGCAACATTACCGAAGCGGAGATCAAACAGGTATTAAAAAGCGGGAAAGTAAATTACGATAAAAGCCATGTGCATGATAAGCCGTATCCATCATACACTATTGAAGGCCCAACCGGTGATGGGAAAACACTGCGGCTAGTAATTGCTGATGTGGATACGATTTCAAGGCTGGTAACAACCATTGACCTAAAAATGGAAACGGACAGCTGCGATTGTAAGTAGAAAATTATAAATGGTGAATCATAAATTATTTTTTGTATTCCCTGCAAGTATTTAAATACACAACTCATCTCAAAAGTGTAACAAAACCTTTTTCCGTTTTGACGCTCTCACAAAACTGGTTTTTATAACTGATCATGAAATAATACGTGCCGTCGTTACACATTTTTTCCTCTGTGTTTTTTCCATCCCATGCAAAAGCAGGATCATTGCTTTTATACACGGCGTTGCCCCAGCGATCGTAAATTAAAAGGTTGAATTCATCCATTCCGGTTAAACGCGGGATCATAAAAAAATCATTTGCCCCGTCATTGTTAGGTGTAAACACGTTGGGGATCCGCTGCCGGATATCCTCCTGTATAAAGCCCAGCTCAGCTCTTGATGCGGCACCGTATGCGCCTGTATAGCCTATAGTATCGCATACCCTTGTACAGTGGGCATTTGCCGGATTTACTTCATAAACCGAATATCCTTCAAAGGCATATAATTTTAATCCTTCTCCGTTGCAATCAGCATTGCCCATGGTTAATACGCCAAAAACATTGAGGCCGGGCGTATTCATGGCGCCCACAATGCTTACCGACTGAATTGAATTCTGATCGTCCGCTAATTTTATTTTCATCAACTCATTTGTAAATGCAACGGAAACATAATAGTATCCTTTGTAAAAGGTAATGTCGCCGGAAGGCAGATAGCCTGTATAGCCAATGCAAGTGGTATCTCCGGTGTGTGTGTTGATTTTGTACAAGCCCGAATTGATATCACCGCCCAGTAAATAATCGTCGCTTAATGCGGTGAGGCTATTGAACGCACCGCCCAATCCTTCAATGGTGCCAATATAACCTAATGCTGCCGTGTTGGTATCTATGCTGTATAATTTATAAGCATCGGTACCGTACAGTTGGCCCGATGGTGTAATTGCAATGTCATACAACATGAGTGCAGTTTGCCCGATGGTAACGGTATGGCAATTGGAAATGTCCAGCTTGATAAGGCTTTTATCCATAAATGCCACGTAGGTATTCAGCTGACTGTAACTATTGCCGGCAAGAAAAAGCCAAATTGAAAAAGCTAAAATAGTGGAGCGTTTTAGCATGCCGGATAGAGTTGAAGTAGAGCTAACTTACAAAATAATTGCGGGGATTCCTATGAAAAAGTGCTGAATGTTTTATAGATTGATGTTGCTTATCTATATGTTTACTTTTTGAAGGCCCGCCCGAACGACTGAAAAAT
>OLLL01000019.1_pt1 | contig 39516 bp, 30 predicted proteins | sample 1604541 | NCBI WGS metagenome assembly OLLL01 (sample SAMEA104055722, study PRJEB20765) | soil metagenome | isolation source: soil
CGGCAACCGTTTCTATCTCATGCAGCTGCTGTGAGCTTAAAATAATGCTTACCGGGTTTCGTAATGAATTGGCCAGGTTTCGCAAATCCTGTAATAATAATTCCTGCGCCTGTATATCGAGGTTGGCAAGCGGCTCGTCCAGGATCAGGATTTCGGGTTCCCATACCAGCGCCATGGCAATCTCAAAACGGAGCTTGTAGCCGCTGGATAATTGCGTCCAGCTTAATTCACTGAAATTAGTGAGTCCCATCCGGTGAATGATGTAATCCGTTTTTTCTTTATTATCCTCGTTATGGTAGCCTTTAATTGCCGCTTCGAAAGATACTTTTTCATACGCCGTACCATACCAGCGTTCCAGCCGTTGCGGAATAAATGCAACTTTCTGTTTGATCACCTGCCAATCCCTGCAGGCTGCATCATCAAAATAATATTCGATCTCGCCGCTGTCTATGCTCAGGTCGCCGCAGATCATTCTCAGCAATGTTGTTTTTCCATTCCCGTTTTCTCCAACCAACCCTATGATATTTCCTTGTGTCAGATCGAGCGAGATGGGATTAAAGCTGAAATTATGCAGCGACGATCTGAAATGTTTGCTGATGCTGCTGATTTTTGCGATCGTTTTTAATGGTGCCGTTGTTATGAGGATTTTTGGCTGTTGCACCATTATTTTTTCAAATAATTGCCGGTATGCTTCCGCCAGTGATGCATTGTTATTTTTGGAAGTACCCAGCTGTTTTCCTTCATTATAAAGCTTCCGCAGATCCAAAGCCGAATGGCGCAGCTCCCGGTCAAAATCGTAATCATAGCTGAGGTCCAGTAACCGTTGCCCGGCACGGTTCAAATCTTCGTTTTGCAGGCAGAGCCGGATCTCGTTCAGTCGTTGTTCAAATAAAGTTTCCATGTAAAAGGATTAAGAAATATGCGTTTTGTAACGGTATGCTAATATAATTATTGTAATGATACACCGGATGCTTATAACTAAAAAACGCCATTGAAGAAATTCAATGGCGTTTTATTTTCCAGTTAAACAGGAATTAAAAATTTTATCTGTAGGTCTGATCTCCTGAATTGGAAGAGCCTTTTATTAAGATATTTCCCTGTTTAATGAATACTTTATTTTTGTCTTTGATCTGCTGTGCACCTTTTGCAACGCTGATCTCGCCGTAAATGGCCGACAGGTCAAAGCTCAGGTCGGCATAATCGTTCAGGAGGCTCATCGATACATCGCCGTAATTGCTTTTGGTGGTCATACCTTCTTTTAATTCCACATTTTTCCCGGTAATATTGCCCGATGAAGAAATCAGTTTTGGTGTTCCTTTGTAATCCTGCAGTGTAATGTCGCCGTATTCCGAGATCACATCGAGATTACCTGACATACCACTGATGTTCACGTTGCCCGAAACTGCATTGATCGTTACATCGCCGGTAATGCTTTTCAGCACTACACTGCCGTAGCTTGCTTTGATCTTCGATGTGCCGGTAAGGTTGCTAATACGCACATCACCGGATGCTGTAGTTACAGTTGCAGCACCTACCAAATCACTGATGGCTACATCGCCATAGCTGGAATTTAATTCAGTAGTTCCGCTGCCATTTTTTATGGTTAGATTTCCTGAAGAAGTTACCAGCTTGCATGTTTTGCTTTTTACCCCGTTCATGATTAGATCGCCGTAAGAATTTTTGATCAGCAGGGTAATATTGTCAGGAAGATCCAGGTCGATCATTGCCTGCTGTATATAAGTGCCTGCAATTAAAATATGTGGTGCTGTATTTTCCAGGTGGATTTTTAACAGGCTGTCTTGTCTTTCATATACAATATGATAGCCGCTTTTTCCGATTATAATTCCATGCGCTTTTGTTGTAATGTCTGCTTTAAAATGCAGCATGGACGTATTGGAGGGGTTTACATTTACATTGCAGGAGCTAACCGTCAGCTCAAGCGCGCTGATCCCCGAAAAGGTAGTATCTACAAACAACGAATCTTTTTTTATGTTGTGAATAGTGGTTTTGCCGCCGTACGCATACGCCGGCTGCAGGGGAGGAGTGGCGCTTGATTTGTCAGAAACTTCCTCCGGCCCCTGCAATGGCATTTCCATAGGGACACTGGCTGCAGTTACCGGGCTGATTGTACCCGTAATTTCATCACTTTGTTCAATTGGAACAGGTGTTTCTGTCGCATTATTGTTGCCTGTTATTGTCGGTTCAGTTACATGGATTTCTGTTGTCGCTGGTACCGGTAAGCCGGCTGTAGCTGTAGTTGCTTTTGCTGCTGTTAATGAAGAAACGGAGTCGTTTTTATTAAGTAATGCATACAAACCTGCTACTGCCAAAATCGCGGAAGCGCTGTAGGCAAAATACTTAAGCCATGAAACTTTACTTTTAATAAAGGGCGCTTTTTGCATTCCTGCATTTATTTTCAGCCACACATCGGTTGATGGCGCAAAAGAATCTATTTGCTGACGGTTCATATCTATGAAATTTTTAAGTTTAGTACTCATTTTTTTTCTTTTAAAAGTGTGAGTAATTTTTTCTTTGCACGGAAAAAATGTGATTTGGAAGTACCTTCCGAAATGTTTAAAAGCGTTGCTATCTCTTTATGGGTTTGATTTTCAAATAAGAATAAGGTGAGCACAATGCGATAATTATCGGGAAGCTCTAAAATGCAGGACCGCAGCTTTTCCACTTCATATTCGGCATCATCCTCTTCTTCTTCCTGCACGCCAAGTGTTTTATCATCGATGGCAATAAAATTGATCCTGCGTTTGCGCACCACATCAATGGAACAATTGATCACCACTTTTTTGAGCCAGCCGCCAAAAGCCATTGCATTTTCAAATTTGCTGATGTTCTGAAACGCTTTGATAAATACTTCCTGAAGCACATCATCTGCTTCATCTTTATTATTCACAATGCGGTAGCTGATGTTATACATTGCCTTTGCATAAAGGTTGTACAACTCTTTAAACGCAGTGTTGTCGGCATTTTTGGCTGCTGCGATCAGAGATGGACGTATCGTTGTATTTGCCGTTGGCTGCTCCATTTTTAATGTTGTTCTGTTGTAAGAACGTGAAAAAAGAAAAAGGTTGCACTTTTCTTTTATTTTATTGAAAATAATTGCATAAAAAACGCCATTGAATTTTTCCAATGGCGTTTTTTAAACTGTAAATTATTATTAATCCGCTTGTAAAAACGGGTACCTGTAATCTGTTGGAGGTACAAATGTTTCTTTGATCGTGCGTGGAGAAACCCAGCGCAAAAGGTTGATCATCGAGCCGGCTTTGTCGTTTGTTCCGGAACCGCGTGCTCCTCCAAATGGCTGCTGACCTACAACAGCGCCGGTTGGTTTATCGTTGATGTAAAAATTGCCGGCAGCATAACGCAATTCTTTTGCTGCATATTCAATTGCATAACGGTCCTGCGCAATTATGGCGCCTGTTAATGCATACGGCGAAGTGGAATCCACAATTTTTAATGTTTCCTCAAATTTATTTTCATCGTAAACGAACAAAGTCAGTACCGGCCCAAACAGCTCTTCGCACATGGTTACATATTTCGGATCGTTGGCACGGATGATCGTTGGCTCAATAAAATAACCTTTTGATTTATCATAATTTCCACCGGCTACAATTTCTACATTTTTATCTGCTTTTGCAGCATCAATGTATTTTGCTAATTTATCAAATGATTTTTCATCGATCACCGCGTTGATAAAATTTGTAAAATCTTCCGTTGGCCCCATTTTAAAGGATTTCAAATCAGTTTTTACCAGCTCTTTCACTTCTTCCCATAAGTTGGAAGGAATGTAAGCGCGGGATGCTGCCGAACATTTTTGTCCCTGGTATTCAAATGCACCGCGGCTGATAGCCGTTGCCAGCGTTTTTGCATCAGCCGATTTATGTGCTACAATAAAATCTTTTCCACCTGTTTCGCCTACAATGCGGGGGTACGATCTGTATTTGTGAATATTGTCTCCAATGGTTTTCCAGATGTTCTGGAATACTTCCGTAGATCCTGTAAAGTGAATCCCTGCAAAATCGCGGTGCGAGAAAATAATTTCTGCGGCATCAGGCCCCGAAGGGTAGATCAGGTTGATCACACCGGCAGGAACGCCTGCTTTGATGAAAATTTCCATTAACACGTTGGCTGCGTATACCTGTGTGTTCGAAGGTTTCCAAACCACCACATTTCCCATCATGGCACAGGAAGTAGGTAAATTGCCGGCAATGGCTGTGAAGTTAAACGGTGTTAAGGCATAAATAAAACCTTCCAGCGGGCGCTGCTCCACGCGGTTCCAGATCCCAACTCCCGTTACCGGTGGTTGTTGTTTGTAAATTTCCGTCATGTACATCACGTTGAAACGCAGGAAATCAATGATCTCGCAGGCACTGTCGATCTCTGCCTGGTAAGCATTTTTAGATTGTCCCAGCATGGTTGCCGCGTTTAATTTAGCGCGGTAAGGTCCTGCAATTAATTCGGCAGCTTTTAAAAAGATACTGGCGCGGTGTTCCCACGATAATTCTTCCCATTGCGGTTTTGCCGCTAATGCAGCATCAATTGCCTGTAGTACGTTTTCTTTTGTGGATTTATGAAAATGGCCGAGCGTGTGTTTGTGGTCATGTGGGGGAGCAAGGCGGATCTTATCATTACTGCGGACTTCTTTACCGCCAATGTACATCGGGATATCCAACTCTTTTGAGCGAAGCTCTTTTAACATGGCCTGAAGCTCTTTGCGTTCAGCGCTTCCGGGAGCATAATTTTTTACGGGTTCGTTCCATGGTGCAGGAACATTGTAAATACCTTTTGGCATAATAGAGGAAATTATAGATTATAAATGTTGAATTATAAAATTTTGAGGCACAAATATAAGGAATATATAGAGAATGAAAAAGCGTTTTTCGGGAAGCATTGCTAACAACAAATAAGCATTGAAATAGTTTAGGTGTCTTATAAATTCTGAAACACAAAATGTTTAACTTTAAAATATGAAATCTGTTTTTCATTTTTTAATTTTATGCCTGTTTCTTTCTCTTGCTTCCGGTTGTTTTGTAGAAAAATCAGCGGATGGAAAAGGGGAGATGTGTGAGATCCATCACAGGAAGCTGTATAAAACCATTGTCAGGATCGATTATGGATGGGGATGCAGCAGTAAATGCCGCTTAGGTATGGGGAGCGACAATTTTCCCAACGCAAAACGCCGGGAATGCGGCGGCTGTGTGGTTACAAAATATAAGTTCACAGAAATTTATTTCTGCCATAGCTGCAATAAAGCCCGGAGGAAATACCGTTTTGCGCACCGGAACGATCCCGCTATGAAAGTAAGAGCTATGTTTTAAAATAAGTCATAAATGCCGAATTATAAAATGATGAATATGTTGTTCGCATAAAACAATGAGCCTATAAATTTTCCACCACATAAGGCACAAAGAAACACATAAGGTACTGGTAGCAGTAATTGGAGTGATGGGATAAATTTTTTGCACACAGCCTTTGCGCTCTTTGCGCCTTTGCGAGAAAAACGCTACTGCATCGTGAAAATAATTGGCAAATTAAATTGTACACTTATGGGTTTCCCTTTGTTCATCGCTGGTTTCCAGTCGGGCATTGCACGGATCACCCGCAGCGCTTCCATATCACAGCTGTCGTAAAAGCCTCTCAAAAGCCTTACACTATCAATTTTTCCGGTTTCGGTCACTTTAAAACTTACATACACTTTCCCGCTCCGACTTTCGTCTTTGGCACTTTGCGGATAATGTACATTTTCTTTGATGTATTGAAGAAAAGCGGTTTGTCCACCCGGAAATTGCGGCAGCTCATTTCCTACAGGCATTCCTACGATTTCTTGCGGAACTGGTGTGGTATCAATAATATCCGGTTCTGCTATTACAGGAACTGGCATATCAGGCGCTGTATCTATATCTATTTCTTCATCCTGCACAACAAACGATTCCATTTGAACCGGCCTGTGAATAATGCTATCCGGCAATTTCTCAGTAGTATCAACAGGAGCATAGGTCAAGCCACCCATAATTTCCTGCGCCGGGCCGGCTTTCGGTTGTTTTACATCCGTGCTGCAGCTAAACAGGCTAATTCCGAAAACCAGCAACAAGGCCGCTAAAAATTTTAAGGTATGCCTGTTTTTTTGAAAAGGGATTTTTGCAGGCTGATCCAGCTGTGCCGTTTTAAATTTACCGCAGATATGTTTCCTGGTGTGTGTTGCAAAATAATCAATGATCTCCTGTTCGGTTTTGGTAGTAAAATCCACTACCGTTTTCTGGCAGGAGCCGCAAAATCTCCCATTTTCGTTTGGGATCATTCCGTTCCAGTTTTCGTGGCAGGGGCTTGGGATGTTTAGTTTGTTGATCATACGCTATGGGTTAGAGATAGCGGGGACGTTGATCTGCTAACGGAATTTTCTCAATAATATTGTGGAACGCCCTTTAGAGCTTGATAATCAGAAGTTTTCAAAATTATCCACTTCTTATTAACACGCTCCTGAAATCCCTGTTTTTATTAGTAAATTTACAGTCCTGAATTTTTATAATTTTCCTTTTTCGCCTGTCGGAGAAAATGGATGATACAAACAAATACCAGGTGCTAATTACTAACGTCTATCTACTAACTGCTAAATAAAAAATGAATTTTTCCCACTTACACGTACATACTCAATTTTCCCTGCTGGATGGTGCTGCTGATGTTTCCTCGCTGTACAAAAAAGCGGTGAATGATAATATGCCTGCGCTGGCCATTACCGATCATGGTAACATGTTTGGCGTATTTAAATTTGTAGCCGAAGCCGGAAAATACAACACGCCTGAAAATCCCAACAAGATAAAACCCATTGTGGGCTGCGAATTTTATCTCGTGGAAAACCGCCACAAGCGCCAGTTTACAAAAGAAGATAAAGATGTGCGCTATCACCAGCTATTCCTCGCAAAAAATGCTGAAGGATATGCCAACCTTACCAAGCTTTGCTCATTGGGCTATATGGAAGGTTTGTACGGAAAATATCCGCGCATCGATAAAGAATTAGTACTGAAATACCACAAAGGATTGATCGCGACAACTTGTTGTCTTGGTGCATCCGTACCGCGCACCATTCTTAAAAAAGGAGAAGAAGCCGGCGAAATAGAATTCAAATGGTGGCTGGATATTTTCGGAGAGGATTATTACGTGGAAATGCAGCGCCATGATATTCCCGAGCAAAATAAAGTGAATGAAGTGCTGCTGAAATTTGCGCAGAAATACAATGTGAAGATCATCGCTTCCAACGATTCGCATTACGTGGACCAGGCTGATGCCAATGCTCATGATATTTTATTGTGCATCAATACCGGCGAAAAACAAAGTACGCCGACGATGAAAGATTTTGATGACGATGTATCGATGAAAGGCAAGCGCTTTGCATTTTACAACGATCAGTTTTATTTTAAAACCACCAGTGAAATGTCGCAGCTGTTCAGCGATATTCCGCAATCCATTGATAATACCAACGAGATCGTCGACAAGATCACCCCGCTGAAATTAAAGCAGGACATCATGTTGCCCAATTTTGTGATCCCAACCGGTTACGCCACGCAGGACGATTACCTGCATCACATTACCTACATGGGCGCCAAAGAGCGTTACAAGGAAATTACACCCGATGTGGAAGAACGGATCAATTTCGAATTGTTCACGATCAAAACAATGGGATTTGCCGGTTACTTTTTAATTGTAGCGGATTTTATCCAGGCCGGGCGTGATATCGGTGTGCTCATCGGCCCCGGCCGTGGCTCTGCTGCAGGTTCTGCCGTTGCGTATTGCATTGGGATCACCAACATCGACCCGATCAAATACAACCTCCTGTTTGAGCGTTTCTTAAATCCCGATCGTAAGTCGATGCCCGATATTGATACCGACTTTGATGATGAAGGCCGTCAGAAAGTAATTGATTACGTAGTTCAAAAATACGGACGCAACCAGGTGGCCCAAATTGTTACATACGGTACCATGGCGGCGAAAATGAGCATCAAGGATGTGGCGCGTGTCCTCGATCTGCCATTGCAGGATTCCAACATGCTGGCGAAAATGGTTCCGGAGCGTCCGGGCATTTCGCTCAAACGTGTGCTCACAGCACCGATGATGGGCGACGATAGTTTGGAAGAAAAAGAAGGATTGGGAAAGGACGAACTGGAGGAAATAAAAAAATTACGCAGCATCATGGCTGGCGACGATATGGCTGCGCGCGTACTCAAAGAAGCGCTGATCCTGGAAGGCTCCGTGCGCGGAACTGGAATTCATGCTGCCGGGATCATCATCGCGCCAAAGGATTTAACGGATATCATCCCGGTATTTACATCCAAAGAATCGGATTTGTTGTTAACGCAATTTGACGGGAAAGTAATTGAGGATGCGGGCGTTATCAAAATGGACTTTTTAGGCTTGAAAACCCTCACGATCATCCGTGATGCTTTGAAAATGATCAAGCAAAATCACAATGTTGATATTGTGATCGATGATGTTCCGCTCGACGATCAGAAAACATTTGAGCTTTACCAGCGTGGAGATACCAACGGTACTTTCCAGTTTGAAAGCGCCGGGATGCAAAAATATTTAAAGGAATTAAAACCTGATAAGTTTGCTGATTTGATTGCCATGAACGCTTTGTACCGCCCGGGCCCGATCGAGTACATCCCTAACTTTATCAAGCGGAAACACGGATTGGAGCCTGTTACGTACGATCTGGAGGATATGAAAGAATATCTCGATGATACGTATGGGATCACCGTGTACCAGGAACAGGTAATGTTGCTGTCGCAAAAGCTTGCCGGTTTCACCAAAGGCGATGCCGATGTACTGCGGAAAGCAATGGGGAAAAAAGATAAAAAAACACTGGATAAATTAAAGCCGCAGTTCATTGAAGGCGCCAGTGCAAAAGGACATAAAGCAGCAACGCTGGAAAAAGTATGGACCGATTGGGAAAAATTTGCGCAATACGCGTTCAACAAATCACACTCAACGTGCTACGCGCTGGTGGCTTTTCAAACCGCTTATTTAAAAGCCCATTATCCCGGCGAATACATGGCATCCGTGTTAACGCACAATTTGAGCAACATTGATAAGATCACTTTCTTTATGGACGAATGCAAGCGTATTGGCGTTCCGGTGCTGGGGCCCGATGTGAACGAAAGCACGTACCAGTTCTCTGTAAATAAAAAAGGAGAAATCCGCTTTGGAATGGGCGCTGTGAAAGGAGTAGGGGAGGCCGCTGTGATTTCCATCGTGGAAGAGCGTACAGCAAACGGACCATTCAAAAGTTTGTTTGACCTGGTACGACGCATCAATTTACGTGCTGCCAACAAAAAAACATTTGAAAGTTTAGCGTATGCCGGTGGATTTGATTCATTCAACATTCCGCGTGCTACGTATTTTTATACAGATGGAAATGATAATATGAATTTTTTGGAAAAGGCGATCCGTTATGGTAACGGACAACAGGATGCAGCCAATTCCGCACAGGTATCGTTGTTTGGTGAAGAAAGCGCTGTAGACATGCCTGAACCGGCTATTCCGCTGTGTGAAGCATGGGGCAATATCGAACAATTAAAATACGAAAAAGATGTGGTAGGATTTTACATTTCCGGCCATCCGCTGGATACATACAAACTGGAGATTGATAATTTTTGCATGCATGCGATCGGCGATACAAAAAAAATAGAAGAGAATAAAAATAAAGATTTAGTGTTTGGCGGTGTGGTGACACTGGTGCATCACGGGATCACAAAAACAGGAAATCCCTGGGGGAAAATTGCACTTGAAGATTACAACGAATCGGCTGAGCTTGCTTTTTTCGGCGAAGATTATGTAAAGTTCAAACAATACATGGTCAATGGATTGTTTTTATACATCCGCGGTAAAGTGTCCGAGCGTTTCCGCGGTTCAGGCAACTTCGAATTTAAAGTAAGCAACATCCAGTTACTGTCGGAGCTGCGTGATAAATTAGCAAGAAGCATTACTATCAATGTTCCGTTACGATCGCTCAACGACGAATTTATCACACAATTCAATACCATCATTGCTGAAAATGCAAAAACAGAATCGCGCAATTGCACGCTGCGTTTTAAAGTAATTGATGCAGAAGAAAACATTGTGGTGGAGCTGCCTTCCAAACGGATCAAGGTAAGCCCGAATAATGAATTTATAGCGATGCTGAAAGAGAATGCGCTGGATTTTAAATTGAATTAGATCAATGAATAAGATCGATCATTATTTTTGGATAGTGGGCATCATTGTAAATATAGCAAACGGGCTTTTTTTTAGATCGCGTGCAGCTAAATATATCGTTCAAAATCAGGAGCTCAAACCCGGTTATGATCAGCTGCTAATAAGGTGGTTTATTTTTGCAAACATTCCGTTTGTGATCATGGGAATTGGTTTTATGCTCGGGTTTACAGATAGCATGATTGAATATATTGAACCGCAAAACCCAAAAAATACATTCGTTCTTCTTTTTTACTTGTCAATACTTGCAATGTTTCTATGGTTTAATGTCTGGATCTTTTTCAGGGATGGTGCGGCATTTATGGCAAAACATCCGGGATTTATATCGTATAGTTTTTTTGGATCGCGGAAAGACCTGACTTCCGAAATCGCAATAAAAATATTTACAGGCTTATTGCTTTGCGGGATGATCTTTTCAATAGTCAGGATGTTTTTATGATGCTATTATTTTAAATCCTTTCTTATCTTAGCAATCGCTAAACCACTAACTCCATGGGCTATTTATTTCAATTTTTCGGCGAGTACTATTACCTCGTTGCCATTTTACAAGCAGTTTGCGTTTATCATTGCGTACGAAAAGGAAATCAAAAAAACTGGATATGGGTCATCATATTTGTTCCGGGAATTGGTTGTTTGATCTATCTTTTTTCGGAAGTCATCACCAAACGCGATCTCAATACCGTTCAGTCAGGGATCAGCACCATTATTAACCCGGCAGGAAGAATAAAAGACCTGGAACGCAAGCTGGAATTCTCCAACACATTTGATAATAAAGTGGCGCTCGCGGATGCATACCTTGCCAACGGAATGCTGCAGGAGGCCATTGATTTGTATGAATCCTGCCTGGTAGGTGTGTTTGACGATAATCAATACGTGGTAACACAACTGATCGAAGCGTATTACCAGTCGGGACGTTACGAAGATGTTATAAAAATTGCTCAGAAAATAATGCGCTTTTCAGAATTCAGCAAATCACATGCGCACATTCTGTATGCGCTTTCGCTAGAACAAACAGGTAAAACAGAGCAAGCAGAAAAAGAATTGAAGGCCATGCGCGGCACGTATTCTAATTTTGAAGGAAGGTTTAATTACGGACAGTTTTTGGTAAGGGCTGGTCGTAGCAACGAGGCAAAACAACTTTTTACGGAGATTTTAGAAGAAGCTTCTTACATGAATTCAGCCGAATCCCGCAACAACAGGGAATGGTTCAGGAAAACGAGGGAAGAGCTTTCGAAGATCGGCTGATCATCTAAAATAATTTTCACATATAAATTGGCTGAACGGTGCAACCCAGCCGGAACGTTTTTAAGGATAATTTATATTTTTTCTTCCGGTCTTTTTTAGAAAATACAGGATCATTTAATAAGAAAACCCTATTGTTACTCTCATCCCAGAATGCGCAATTATTATAAAAATATTCGCTGGGGTGGATTGCCTTTCTGATCACTTCAAAATTTTCACATTCTCTTATATCGCAACTATCCATATGTTCTGATTGTAATTCATCTGCATTAGCTGTTAGCAATACATTTTCAGTAAGTTGAGTACTATCGCTTTCGTGTACGGCCTTACAATGCATAACAGAAGTCAAGAGCTCAACAAGGATCCTGCTACCGGTTCCAATTGTATCATTAAGATGTAAGCTATCAATTGCATTCATAAATTCCTTCTCAAAAGTAGTATTCACTTTCTTTACTCCCGGATCGGGCTTATCAAATTCAAAATTCCAATAATCCCTGTAAGTGTTTGAAAAAAGCGGGATCGCATAACAATCTCCTTCCGGATTGATGAGTAGAACTACTTGCTGTGCATCTTTGATTGTACCGGGAGTGGTATAAAACTGCAGCTGAATAGTAGGTTTACCAAATGAAACCGTACGGACCAATTTGTAGAAATCAGTTTGATTTAATTTGCCTTTGGGCAATTGGGGGAATTTTTCGGTAGCATTTGAAAGCGCCTTTTCCAGGTTGGATTTATCATCTTGTTGGTTGCAAGCTGCCAGGATTAAAAGCAATAAGGAGATATACGTTTTTATCGCATGCCTCATTTAACCTCCGTATTTTTCTTCCATTCCGATTCTGTAATGGCGATCCCGTCTTTGAAATAATACACCGTACCAAAGGTTGTTTCTTTCTTTTCGTATAAATAACCTTTGTTCTCAATTACGACAATGCGGCGGGTCACATTGTTGTTCCCTTCTTTTGTATGTTCTTCGGTAACCCCGACCGGATATTTTTTAGCAAGGTCATTTTTATACAAATCAAAATTTGCGATGAGCACATCAATGTCTTTCAATTTGTTTTTCGGGTAATCATCATCCGGTTTTATTTTTAATGCATCATTAAATGCTGTTTTTGCAAGCGGGTAATTTTTTACAGTGATTGCAGAATCGCCTTTGCTGAGGATGCGTTTGTAGTTATTTTCAAAATTCCGTTTTTCCTCTTCTTTGGCCAAACGTTCTTTTTCAGCCGCATCGGCAGCCGCCTTTTCCTTGTCTGCTTTTTCTTTGGCCGCTGCATCTGCAATTGCTTTTTCTTTTGCTATCCTGTCTTGTTCGGCTTTTGCAGCATCTGCTGCTGCTTTTTCTTTATCTGCTTTTTCTTTGGCCGCCGCATCTGCAATTGCTTTTTCTTTGGCAATCCGGTCTTTTTCAGCTGCCGCATCTGCCGCTATTTTGTCTGCTTTTTCTTTGGCCGCTGCATCTGCTATCACTTTTTCTTTGGCAACCCTGTCTTGTTCAGCTTTTGCATCTGCTGCCGCTTTATCTGATTTTACTTTAGCGATGGAATCATTTGTTGCTTTTTCTTTTGCACTGCGTGCCTGTGCTAATGCCGCATCGGCTGCTGCTTTATCCGATTTTACTTTTGCAATGGAATCGTTTGTTACTTTTTCCCTTGCAATCCGGGCTTGTGTTGCCGCCGCATCGGCAGCTGCTTTGTCTGCTTTTTCTTTGGCTGCAGCGTCGGCAACTGCTTTATCTTTTGCTATGCGGGCTTGTTCAGCTGCTGTTGCATCGGCTTTGGCCTTATCTGCTTTTTCTTTAGCGGCGGCATCTGCCAGCGCTTTTTCTTTAGCTAATTTGTCCTTTTCAGCAGCATCTGCCGCAGCTTTATCCTTTGCTGTTTTGTCTTTTGCAGCCGCATCCGCCAGCGCTTTTTCCTTATCTGCTTTCTCTTTCGCTGCAGCGTCGGCAGTTGCTTTTTCCTTATCAGCTTTTTCCTTTGCTGCCGCATCTGCCAGGGCTTTGTCCCTTGCTGATGCATCTGCAACCAGCTTATCGGCTTCCGCAATTTTTGTTTTCGGATATTGTTCTGCCGGTTTTAAGTCGGATGCTTCGGTGTATTTATCTTTTGCAAGCTTGTAATTTTTTGCTGTCATTGCTTTGTCGCCTTCGCCAACAGCAGCATTGTATTTGGCTTCCCGGGCGGCAATTTCTGCAGCTGCCGAGGCCGGCCCTTCTGCCTGTTTTTTTAGCTTGGTAAGGTCTTCTTCCATGGATTGCTGAATGTCATTGTCCCCCACCATTTTATTGTCGTCGGCGCTGTAATAATAGCTCATCAAAGGCTTGTTGAGCAGATCGGTTACTTTTGCTGCCAGCTTGGGGTCCTGGGGCATCTCAAAAATCTCAATTTCGGGATTGGATACACCTGTAAACTTGGCACCTTTTGCAGAAAGCCCGATGGTGGAATACAGGATCTTTACAGTAATAAATCCGGGCTTGGTAATCAGCATATTGTATTCCTCATCGGGTTTTAAGCTAAAGGAAAATCCGCCGTTGCTGCCGGTGGTAATGTCTTTTATTTTTTCAGAATCAAAATTGTAAATGCTTACAATTGCGCCACTTAGAGGTGTGCCATTGTACTTTACCGTGCCTTCTACCTTGTAATTGAATTGTGCAAAGCCGGTATTTACGAAAAGTAAGAGAAGCGTAAAACAAAGAAGTATAGTGGAAAAGCTTTTAAAGGCTTTGGGTGATCTGTTAAAAAGCATATGTTAGAGTAAAATATAGTTAATAAGTAGTTTTAAAGATCATCATTTATTTCAAAGGAAATAACAAAATAATCACAAAAAAGTATAAAAGCGTTCTATCCGGAAAGCAGCGACTAAAATACACAAATTCTTCAAAAAACAGTGCCACTCTGTCATTGAAAACTTTTTGGCAAATCGTTTGACAATGTCAGCCCACAACTTTACCTTTATCTTTTATTGAACGAAGGAAATAGAAAAAAATTATAACACAACAACAATCTTAAAACTTACAAAAATGGCAGTAGAAATTACAGATGCCAACTTCGAGGAGTTGGTAACAAAATCAGACAAACCGGTATTACTTGACTTTTGGGCAGAATGGTGCGGACCATGCCGCATGGTTGGACCTCTGGTAGAAGAATTATCACATGAATATGAAGGAAAAGCACTGGTTGGAAAAGTAGACGTGGATGCTAACGCAAATATTTCTGCCATGTTCGGGATCCGCAATATTCCTACGATCCTTTTCTTTAAAGGCGGACAGGTAGTGGACAAACAGGTGGGTGCCGTTCCAAAAGCAACGTTGGATGCAAAACTGAAAGCATTAATGTAATCCGGTATTAAACATTTTAAAATAAAACAGTAGGTGATGAGCCTGCTGTTTTTAATTTTTGCCGGTACGGTCGCTTTTTTCACTTTATATTTTTCAGATGAACTCCATTAATCCACAACCTTTACAGCCTTTTACACACCTCGAGCTGATTGCAAAGCAGGTGGTGGAAGGTTTTATTACCGGATTGCATAAAAGTCCGTTTCACGGATTCAGCGTGGAGTTTGCGGAACACAGGCTGTATAACAAAGGCGAGTCTACCAGGCACATCGACTGGAAATTATACGGGCGTACTGATAAACTATTTATCAAGCGTTACGAGGAAGAAACCAATTTGCGCTGCCAGATCATCATCGATAATTCGTCATCGATGTATTTCCCGGTGCCGGATGGTAAAACGGTAAAAGACAATAAAATCACTTTTTCGGTGTATTGCGCAGCTGCGCTGATAGAGCTGCTGAAACGCCAGCGCGATGCTGTTGGTTTGAGTGTTTTTGCAGAAACGGTGGAAGTACAAACGAATGCAAAATCCAGCTCATTGCATCATAAAATGTTATACCACGAGTTGGAAAAAATGATCCAACCGAGGAAGCTGGATGAACATAAAAAAACATCGGCAATCCAGGCTTTGCACCAGATCGCGGAAGCAATCCATAAACGTTCGCTTGTAATTATTTTTAGCGATATGATGGATTCACAAGCCAATTCAGAAGAGCTGTTTTCGGCGCTGCAGCATTTAAAGCACAACAAGCACGAAGTGATCCTTTTTCATGTGACTGACCAGGAAAAAGAGCTGGATTTTAATTTTGAGAACCGCCCGTACCGCTTTATTGACATGGAAAGCGGGGAAGAAGTAAAGTTGCATCCAAACGAGATCAAAGAAACGTATTTAAAGGAAATGTCAGCTTACAAAAAAGAGCTGATGCTCAAATGCGGACAATATAAAATTGATTTCGTGGAAGCGGATATCAATCGTGGATTCGACCAGGTACTAATGCCTTATTTAGTAAAGCGTACGAAGATGCTATAAAACAGTTTAACCGGTGTTTAAAAAATCAGCTCCGTGTTTTCTTTTGTTTTTTCGCCTTTTTATGTTTGTAATGCTTTCGCATTTTGAAAAACTTCTTGTTATTATCGGCAATATTATCCTGGTTTTCTTCGATTTGTTTTTTATAGGCTTTGTTGCCTTTCTTCGTTACCCTTTTTGTTTCTTCTGCCTGCTTTTGGCTGGGTTTTTCTTTTCCGTCGATATACGGATTGCCGGTCAATCCTTTTGAAGAATGGCAGGAACTAAGTGTGGAAATCGTGATTATAACACCGAGACAGAAAGGAAAAAATTTGTTGGTAATGCTCATTCTAACAAAGATAGGTAACGCATAACAAGATAAAGGAGCTCTTCCCTTATTTTATCAACGCTGTTTTAAACAAAAAATTTAGCGCCGGATCTTTTTCCGCTTTTTTACTTTTCCATGCGGATAATGTTTTTTCATTTTATAGAACTTTTTATTGTTATCGCTGATCACCTGCCTGTTTTTTGCCACCTGATTTCTATACGCCCTGTTCCCTTCCGCGATCACCTCGTTATTTTCTCTCATCTGCTGCTCGCTGGGTTTTATTTTCATGCTCAGGTACGGGTTCCAGGGCGTTTTAGAAGCGCAGGAAAACAGTAGCATTACTGGCACTATAAAGCAAATTATGCCTGAATATTTCCTCATGAACCGAACATTCTCTTAATTTTGTTTTCCGAATGCACGGGTATAACGCAATGAATATAAAAAGATACATTTTCCTGTTTTCCTCTCTGATTCTGCTGATCGGCTCCTGCGGCAGCCCGGAGCAACCGGAAAAAGTGACGTTTGCAAAAGACATTGCGCCGCTGGTATATAAAAATTGTACCGGCTGTCACCGTGCAGGCGAAGCCGGCCCGTTCCCGCTGATCTCCTACCAGGATGTAGCATCGCGCAGCAAGCTGATCAAATTTGTGACAAAAACGCGTTTTATGCCGCCATGGCCTGCGGATGCGACTTACACGCATTTTATTGATGAAAAAGTACTCACACCGGACGAGATTGCACTCATTACAAAATGGGTGGATGAAGGCTGTATGATCGGTGATTCAGCAAAAATTCCGGCACCGCCTGTTTTTCCTGTTGGTTCGCAATTGGGTACACCCGACCTGGTGATCAAATTCCGCGATGTTTATAAAATTAAAGGTGATGCAAAAGACCATTTTTTGCTAATGCGTGTGCCGTACCAGATCCCGGAAGATAAATACATCAGCGCCATTGAAGTGGTTCCGGGCAACCGCAAATTGCTGCACCATGTAAACGCACAATTGTTGAGTTATGAATTTGACAAGCGGAAAGATGTGATGGCAGGAAATGTAGTGGTGGACATCAATGATTATCCCAACACGCTGGATGCATACAAAGCGTTGGCATTGCCCAATGACGACGGAACATTTCCGATGCTGACACAATCGGTTACCAATTATTTGCCGGGCGTAACACCCCCCATTTACCCCCCGGGAATTGGTGGTTTTAAGCTGGCGCGAAAAGGCGCCATCTTTTTAAAAGATATTCATTACGGGCCATCACGGGTAGATACCAGCGACCGGACTACCTTCAATGTGTTTTATGCAAGCACGCCGCCTAAGCGCCCCACACAGGAATTCCAGATGGGTACCTACGGCGTTTCACCAATTGTTCCTGCGTTGGTGATCCCGCCGGATACCGTGATGAGATTTACATCGCAATACACAGTACCGTTTGATATTTCTATTTTAACGGTGAACCCGCACATGCACTTATTAGGAAAAAATTTCTGGGCGTATGCAGTAACGCTCCAGGGCGACACAATTCCGATGATCCGCATCAATAAATGGGATTTTCGCTGGCAATATTTTTACACGTATAAAAAAATGCTGAAGATCCCGCGCGGCGCTACCATTCATGTGGAAGCCGTATACGACAATACCCGCAATAACCCCAATAATCCGTTTAACCCGCCGCGTGTGGTGGCTGAACGGGATGGCAGCATGCGGACTTCAGATGAGATGATGCAGTTTATTGTCACGTATTTGCCTTACCAGGAAGGGGATGAGAATATCAGCCTGGAAAGGAAATAAGTTGGAAAGTTATAAAGTTTGAAGTTTAAGTTGGCTGTGTGAATCGCTTCGCGATTATTTTACCACGAAGGCGCGAAGACGCAAAGAAAAAAGAGTTAATTGGTTTTTTTAATTGTCTTTGGTCACACACATTTATATTCTTGCATTTAATAAACGCAGTTCGGGTATAACCCCCTCTATTGTGGAAAAGGGGGGAAGGGGAGAGCTGTATACACCGATTCGTAGTTTCGTTCCTGTTCGTTATCTGTACATAATTTAATTCATATTTAGTAAATGCATCTCCTCATCATTGGCACCGTATTTCCCGAACCAGCCTCTTCCGCAGCCGGCAGCCGCATGATGCAGCTGATCGATTTATTTAAGTCACATTCCTGGAACATTACGTTTGGAAGTGCAGCAACGGATAGCGAATTTATGGTGGACCTTTCGGCGCTGGGACTGGATAAAGTGACGATTGAATTGAACAATGGCAGCTTTAACGCATTTATAAAAGGATTGCAGCCCGATATTGTCTTGTTTGATCGTTTTATGATCGAAGAACAATTCGGATGGCGTGTAGCAGAAGCGTGCCCGGATGCGATGAGGATATTGGATACAGAGGACCTTCATTGTTTGCGTGCTGCTCGTCAGCTGGCATTCAAACAAAAGCGCACATTTGAGATCAGTGATTTATTACAGGAGGAAGTCGCAAAAAGGGAGATTGCGAGCATTTTGCGCTGCGATCTTTCACTGATCATTTCGCCGTTTGAAATGATGCTATTAAATGATCTTTTTAAAATTGACCCGGCATTGCTGCATTACATTCCGTTTATGCTGGATAAAATCACAGGAGAGGAAACCATTGGCTGGCCTGCTTTTACATCGGGAACAGGTTTTGTAAGTATCGGTAATTTTTTACATGAGCCTAATTGGAATGCTGTATTGTTTTTAAAGGAAGAGATCTGGCCGCTGATCCGGAAACAATTACCGGAAGCCGGGTTATACGTGTATGGCGCCTATGCTTCCCAAAAGGTAAATGAATTGCATAACCCCGCACAAGGCTTTTATATTATGGGAAGAGCTGCATCTGCCAAAGAAGTGATCACGAAAGCGAAAGTGTTATTGGCGCCTTTGCGCTTTGGGGCAGGAATAAAAGGAAAATTAACCGATGCGATGGAATGCGGAACGCCGAGTGTAACCACATCAATTGGTGCAGAGGGAATGCATAGTGATTTGGAATGGAGCGGAATGATCGCGGATAACGCAGCACAATTTGCGGCAGCAGCCGTACAATTATACACACATCGCGAAAGCTGGGAACAGGCGCAGATCAACGGCATTCATATTATTAATACTATTTATCCGAAAGAAGAATTAGGAACAAAATTAATGCAGCGGGTTGCTGATCTGAAAAACAATTTAAAACAGCACCGGCTGCAAAATTTTACCGGTGCCATGCTGATGCATCATACCATTTCCGGCACTAAATACATGTCGAAGTGGATTGAAGCGAAAAATAAGAATGCAGATAAGTGTTAATCAATAGATCAGTGCAAGTGATAACCTATTCTCCTTCCACCAATTTTTTTATCTCCATCAAAATCGGGTTCCAGCCTTCGCCATTGTTGTAGGATTCCGTATAACGACGCTCTCCATCTGCTACTTTGCTGTAATCGCCTTGTGTTACGGTTAATACGGTTTGTCCGTTCTCGCTCGTAAGCGCATACGTTACATCCAGGTAATTTTCCGGAATGTCGGCAATAGTAGCATTATTAGGGTCGATGGTAGTGTAGGTCAGTAATTTTTCCGGCTGGATCTCTACGATGGCGCCTTTTACAGCAACAAAGTCTTTTCCTTCATATTCCATTCTCCACAACAGGGAACTGCCTGGTTTCCAGTCCGAAACTGTTTCGCATCCGAACATGTATTTTTTTGTTTGCTCGGGATTTACCAGCGCGTCCCATACTTTTGCCGGGGCTGCGTTAATTGTGATAACGCTCTTTATGATCAGTGGATTCATGTAATATGTGTTGTTATATAATTGTTTCAAAAGTAGTTTATTCCGGTAAATCCATACTTCGAATTTTAAATTATTGATTGGAAACTTTGTAATCAAAAAATGTTTCCGTAGTTTTGCAGCCTCCAATTTTATAACATTATGAGCATTGTCATCCGCATTTTTTTGATCGGAATGTTTTTATTTCTTATCGATTTATATTTTTACCAGGCGCTTCGCACAGTAATGGCGGGGGCTTCTGTTAGCCGTAAAAACCTGGTGTTTTACATTTACTGGGGCTTTACCATTTTCAGCTTTTTGCTGTTTTTAACACCGGTATTTTTCATTTTTTCGCATTTCCCTAAATTTATCAAAATTTACGTTTTTGCTTTTGTGGCGATGCTGATCATCTCAAAACTGATTGGTTCTGTATTTATAGCCCTGGATGACCTGGTCCGATTGTTTCGATGGATTGGCAGCTATTTTTCAAAACCACCGGAAGTACTTACCGAATCCGTTCAAAATCCGCATGCAATCTCCCGCCTGAAATTCATGAGCTACATTGCCCTGGGAATGACTGCATTGCCCTTTGCCAGCTTTATTTACGGGATGGTGAAAGGCGCGTTTGATTACAAGGTGCACCGCATCCGGGTAACGTTGCCCAATTTACCGTCAGAATTCAATGGTTTAAAAATTGTGCAGATCTCAGACATTCATTCCGGGAGCTTTGTGTCCTCCGAACCATTGGAACATGCTGTACGCATTGTGAACGAGCAAAAAGGCGATATTGTGTTTTTTACCGGGGACCTGGTGAACGACCGTGCAGTGGAAGTGGAGCCGTTCATGGATGTATTGAAAAAGATCACGGCGCCAATGGGCGTATTCAGTACACTTGGCAATCACGATTACGGCGATTATACAACATGGGACAGTCCCGAACAAAAAAGAGAAAACCTGGAAGACCTGAAAAAGAAACATGCACAATTGGGTTGGAAATTAATGATGAACGAACATGTAGCGCTGAAAAAAGGTGATGCAGAAATTGCACTGATCGGGATTGAGAACTGGGGTGGAAATTTGAATTTCCCGAAATACGGTGACATGAAAAAAGCATACGCAGGCGCGGAAAAATATCCGGTAAAATTACTGCTGTCGCATGATCCTTCGCATTGGGACAAGCAAGTGCGCACGGAATACCCGGAGGTGGACGTTACCTTTAGCGGACATACACATGGCTTCCAGTTTGGGATCGAAATTCCAGGCTTTAAATGGAGTCCTTCCCAATATGTTTATAAAGAATGGGCGGGTTTATACACAGAAGGCAATCAGCACATTTATGTGAACCGCGGTTTGGGTTTCCTTGGTTATCCCGGTAGAGTGGGTATTTTACCGGAAATAACGGTGATGGAATTATACAATAGTTAATTTGAAAATCTGCGGGATAAATGAGTGGATTTACAAGGAGTGATTTTTGAAAAGATCTTCCAAATTAACAGATCCCGTGTCAAGCACGGGATTACAGGACGAATGAAGATTAGTCTTTGATTTAGCGCACACAGCATTTGCGTACAGCCACTTTGAACCTTGAACTTTGAACTTTTTTCCAAAACGTAGTAAAACTCTAAACGCAAAACTTCCAACTCCAAACTAACCATGGCTGACGCACTCAAAGATATGTTCAATAAAAAATTCTACGAACGCCTGGCAGCAGGATTTAGTATAGCGGACAAAAAATTCAACGCCGGTAAATTTGTAAAAGAAGTATTAAAAGATACGGAAGAGCTATCACTGAACCAGCGCTTGCGCAACACTTCCGTGATTTTACAAAAACATTTGCCAGCGGATTATAAAAAAGCGGCAGCGCTTATTTTGGAAGTGGCACCAACTTTTGGTGGATACACTGCTTTGGTATTCCCGGATTTTGTGGGTTTATACGGGCACGATCACGTGGACCTTTCATTGGATGCTTTGAAAGAATTAACATCCTACAGCTCTTCCGAATTTGCGATCCGTGAATATTTAAAACGCGATCTGAATAAGACAATTAAAGTAATGTACAAATGGGCGGAACATAAAAATCAACATGTGAGAAGGCTTGCCAGCGAAGGAAGCCGGCCACGCTTGCCTTGGTCATTTAGTTTGGAGCAAATTGCAAAAAATCCGGAGCTCACCCAACCAATTCTCGAACGCTTAAAAGCCGATCCGGAATTGTATGTAAAAAAATCGGTAGCAAATCACCTGAATGATTTTTCAAAAAATCAATCCGACTGGATGCTGAACCTTATCAATTCCTGGGATAAAAAAAACGAACATACCGCCTGGATCATTAAGCATGCAAGCCGCACGCTGATTAAGAAAGGGGATGCACGCTCGCTTGCCGTTTTTGATTTTGAGAAAAATGCAAAGGTAAAAGTGGAGCATCTTGCGATTAAAAAAAATAAAATAAAACTGGGTGAACAATTGGAATTCAGTTTCGATGTAAGCTCCGGAAAAAATAAATCCCAAAAATTAGTGATCGATTACGCGATCCATTATGCAAAAAAATCGGGCGAACAATCCCGTAAGGTATTTAAGCTGAAAGAGCTGGAACTTAAACCAAATGCGATAGAGAAGGTTGCAAAAAAACAAATGTTCAAAGATTTTACAACACGGAAACATTATGCAGGAAAACATGTGCTGGAAATTATAGTAAATGGAAAATCATATGGGGAGAAAGAATTTTTTCTTTCGGTTTAAAGAAGTTCAAAGTTCAAGGTTCAAAGTGGCTGTACGCAAATGCTGCGTGCGCTAAATCAGGGGAAAATTCCCCTTCGTAGTGCTATTATCCGGAAATAAATTATTCCGGATTAAACACAGGAAACATACAGATTAGTATATTAGTACAAATTAGTATTTAGTAGAAAACCTGTTTTATGAAATCGAAAAGCCTTCAGTTTGTTCAATACATTGTACTTCTAGCCGCAGGATTGATCCTTTCCTGGCTCTTCTTTAAAAATTTTGATTTCGGGGAATTAAAACAAAACATCAGCAAAGGCAATTTCTCCTGGTTTTATGTGGTGATGCTTGTTACGCTACTCGTATACATTATCCGTGTGTTGCGCTGGCAAATGCTGATCCGCGCCATCGGGCACGAAACTAAATTTATTAATGCTTTTGCTGCGTTGGCAATCAGCTATTTTGTGAGCTTTATCATTCCGCGTTTGGGAGAAGTAACGCGTTGTTTGTCCATTAAAAAATATCATGATATTCCTTTCATGCAATTGCTTGGAACAGTGATCATAGAGCGGGTGGTAGACGTAATCAGCCTGTTTGTTTTATTGCTGATCACGCTGGTGCTGCAATTCAACGTGATCATCGAATTTGTTCAACTAAACATCTTTCAGCCATTTTACGAAGGCGTGATTCTGAAAATCGTTGCCGGGAATTTAACAGTGCTCATCATTGTCTTATCGGTTTTGTTCATCAGCCTGTTCCTGTTTTTTTATTTTCGGAAATACATTCGCGAAAAATCACCAAAGCTTATCGTTCAGTTTGTGGAAGGCTTAAAACAAGGATTAGCAAGCATTGCAGAGCTGAAGCAAAAAAAATTGTTTATCCTCTACACGTTTTTGATCTGGGTTGGTTATTATTTAATGACGTATTTCTGGTTCTTTGTTTTTAAAGAAACATCGGTATTGGGTTGGGGTGCATGCCTTAGTATTGTGAGCATTGGCAGTATTGGCCGTTCGGTACCGATCCAGGGCGGTGGAATGGGCGCGTATCATTTTTTAGTAGCAAACGTAGTGGTGTTATATGGCGTTTCTATCGAATTCGGTAAAACGCTTGCAACGGTGATCCATGCCGGACAAGCCTTTTTTACCTTGGTGATGGGGATTGTGGGCTTGATTATTTTTTATGCGCGGTACTGGAGGAAAAAAGTTTAAAAATTGGAAGGCGTGCTGAGAAAGACATGAACTAAAAATCAGGAGAAATGGAAGAAAATAAAAAAATCCGTAAAGGTTTTAAATGGTTCATGTTGCTCAGTTTAAGCACACTTTTAACAAGCTGCTATTTTTATAAAGCTACTGGAACGTATATAAAAAGCAATCGGAAAATACAATCATTTGAATTTAGCACACTCCTTGTCGATTCTTTAAATAAAGATGGATTTCCCGAAAAATATAAAAAAGATACTACGTATCAATGCGGCATGGCGCCATACTCGTATCACCATCTTAAAAAAATATATTTTAAAAAAGCAGCTGAATCATATACGTGGCTCTGCCAATCACCTTGCAAAAAAGAGGAGCAGGCAGCAGATCTTTTTAAAGGAAAAACGTTACCGGTTGAATTTTCAAAGGACAGATGGTATTTAATAGATACCATCCAATATTATAGTGGTAATAGTTATAACCTTATACAATGGTTTTACGTTTTTATTTATATTGATAAGCAAGGGGAATTTCACAGTTACAGTTGGTACACCCCGGCACCTTAGCTGAAAAAAAATTATAATTTCTTTAAGATTTTCTTCGCTCTCGAATGAAAAGCAGCCGTTGTTTTCGGCAATTGATCTTCGATCGCAGCCTTTAATTCATTTTTTAATTCGGGATATTGTTTCATTAATCCGGAAAGCACTTCCAATGCAAATACTTTAACTGCAACGGTTTCGGTGCGGCTTAAAATAAAATCAAAACAAATGGTGATGGCTTTCCCTTTTGATTTTTCGGGAAGCTGTTGCGTGCAGAGTGCACGCAGCATGTGTCGTTTGATCCCATCATTATTGAAGCCGGTGATCGTATCAATAAATTTGGCAGCATAAGGTTTTATTAATTGCGGATGTTGTTGCGAAATGATCGTAAGCAGCCAGGAAGCGCGGTGCGGCAAGGGTTCCTTCTCATGGTAAATGATCTCAATTATTTTTTTGAATTCAGCAGGATCATCGCCAATTGCATTGGCAAGGCGATCCATGTTGGAGCGCGAACGGTCGGCGGTTAATTCCTGAATATAATCCACGCAACAGGATCAATGAAATTCGTAAGCGCCGATATCCGGAGATGTATCACGCGGGTAGTTGTTCAAATCAAACGGTACCACAATAGACGTATTTCCATTATTAATAGCGATGGACGGAGAGGTAGAGGGTGGCCCGATTAATTCATAATCATTAGCGGTTACATCCTTAAATCTCGGATCGTTGTTCTGGAAACAGCCGGTATAATGCCCGTTACCAAAATTCCGTGCACTTTTGATCAGGCAATGGTCGAACAGGTAGGAGAATGGCGCTGTAGTTACAATTGTATCAATACCTATCTCTTCCGATTGATCGCCGTAAATAATGCAATTGGCAAAATAGCAGCTGTCCATGGGGAATATGTATGTTGTACCGTCTTTTGTATAATTATTATTCATGGCCAGCACCGGTGTGGTACGTGCTGTGGAGGAGGAAGAACTTTCTCCGGATCCGGTCCAGTAATCGGCAAACGTACATTGCACAAAGCTGTAATTTCCGCCCAGCGTAAGCGCAGCCACATATTGCCCGCAATTGGCAAACAAACAATTATTGCATCGGATGTGCGACGTTTGTCCGAAAATTGCTGCAGCCTGCATGTTTTTAATAACTGTATTGGTAAGTGCTAACGTGGGCTGCGCATCTCCTATACTGTCGGCCTGGATGCCAATACCGCCGTTTTTAATGATCGCCCAGTCAATTACATTATCCTTGCTTCCCTTCGAAAGCCAGATTTTGCCCCATTGCCCGGGTACATCCCTGTAATCCGATTCCAGGCGCATTCCCTGGAAGGTTACTTCGTTGCCCGGAGCGCCATTTACCACGAGTGTTCCCTCGTTAAATACCCATAAAACCGCATTGTTATAGAAATAACATTTTGTTCCGGCTTGCATTGTAAGCTTGCAATGCGAATCGATAACGGTATAGCCGAAAAACAAGTGTGGCTTATCGTTGGGGAGGATCGTATCAAAATTTTCCCTTCCGGTGATAGAGTATGGAGGTAAACCGTTAGTCGGAAAATGATCGGGTTTGTGGATGTATACATTTTGTCCAACTGCCGTAAGTTTTACATTTTGTGAATTCCCATTGGTTACAAAAATAACGGAATCCTTGATCAGTAATGGAGAAGAAGCGCTGGTAGGATCTACCGTTACCTGAACAAATACATACAAGCTGTCGCCACCTAAAATTTCAACATCGTTAACGCTTTTGCCCGATACGCCATCCACGTTCAGTTTAAACGGCGAGCTATTGCCCATGGCTAAATAAACCCTTGAAATATTGAGCGGTTGTGAGTGTTTGTTATAGATCCGGAATGACATGGTGGTAGAGCCAAGCGAGGTAAAAACAGTATCGAACAATATCGAATCTGTAGAAAAAGCAAGCTTTGCGGAGGAATCGGTAAGGAGCTGGTCCTTTTTACAGGAAGAAAAAAACAAGCCCGAAACAGCCGCTAAAAGGAAAACGTATTTTATAAACTTCATATTACAAATATAATGTTGATGCCTCACACAAACGGTATTTTAGAGTAAATATTTTACTTCGGATGTAATCGGGTAATCTTTTATGGAAATGTTAAAAGTATAGCATCTGTTCGATAAAAATCTTAAATTTGTATGTTAGGGTGTTAAATAGCAAAATTTGCTCTGTGGGCGCAGCTGATCCACCTGGTTTTAACTTAATGAATTGCTTCCCGATTCGATTGGGCTTTTATATGAATAAACAATTACGGTTTATTATTTTCCTTTTGTTTGTGATCGGGATGGGCATCCACTCATCCAATGCCCAAACGACTTTTGGGTCGGAGGAAGAGTTAAAACAGCAGGCAACCAAGCTTTTCGATGATGATGAGTTTGAAGAAGCCTATCCACTTTATTCTCAATTAGTAAGCCTTTACCCAAAAGATGCCAATTACAATTACCGCCTTGGTGTATGTATGCTGTACGCCAGTGACGACAAAGAAAAACCAATCCCCTTCTTAGAATTTGCCGCCAAAAACCCACAGGTAGACAAAGAAGTGTTTTTTTACCTGGCAAAAGCGTATCACCTGAATTACCGTTTTGATGACGCGATCACCCAATACCTCGAATATGAAAAAGTAGCATCTTCTGCAAAAGCGGAAAAGCTGCAGGTCGACCGCCAAATAGAAATGTGCCGTAACGGAAAAAAACTGTTGCGTAACATCACTGACCTGGTGGTGCTGGATAAAAAAGAACTGAGCCGCGCCGATTTTTACCGCGCTTACGATATTTCGGACATTGGTGGAAAACTGCTGGCCAAGCCCGATGAAGATGCTTTTAAAACGTCGCTGGACAAAAAGAAAAAAGAAAAATCCATTATTTATTTAGCTTCCAACAACAACCAGGTTTATTTTTCGAGTTATGGCGATGATCCTTCGCATGGAAAAGATATTTACATTATCCGCAAGTTACCGAATGGTGAATGGAGCAAGCCGCAAACACTGGGTTATCCTGTAAATACGGAGTATGACGAGGATTACCCGTTTTTGCACCCCAACGGAAAAGTGTTGTATTTCTGCTCCAAAGGCCATAATTCAATGGGTGGTTATGATATTTTTAAAACCACGCTCAACGAGGAAACCAACACCTGGAACAAGCCGGTAAACCTTGATTTTCCTATCAATACACCAGATGACGATATTTTGTATGTAACGAATGAAGATGAGAAAGAAGCATTTTTCTCCTCGGCCCGCGCCAGCAAAACCGGAAAAACAGAGGTGTACCACATTAATGTGGAGCGCAAGCCGATAGACGTAGCCATCATTAAAGGCGCTGTGATCCGTAACCGTGAGAACCAGGCGATCGATGTGAAGATCACGGTGAAAGACCTTGCGGACAATGTGATCCTTGGGATTTACAATTCGAAAGCGGAAACAGGCGGTTACCTGATCAATTTACCAAACGGCGGAAAGTTTATGTATACGGTAGAAGCGACCGGTTTTAATACACAATCGGATGTAGTGATATTACCAACCCAATATGAGTTTAAGCCGCTGAAGCAGGAAATAACCTATGAATTGGGAACTGATAAGCTGATCATAAAAAACATGTTTGATGAGCCGGTGGACGATCAAAGCTATTTGCAGGTGATCAGTTACCTGAAAGAAAAATCGAAGCTGGATGCCGGAATTAATAACGATAACAACCAACCGCTGGCTACTAAAACAACTACGGCCGATGATGGAACGCAAAGCACAAACACGCCATTCAGCACGGAAGACGGTATTTCGAAAGGTGCTGCGAAAACAAGTGATAATTCCAGCGTACCAACGGATGATAATACTTCGAAAACTCCGGCAGATAAAACTGCTGTAGCCAAAACCAGTGCTGCCACTAAAACCGCCCCGTCAACACAGCTAAGCAACAATGATATTGTGAAAATTGCTTACGATGATGCGAAGGATACAGAGAAAGAAGCGAAAGATCTGCAGGAGCAGGCAGACATTGCACTGAACATTGCGAATGAAAAAAATGAGCTGGCGCAGAATAAAACAAAGGAAGCCACACAGCTGATGGCCGATGCGAACAACATGACCGACAATGTGAAAAAGCAAACGGTGATTGATGAAGCCAACCAGGCGCGGGAAGAAGAAGCGGAGCTGAACCAGGAAACCGTTGCAGCTTTTAACATTGCAAAAAAATTAGGATTAAAAGCGGCAGCTAAATCGGAAGAAGCGGATTTGTCGATGCAATATGCCAAAGACCTGGAAGCAGCTGTGAAATCGAAAAATTCGACGGAAGCCATGGCGAAGCTGGAAGACCAGGAGAAAAAACTGGAGGCCCTGAGCGAACAAAATGGCAGCGCCGAACCGGATAACATTACTGCCGGTTTAAAAATGGACGCAGGCAATAAAAAACGTGAATTGGATAAGGCAACGCAGGCATCGGAGGATATTAAGCAGGAGATCAAAGACAATGAAACCCTGATGGCACAACTGCAATCGGATGCGGATAAAACAAAAAAAGATGACCTGAAAAAAGGGTTGATCGACCAGATTGCGGGATTAAAAGCCGATAACGAGCAAAACCAGAAAGACCTGGAACAGAGCGAGCAAAAAGTGGCGCAGGTGCAGAAAGAATATAATGGCATTAAAAACGAGATGGACCTCGTAAACAACGTGGTGGATAAATCGAAAGCAGGAACCAATGAAGCTGCTGCAGCAAGCGTTGCCACGATTGATAAAACCAAGCTGGAAGCACAGGTCAATGAAATAAAAAGCAATAAAGCAGCGGATGATGCGGTTTTAATAACAAGTATAAAAAATGCCGGTTCGGATAATGCTGCATCAAAAACAAATGAAACAAAATCTACTGATGCTACCCTTGCTGATAATACAAAAACAAGCGCTACTGATGTTGCCTCTGCTTCTGATAACAGCAAAACAAAATCCACGGATGCTGTTATACCGGATAACACCAAAACCGCTACTGATGATACAACTCCGCCAGCTGCGGATTATGGGAAACAATATGCGGATCAGCTAGCTGCCGCAGACGGAATTCCAAATGAACTGGATCGCGAAAATAAAAAGGCGGAGCTTTATAAAAGTTGGTCGGCGGCGATCACAGATGAGTTGACACAGAAAAAACAAGCTGTAAAAACGGAAAAAGACAAAGCGAAAAAGAAAGAATTAACAGATGCGATTGCTGTGCTTGAAAAAGAATTGAAGGAAAAACAATCCGATGAAAAAACAACAATAGCGGGCGTCCAAAAATTAAAACAACAGGGAAGCATTGCTGCTACGAAAACATCGGATGATGCAAGTAAAACAACAACTGCAGCAACCAACGCCGATAATTCCAAAACTGCTGATAATTCTCAAACAGCAGCGGACAATACAAAAACAACGGACAATGCTGTTGCGGCCAATAACGCTGCTGCTGAGCTTACAGCCATCAATGAGAAATACCAAAACCGTTTGGCAGATGCGAACAACATCACGAATGAGCTGGAGAAAGAAAATACGAAAACAGAAGTGTTCAAAGACTGGTCGGATGCGATCAACGCAGAAGTACTGAAACAAAAACAGGAAATGGCAGACAGCAAGGATCCGGAAGTAAAAGCCGCGCTTGCTAAGCAGATTAGCGATGAGCAGAAACAGGCAGAAGATAAGAGCACCATGGCATCGGCCAGCCAGGAACAAGCTGCTGTTTTGAAAAAACAACAAGGCATTGCTGCGACTTCTACTGCTGATAAAACCAATCCTGATAATACCGTTAAAACAACGGATGATAATACCAGCTCAACAGATGCTGCAAAAACAACGGATGCAACATCTTCCTCTACAGATAATACCGCCAACCCTGCGAATGTTCAAAGCAGGATTCCTGTTGATCCGCCGCAGGTACATACAATTGTTATCACGCAGGAGCAGCTGGACAATACCATCGCGGAAGCAGATAAAACAACAAACGAGCGCGAAAAAGAAGCGAAAAAACAACAGGCATACACCGATTATATTGTAGCGCAAAATGTGCAGTTGCAGGCAAAACAGTCAGCTTTAAAAACAGAGAAAGACAAAACAACTAAGAAAACGCTGACGCAGGACATTGCAACGATCCAGCAGGAGATTAAACAAAAACAAACCGTACTGGATGATACCAATGCAAAAGTAAAAGCGCTGGATGAGCAGGCGGTGCTTGCTGCGGATAATACAGCAACGGATGCCACAACGGATAATACCAAAGCAAACCCTGCAGGAGTTGCCCTGAATTATACCAACCCTGTTGCTGCAGATGAATCGAAAAAAGCAGCTGTAGCGCAGAAGGAATCGGATGATTTGAATGCGAAAGCAACTGATCTGAAAACGGAAGCAGGAACAAAAACAACACAATCGGAAAAGGATGCGTTGTTTACGCAAGCTGCTGATTTGGAAAAACAGGCAGATGATAAAAAAATAACAGCAACGCAATTATCAAGCAGTGCCAACATCACGGAATATAACGCAGATAAAAATGCGCTGGAGCAATATGCCGCGGCATCTGCGGGAAATAAATCGGATGAAGTATCGATGGCAGAAATGATGAAAGATGAGTCGAAAATTTATTTTGACAAAGCGCAGAAATCAAATGAGCTGGCGGCAAGTGTTTCGTCGGATGAAGACAAATTAGCCGCACTGGAAGATGCCAACGCGAATGAAAAAATTGCATTGGAAAAACAACAAAAAGCTACAGCGTTGTATAAAAAGAACAATCCAGGTTTTGTTGTAAAAGCAGCAGATGTAGCGGTAAATGAAACCAAATCGGCCATACCGAATAATACCACGACACCGGATAATACAAAAACAAAATCGGCGGATGGATCCACCAGCGCTGCGGATAATACGGCTGCAAAAACATCGGATGTAGCCGTAAATAATAAAACAAAATCAAGCCCGGATAATACAACAATACCTGATAACAGCACAAGTAAATCAACAGATGCAGGAACGAATACTGCAGATAAAACGTCCACAAAAACAACCGATACTGCCATAAATGAAACAAAATCAACACCGGATAATAATACTGCAACCACTGCGGATAATACAAAAACAACAGCTGCTTCAACAAGCACCGATCCGGCAGATAATGCAACGGTAAGCCTTGGCAGCATTAATGAAAATTACCAGGATAAATTAACGGAAGCAAACGCGATCACGAATGAGCTGGACCGGGAGAATGCAAAAGCAGAAGTATTTAAAGCCTGGTCGGCAGCGATCAATACCGTTATTGAAAAACAAAAACAGGAAATGGCTGCCAGCAATGACCCTGAATTGAAAGCGCTGCTTGCAAAAAGAATCAGCGATACGGAAAAATTATCGGATGATAAAAATACGATGGCTGCAGCAAGCCAGGAGCAGGCAGTTGCATTGAAAAAACAACAGGGCATTACTGATAATTCAGTTGTTAAAACCACGGATGATAACAGCAGCACAAAATCAACAGATGCCGTAAAAACAAGCAACAGTGTGGATAATACGAAATCAAAATCGGTTGATGCATCGGATAATACAACGCCGGCAACAACGGATGCAGCGGTTAATAATAAAACAAAATCGGCTCCGGATAATACAACCAACCCGGATAATACAAAAACAAAATCAACAGATGCCGCAACTAACAGTGCGGATAATAATGCAGCACAAACGACGGATGTTGTAGTAAACGAAACAAAATCAGCTCCGGATAATGCAACCAGCCCGGATAACACAAAAACAAAATCCGCTGACGCAACTGATAATACAGCAGACAATACAAACGCTGCAACAAAAACAAATGATGCAGGCGCTGCAGCAAAATCAAACCCGGATAAGGGACAAACACCTGTTGTGAATAAAACAGTATTAGCGCCGACAGAGAAATTTGAACGTACATCGAAGTCGGCTTATTCGGCCTCCAAACCAATTCCTGTAAATGAAAAACTGCCGGAAGGGCTGGTGTTTAAAGTACAGATCGGAGCTTTCCGCAACCCGATCTCACCGGAGCAATTTTCCGGTATGAAACCGATCACGGCGGAAACTACACCGCAGGGGTTTACACGTTATACGGCTGGTTTGTTTACCAAATTTGCGACAGCGGACAATGTAAAAACAGAGATCAGGGGATTGGGATACAAGGATGCATTTGTGGTAGCATTTTTAAACGGTAAGCGCATTTCCATTTCGGAAGCGTTAAGCATGTCGGGTGAAACAGGCGCAGCAGCTGCTACAGCAAGTACAACACCGGCAGAAAATAAAACACCGGATGTAACAAAAACAACAGACGCAGCTGCCACTAATACTGTTGCCCCAACCACTCTTGTTAAATCAACTGTAAATACTGCCGAGCTTGCTCCATCAGAAAACGTTGCCGCAGTAAACGGATTGTTTTATACGGTACAGGTGGGAGTTTATTCGCAACCGATCACGTCTGCCAAGTTGCACAACATTCAGCCGCTTTACACCGAGAAAACAGAAAACGGTTACATTCGTTACAATACCGGAATATACAGCAGCGTGGCACGCGCTAACGAAGCAAAAAATATAGCAGTTGGAGCAGGAGTGAAGGATGCATTTGTTACTGCTTACTACAAAGGCAAGCGTATTTCACTGATTGAAGCGGCAACGCTGGAAACGCAGGGAAGCGGCGTATTTTCAACTACTCCTGGAATTAATAATTTACCGACAGTGAACGGTTCGGCAAAACAAGCTGCAGCGCCGGTAAATACCCCTGCACCGGTTGTAAATACACCGAAAGAAACGCAGGCTAAACCAACACCAAGAGTTGTTGAAGCAACAACACCGCCTGTTACAACGCCGGAACCCGAAGTGAAAAATAATGACCAGCCGTTAAAAACAACAATAGCTGAAACAGTTTCAACCCCGGATAAAACACCGGCAACCACTCCTGAGCAGACTCCTGTAGTGAATAATGAATTAAAAAACACCGTAGCCCAGAATAATACGATGCCGGTAGATAGCGGTGTGGTTTTTAAAGTGCAGATCGGTGCGTTTAAGGATGAAGTTCCGTTGGATATAGCGAACCAATTTTTGAAAATTGCGAATAAAGGAATTAAGAATTACACCGATGAAAACGGCCTGACAATCTATACCGTTGGCAATGTTAAAACATACGAAGAAGCCAGTCAGCTGCGCGCCGAAATAGCTGCCATTGTGAAGGATGCATTTATTGTAGCTTACAGCAACGGTAAAAAAATAAGCATTGATGAAGCAAAATCATTATTAAATAAATAAGCACATGCGCGACTTTGACAAAACAGAACCGGGCCACGAAACAGAATCGGATGTACTGCTGGCACCGGATGAAGTAACAACCGATCAGCAGCAAATTATCTTATACAACGATGATTTTAATACGTTCGAGCATGTGATCGAATCGCTGATAAAAGTATGCAAGCACGATAAGGTGCAGGCGGAGCAATGCACGTACCTGGTGCATTATAAAGGAAAATGTTCGGTAAAACGCGGCCCCTACAAAGAGCTGGAGCCGATGTGTACGGCGTTGCTGGAACGCGGATTGACTGCCGAGATCGAATAAGATTATTTTTGATCTGAAAAATTTACATCTGAAAAATTCTCAAGTGTAGCGATCAGATCATTGAGCAATACCACCCGCTCGGAATTAATGCTTTTTTGTTTTTCTTTGATCTTTTTAATTCCGTCTTTGATGTGTGCTTCTTCAAACGGACCTTCCATATTCTCAATTACCGTAATGGCTTCCAGGGATACCAAATAATCATCCTGCAAAGCAAGCAATAAAAAAAATGGTAAATATTTACTGAAATTCATTTCTGATTCCCAGCAAGCCGCTACTAAAATATGTTTGTGATTTTCTGATTTAGGACTGGCGATCGCCATCAATAAAAGCTCTGTCCCTTTTTCTTTTTTTAGTGTGATCAATGTTTCTTCTTTCACATCTTTATTGGCAGGATCCACCAATAAAGAAATGAGCGTAGAAATTTTGCTTTCGTTTACCGGTGGTGCAGTTTCTCCGCCTTCGTTGCCGATGATGGCAGTAGCATATTCTTTAGAATCAAAATATTTTTTAATGTCGTCGTTATTTTCCATAAGGTTGAAATTCTTTTTGCAAATATACAATATCTACTAATTACCAATGAATACGAATATACTAATCTGTGTATCTGCTAAATACTAATTTTTACATTAATCCGTGTGACCAATGCTTATTTTCAATAAGCGCCTTCCTGGTAAAAATCAGGCAAGTGATTAAAGGAAATTCCGGATCTCATCTCTCCAGATCAGTATAATCACGCCGGCGATAGCGATCAATGCACCAATCACGGCTTTTACCGTAATTTTTTCTTTGTAGAAAAAATAAGCCAGCGGCAAGGCAAAGATCGGCATGAGCGAAAAAATAGTTTGCGCAACCGAAGGTTTGTTGTGCATGAGGGAGATCGTGAGCATCGACAGGCTCACGCCGGTAACAGGTCCGAAGATAGCCCCTGCGAGTGTGTAAATGTTCCCGTTATTTTTATTTTGAAGGACCGGCAATGCAATTTGTTTGATCCGGCCCCTGAACGCGGTAATGATAAAAATAACGGCGGTGGCGCTGACCATTCTAAGCCATGTTGCATGGAAGAAGGGAAGGTTGGCTCCGTTTTGCTGGTAGGTAAATCCTTTGTTGGCCAATACTACACCCACCCCCTGGCAAATAGCAGCCAGTATGCCGTACAAAATTCCTTTTTCCTTATTGCCATGCTGCTCCATGTATTTAATTTCTGATTTGGCGCTTTTACTTAGTGTGAGCCAGATTACCCCCAAAATAGTGATGGCAATGCCGATCAACCCAATGTAGTTGATGCGTTCGCCGATCATGAAATAGCCTGCAAATAAAGCCGATGCAGGAGCAAGCGTATTAAAAACGCTGCTTACCCTGGGCCCGATAATGGCAAAGGAAGTAAAGCTGAAATAATCGCCAAGCGCCAATCCAACTACACCCGATAAGCTAAACCAAAGCCAGTGTTGCGGCAAGGGCGATGTAAATAATTGTGTAAAAGAAACAGGGACAAATAAAAGAGAAAGCACTGTTAAAAAACAGACAGCTATTACCAAACGGAAATGATTGACCTGGTTAGGCCCCAGCCTTCGCGCTGCTTCGGTAAACGGGAAAATACCTATGCTCCACGAAAGTGTAGTGCCGAAGGCAACAAGCTCACCAAGGTACGGAAATGTGGACATAAGGATTAATTTTACTAATTACAAATAAATACGAATATACCAATCTGTGTGTTTGCTGTGTTTAATATGGAGTACAATTTCTTTTATTCTGTTATTCAGCACCGGGATCGGTTAATTAAAACTATATAGCCGGCACTATTGCTTCCCGTACTTTTTTATTCCATCGTTCAGGAATTTTTTAATTTCATCGGGATTACCGGAATAATAGATCTGTCCAAGTACATTCCCATTATTATCAATAATTACGCAATAAGGCTGATACTCGTATTTAAATTTTCCAGCTTCTAATTCATACAGCTTTAATCCTAACGTTGTAATTTTTTTGCCTGTGGTTTTTGATATATATTGATCCCGGATCGCCAGCTCTGATTCATCATCCACATAGGCTGCGTAAGAAACAAAATTATTGTCTATCATTGATTTAATATCCGGGTCTGATAACATGGCATATTGCATTTTAGCTCCGTTTACACAGGCATAACAAGTGAAATATAACAATAACGGCTTTTTATTATCCCGGGCTTTTGCAATAGCAGCGTCAAAATCCAGCAGAGGATCAAACACTGTTTTAGTTATTGCTTTTTTTGCACCTGATGGAACACTATTCTTATTGAAATAATTTAAAGATGCCTGTTTGTAGGTTAAATTTGCATTTTCCGGCTTGGATATAAATTCTTTGAAAGCCGCCATTTCAGATTCAGACATGCCAAGTTGTTCGAACAGCTTTTTATCGGAATCCCAGTTTTTGGGATCCACTTTTTTATTTTCCATTTGTTTTGAAAGCAACGTCAGCTCTGCAAATTTTTTATATCCATCGGTCTTTTTGAAATCATCTATGTATTGTAACAACAACCGGTAGGTTAAAGGTTTGTTCTCGTTAAAATGCTGTAGAAGGATGGGGGCTAAAACAGGGCCTTTTAATAGCTCAATGGAAACAGAATCAAAATTTCCACATTGTTCCAGGATCGTAATGTCTTTTAAAAGGCTGGAATCAGCATTTGCAACGTTATGCTTGTAAATATTACATTCCTGGTCCAGGATTTTATCGCAATCCACATTTACCTGGCAACATCCGTATAAGTGTAAAGCAATAAAAATTATAAATAGTACTTTTAATTTCATAAGTGTTTATAGTCTTTAATTAACCGATCCCGCAACAGGTGCAGAATGATAGAATAAAAAAATTGTATTCAGTGTACTTGCAGAGCCTGGCGCCTGCATATACACAGCAAACTTTAAACTCTTGAACTTTAAACTTTGAACTTTTTTATTTCACCAAACAATCCATCTTATTTCTTAATCCCGAATATTTTGAAAGCTGCACCTTGATCGTCCCAACAATAATGGGCGTTTCCACATACACGGGCATCCGGTTCTTATCGTCGGTTACCCATACCGTCATGCCTTCGCCACCTTTAAAAATAGAACCTGCAATTAATTTCGGACGGAATTTAATACAACGCACGTTGCCCAATAAATCAGAATGAATGACCTCTGTTCCGAGGTAACGCACGTAAGACGGATATACCAAACCATCCAGCACAAACGTAACCGGAATGGTATCTTTTGGTTTGTACAACGAAAAATCGATGCAGCGCACATAATAAATAGCTGTGAGTACATCGTTGGTGCAGGCAGTAATTTTCAGTGAATCAAATTTTGCGGGATTGCTGTTCCGTTTAGCAGAAGTGTACACAATGTTGCGCCGCGGGTTAAAAACATAATCATCGGCAGTATAGGTTCCGCCTTCGTTTGCCTCGCGCTTAAAGCGAAGTGGTTTTAAGGTAAGTGTATCGGCATACGATTCATATTTATCATTCACTTTGTAAAACCAATCATATTTGGGATACGTTTTTCCCAAACCTACAAAATGATATACGGAGCGCCCGTTCAATTCCATTTTAGAAGCGCTGAAACTAGCTTCTGCTGCAGTAAGCCAGATGGCGCCCCAGTTGTAATAAACGGTATAGCTGAACTGTTCATTCTCTTTGAATGTTTTATTGGAAACGGTACAGGAGGTTTGTGCATTCGAAAAAAAGGCAGATACCAACAACAGATACGTAAGCGCTTTTTTCATGTTCATACAATTGATAAAAGATCAGGCAATGCCTGTCATGTCCTTGTTTCAGGCAATTACCAGCTGATCGATCACTTCCGTGACATTTTTTGCTGTAGGAAAATACGAAATTATTTTTTGCAATACTTCATCTACCACCGAATCAGGGCAGGAGGCGCCGCTTGTAAGAATAATATTCACTATCTTTTTTTCCGGTAAAAAATCAACTGATTGCAGGTGTTCGTGGTTCAGGTAATCGTAATGCCTGATCTCTTTTTTAGAGCTGATCTCGGCAGCGGAAGAGATAAAAAAAGTAGGCAGTTTTTCTTCACACAATTCAACAATGTGAGAAGTATTGGAGCTGTTGTACCCCCCTACAACAATCGCCAGGTCGGCATCTTCCTTCAACAGTCCGTACGTTGCTTCCTGGTTTTCGTTGGTGGCATAACACAAGGTATCGCGTGTATCTGCAAAATGTTCTTTTAATGTATCGGGGCCGTATTTTTGGATCATTACTGTTTTAAAATATTCGGCAATTTCCTGTGTTTCCGTTGCCAGCATGGTGGTTTGGTTGATCACACCTACACGCAGCAAATCTTTTTCAGGATTAAATTCATCAGAAATTTTCCCGTTGAATACACGGTAAAATTCATCAAGCGAAACTTTTCCTAAAATAAAATTACCAAGCAATTCCGCTTCGTTAATGTCTTTTACAATAACGGAAGGCGCACTTTGCTCGCTTCTCGAAAAAGTAGCTTTGGTTTCCTCGTGGTTGGATTTTCCATGGATAATGATCGAGTAATGCTCTTCTCCCAGCTTTTCGGATTTTTTCCAGACACGCTCTACAAACGGACAGGTGGTATCGTATTTACGCACTTCAATGCCGATGGTATGCAGCTGTTCTTCTATTTTCAGCGTAGTGCCAAAAGCAGGAATAATCACAATATCATCCGGCGTAAGCTCCGAAAACGGAATGATGCTGTTGCCGGCTGTATCCATTAAAAATTTAACGCCGCGTTTCAATAAATCGTTGTTCACATCCGGGTTGTGGATCATCTGGCTCAGCAAAAAAATACGCTTGTCCGGGTTTTCCTCAATCGCTTTATAAGCCGTTTCAATAGCATGTTCCACCCCATAACAAAAACCGAAATGGCGGGCGATAAAGAAGCGCACCGGGCCAAAATCGAGTACAGTTGGCGTAAAATCCTTTTTACGCGGATCGCTGATCTTGCGCAGATCCTTTACTTTGGAGATGATCGGGCTTTTATAAAAATCGGGGATATTAAAACTTTTCATTGTAACTGATTCTGATCCTGCAAAATTAAGAATTTAATCCATTCGTCGGGTGGTTTACATGATCGGAACAGAAACAAATCTGCCAGCCCGAAAGAGGAAATTCAGCTTGTTTTATCAACAATGGAATGTGGATGTTATATTGTGCATTAACCGCTCAGAAGCGCCAAATTGTGATTATTTTTGTGACGCGATGAAAAATAAAAAACCGTTGATACTGGTGACCAATGATGATGGCATAACTGCACCCGGCATTGCCGCACTGGTGGAAGTAATGCGCACGTTGGGCGATGTGGTGGTGGTAGCGCCTGATAAGCCTCAATCCGGAATGGGGCACGCCATTACCATCAATTCCACATTGCGGATCAATAAAGTGAATATTTACGGCGTAAAAGAAGAATACAGCTGCTCGGGAACGCCGGTGGATTGTGTTAAAATTGCCGTTAATAAAATACTTAAACGCAAGCCCGACCTGTGTGTGTCCGGGATCAATCACGGTTCCAACATGTCCATCAATGTGATCTATTCCGGTACCAT
>OLLL01000014.1_pt1 | contig 37284 bp, 37 predicted proteins | sample 1604541 | NCBI WGS metagenome assembly OLLL01 (sample SAMEA104055722, study PRJEB20765) | soil metagenome | isolation source: soil
TTCCGGCATTAAAATATGCAGTAATGATCAACGGTGTTACCGAATTGCTGATGATGAAAGCCGATATCCTGAGTGGCTTTGATACCATCAAGGTATGCACCGCCTACACTTACCAGGGAAAACAAATTGATTATTTACCATACGATTATTCACCTGAATTGTTAAGCCCGGTTTACACTGAATTAAAAGGCTGGAACCAGGATTTAACAGGCCTCAGCAACCCTGATCAGATGCCTGCCGCATTGAATGACTATATCACTTATATTGAACAGGCTACCGGTGTCCCGATCTCTGTGGTATCTGTAGGCCCGGATCGCACACAAACCCTGATTCGTAAAAAAGAATTGGTATAGTAATTGTCTGGAGACGTTTGAGAATGCATTTCTCAACACATTGATAAAGCGATAAAAAAGAATGGCCAATACAAAAAATAAAAAGCAGGAATTAAAAGTGAATTCATTTTTAATTCCTGCTTTTTGTTTTTTAATGTTCTTTGCTCCCCTTCTTTCACTTGCACAAGCACCTCCACCTCAAGGCGGAAGCAACGTACAGCTTGGCAGTAAAAAAATCCGCATTGTAAAAGCCGGTACATTAAAAGCAGCAAAACAAATTGCCGAAGGCGCCGAACGCCTCATCGACGATGTGGAATTTGAACACCAGAATGTACTGATGTTTTGCGACAGTGCTTATTTTTACAAGGACAATTCGTTGGATGCTTTCGGCCATGTGCACATTGTGCAAAATGATACCATCCATTTGTATGGCGATTTATTGAAGTACAACGGGAACACAAGAATTGCCGTGCTCACACACAATGTCGTCGTCAACAAAGGCGATATGCATCTTACAACGGAAGAAATGAATTACAATGTGGGTACCAGCGTTGGTTCGTATGTAACGCCCGCCAGGATTGTAAATAAGGATAACGTACTCACCAGCGACCAGGGCTATTTTTTCAGTAAAACAAATGATCTTACATTCAAAAAAAATGTAGTGCTCACCAATCCGCAATTCATTATCAATTGCGATACAATGCGCTACAACACCACTTCAAAAGTAACGTACTTTATCGGGCCCACCACCATTAAAAGCAAGGACAACCTCATTTATTGCGAAGATGGCTGGTACGATACATTTCATGATCTTTCGCGCTTCAGCAAGAATGCCTACATCCTTACTCAACAACAAAAAATGTTTGGCGATAGTTTGTATTACGACCGTAACCAGGGGATTGGCCGCGCGGTAAAACATGTGCAGATGATTGACACTGCGCAAAAGATAAACATCTACGGCGATTTTGCGATCCATTATGAATACAAAGATCTGTCGGTGATCACCGGCAACACGTTACTTACGCAACGCTATGAAAAAGACACGCTGTATTTACATGCCGATACATTGAAGGCACAAGGTGACGCGCCAAAAATAAAACCCGATAAAAGTAAAAAAGTAAGCGCTGCAAGCGGAGCGCTTTACAAACCAAGTCCGGCAGACACCGCAAAAACCGATCATCAGAAATTATTTGCTTATCACAAAGTCAAATTTTTTAAACGCGATATGCAGGGTAAATGCGATTCGCTTATCTACACCACCATTGATTCCATCATGCATTTGTACGGTTCCCCGATCCTGTGGTCGGATGCCAACCAACTGACCTCCGACAGCATGCGGCTTACAACGGGAAGCAAATCATTAAAATACATTGAGCTGTTCGGTACCGGGTTCATCGTTTCTGCTGAGGACAGTGTGCGCTACAACCAGATCCGTGGAAAATACATGAAAGGATATTTCAGCGAGAACAAACTGGTGCGTGTAAATGTGGAAGGCAACGGACAAACCATTTATTATGCGAAAGAGAAACAGGAGATCAAAGCTGTAAACCGCGCCGATTGCACGGATTTGCACATTTTTTTGAAAGACAACCAGATCGATCGTATTGTATTTCTTACAAAACCCGAAGCGTCCTTATATCCGCTTGATAAAGTAGAATTGAAAGAATTAAAATTAAAAGATTTTAGCTGGCGCTATACCGAACGCCCGTTATCATTCAAAGATATTTTTATTTGGTAAAATAAAACTTCCATCCCATGAAATTCATTTTATATTCCGCTTTTTTATTGTTGCTGGCACCCTGCAATGCTCCAAAAAATGCAGCAAAAGCACAGGCTGCAGATCCTGGCAAAAATTTAAAAACGGTAAGCTTCATTCTTCAGAAAACAGCCTGCTTCGGCAAGTGCCCGATATATACGCTTACCATTACCGGTGAGAACAACACGGCGCTTTTAAAAGGTGATATGAACATCGACAAGATCGGGAATTACAAAAAAACAATTTCGGATGAGGAATTAACCACCCTTGTAAATGCTTTTGATAAAAATCATTTTTTCGACCTGCTGGATGAATACAATAAACCGCAAGTAATGGACGTTCCTTCTACGTATATCACCTACTCCATCAACGGAAAAACCAAAAAGATCAAGGATCGCTGGCAACCGCCAAATGAATTAAAAGACCTGGAAAAATTATTGGATAACATTGCGATGAGCACGGATGGTTGGGAAAAAACGGAGTAAACTCGGCTATATGAAAAAATTAATTTTCCTGATTATTATTTCAGTGTTTGTTTTTTCTTGTAGAAGAAAAAAAGAGAAAAATCAGCCAATGGATCGATTATACTATTTAAGTAACAACCGGCAAGACACAAATTTTATCAGCAAGCCCTCATTTGACACCGCACATCTGGTTTTTGTCGGGCAAAAAGATTTTGAATTAGCCGATAATCTGCGATTTCATGGAACGGTATTTCATGGAACGGTAATTAAATTCTCTTATAACCACGGGGTAGATGCTGACGGTGTTTTATATTTAACACCTGATCTGGGGATCATTTATTCAAAAAATACGACATGGCTTACTTACAGGCGATTGCATTCCACAAACGACAGCATCGAAAAACGCATTAACCAATATATTGATCATATTCTTTCTGATACCGAATTTGTTACCAGTGGCGAAGATACACCACCACCTGTTACGAAAACAGTAAAATTTACTCCTCCAAAAACGAAATAAAGATTTAGAATTCTGATTTAGGATTTAGTAAAGTAATTTATAATTCAACATCTATAATTTATAATTCCCTTACGCCAACACCCTTCTCTGCCAGCTATTTTTCACCGGCACTTCCCATTCCTTATCAAATGCAGCTTTTGTAGCCACCATATTGTTAAACACAATGGTGTTTTCATTTACTTCATGTGCAGCGGCCAGTTTTTCAAATTCCGGTAAAGAACATGCGAGTAATTCATTTCCTTTTTTATAAGCCACCTGCATGCGGTCAAATAAATTCAGGTGCAATTGCTGTTCCAGCTGTTTTATAAAATGTACCGATTTATCGATGCTGCAGCCGCTAGCCAGCGCTTGTTTTTCATCCACCGCAATTACAATAAAACGGTCATATAACACATCAAAGCTTGCTCTAAGTGCAGCGCCATGCGCACTCCAGTCAGCAATAAATTTTTCGCCGGCAATTTTTATTTCATTCACATCCGCATCAGATAACGCTTTGTTATTCTGATATACCCAGACACGTGCATCCGGAGGCATATTTTTTATTGAATTCATTTTCTTTCGTTGAAATTGGTTGCAATTATTCTGTGCTTATTAAGTTCTACCCTGAAAGGGTTTGAAACCCTTTCAGGGATTTACGCAGTATACACACAGATTAGTAAATTTGTATTCATTAGTAATTTGTAATAAACACAGGTTCGTAAAAATTCGTTTTTAAAATTCGTACGATCCGTACTTATAAATCGTTTGCCTGCGCAATCAACTCCGCCACATCCAACACTTTCACTTCCTGTTCTTTGTTAAAATGTTTTACGCCATCTGTCATCATCGTGTTGCAAAACGGGCAACCAACCGCAATCACATCAGGATTCAAGGCCAATGCCTCTTCCGTACGCTCAATATTTACTTCCTTGTTTCCTTTTTCTGCTTCCTTAAACATTTGTGCACCACCGGCACCACAGCACAAGCCTTTTGATTTGCTGCGTTTCATCTCTACTAATTCGGCATCCAGGTTCACCATTACAGAACGTGGCGCTTCATATACATCGTTCGCTCTTCCCAGGTAACACGGATCGTGGAAGGTGATTTTTTTTCCTTTAAAGCTTCCGCCTTCGATCTTAATTCTACCTGAATCCAATAACTCCTGCATCAACTGTGTGTGATGGATCACTTCATAATGTCCGCCCAAAGCCGGGTATTCATTTTTTAAAGTGTTAAAACAATGTGGACAACCCGTCACTATTTTTTTTACATCGTAACCATTCAAAACCGTAATGTTGTTCATGGCCTGCATCTGGAATAAAAATTCATTTCCTGCGCGTTTCGCCGGATCGCCGGAGCAGCTTTCTTCTACACCCAGAACTGCAAATTTCACGTTTGCATGGTTCAATATTTTCACAATTGCTTTTGTGATCTTTTTAGCACGATCGTCAAAACTACCGGAACAGCCTACCCAAAAAACAATTTCCGGTGATTCACCTTTCGCCATATAATCAGCCATAGTTGGAACAACCAGCGGTTGCTTTGTTTGATTTTCCATAATATTATTGTTGAATGGTATTCAATTTTATTTTTTTAATTCTTTATCTGCACACAGCACATTTCCAAATTTTCAAATCCACATATTTTCAAATTCTTTCCATCCAGCACGTCCATCTGCACATCAGTAATCACTCCTTCGTCCAGTTCAACCTGTCCGATGGCGAAAACTGCCAGGGTGCACCGTTATTTTCCATGTTGGTAAACATCATGTTCAGCTCTGTTGGTGCAGCGCTTTGTTCCATGACCAGGAATCTGCGCATATCAATGATAATGCTCAGCGGATCAATATTCACCGGGCATTCCTGCACACAGGCATTGCAGGATGTGCAAGCCCACAATTCTTCCGGCGTGATGTAATCATTCAGCAACGATTTTCCATCATCCTTGAATTCACCTTTATTTGCATCTATGTTTTTTCCTACTTCTTCCAAACGGTCACGCGTGCTCATCATGATCTTGCGCGGGGATAATAATTTTCCGGTAATATTTGCAGGGCAAGCCGATGTACATCTTCCGCACTCGGTACACGTATAAGCGTCCAGTAATTGTTTCCAGCTCAGGTCGGTTACATCCTTTGCGCCAAAGCGCATCACAACATTCGGGTCGGCCGGCGGCGGCGTAAACGAAGGGTCCATGATAGCTTTTACTTCATTAGTAACCGATTCGAGGTTGGTAAATTCGCCTTTCTTTTTCAGGTTGGAAAAATACACATTCGGGAACGCCAGTAAAATATGAAAATGCTTGGAGTACGGTAAATAATTCAGGAAGCTGATGATCCCGATGATGTGAAACCACCAGCAAAAACGCTCAATAAAAATCAATGTACTTTCCTGCATTCCTGCAAACAATGGCATTAAATACTGCGATACGGGATTGGCGAAAGCCACATTGTAATGGTGGCTTCCCATATTAAACAATACCGCGTCACAGGCATTCATGGTAAAAAAAGCCGTCATTAATAAGATCTCCGTGATCAGGATCGCATTGGCATCCGTACGTGGCCAGCCTGCCAGATCTTTGCTTACCAGCCGTTTCACATGTACGATGTTACGGCGTATCAAAAACACAGCGCAGCCAAACGTTGTTAAGAATGCAAGGATCTCAAATGTTGCTACCAGCACATTATACAAGCCACCGGTAAAAGAAAGGAAGCGGTGTGTCCCGAAAATTCCATCCACAAACATGTCGATCACTTCAATGTTGATGATCACAAAACCTACGTACACAAAAATATGCAGAATGGCCGGGATTGGGCGTGTTACCATTTTAGATTGCCCCAATGCCACGCGTGCCATTGTTTTCCAGCGCAATCCGGGCTGATCTTTACGGCCTGTTTCTTTTCCCAAAAGAATGTTGCGGCGTACTTTCCGTACATTGATCGTGAACATAACGGTTCCGGCAGTTAATAATAAAATAAAGAGGATACTTGTTATCATAATGTGCTTTTTGTCAGTGTTATAACAAATGTAAAAATAATAGTTTATTATGCAAGCATAACAAATTGTGGAAAAATTCAGCGGAAAAGCAATGCCGCATTTTTCAGTATTAGTCTTTTGGCTTATTCCTGTCCTTTTTGCCAAAAACAGAAATGTGTACATAGCGCTCCGGATTGATGCGCAGATCTTTTAATAACCTGTCCAGATCGGCCGACGATTGATCCAGCTTCCTGTATAAGCTGTCATTGTTGATCAGCATCCCCATGGTTCCCTGCCCTGTATTGATCTTGTTGAGGATGGTGGATGCCTGCGACAGAGCAAGGTCCGCATTGTTGATCGCGGAAGTAAGATTGGATTTGGCAAGTGAATCGCTGATATTGGAAAAATTATTGATCACGTTGCTCAGCTTATCGCTGTTATTGGCAAGCGTGGTAGCCAATACATTGATCTTGGTAAGAATGCTGGAGATCTTCACGCGCTCATTTACCACCAGGGTATCCAACCGGAACGATGTAGTTTCCAGTGAACTGATGGCGCCTTTTATTTTTTCGAAGCTTTGAGATAAGTTTTTCCGGGCATTTTCATTAAACACCTGCTGTACCACTATCATTACCGAATCGATAGACGAAAGCAGCCCTTCCACTTTCTTCTGAAGCGGTGCAATGGTTTTATTTACAGATGTTTTAAGATTGTCTTCCTGGGCCGATGCCAGCGTATCACCGCTTTTAGCATACAACCCCGACTTATCATTCACCAGGATCATCTGCACGGCTTTGGAACCGAGAATATCGGAACTGATCACTTTTGCAATGGATTTTTTAGGGATCTGGGCATCGTCGTTCATCAACAGGGTAACGATCACCAGGCCGCTTGTATCATTTGCCAACTCTATCTTCCCTACCATTCCTACTCTAAAGCCATTGATCATTAAAGGATTGGCTTCCACCAACCCGTCAATATCATGATACACCGCATAAAACTTACGTTGTGTGGAAAATAGATTTTTTCCTTTTAAAAAATTAAAACCATAAAGAAAACATCCAATCGCAATGACCGTAACTAAACCTACTTTAACCTCTTTTGATAATTTCACCTTGTTTGCATTAGTGTTGATTGCAAATTTAATGATTTATTGGAATTAATCATTATTTACATAAACTTACAGATCACGAAACCATCCTTCGACAAGCTCAGGATGACTGCGAAACTACGAATCTCTATGCTCTGATTATCTGTTTTTACTAAATTAATAATAATATAACAATCTGATGTTTATCGGGATTACTTCAAAGGCACGCGTTTGCCATCCTGCATGGCAATTACAAAGGCATCCTTAAAGCCATTTTTGCGCAGCTGGGCCTGCTGTTTTACGGCATCGTCCTGTTTGGAATATTCACCGGACGTATATTTATAAATCCCTTTGTCTTCATACTCACCCGGCTTTTCTATGCCTTTAAATTTGTCGGAGTCCAGCGGGATTTTTTTATCAGAAGAAGCAATCTGCACTTTATATACAACCGGCGATGTAGAGACCAGCTCGGTTTTCGGTTCCGTTTTGTTTTCTTTCGGCGCTTTTTCCGGCACCTTGTTGTCCTTAGCCGTATCCGCAGCTACCACCGCCGGTTTGTTTGCTTTTTTCATATTCTCCAGCTCCAGCGAATCTTCTTTGGATAATTTATATGTAGCTTGATTTTCAATATCATCTGTGTATTTTTTAGACACACCTTCGATCTCATCCTTATATTCACGGAAAGCGCGGAAAATTCCGGAAGCCACATAATCCTGTCCTTTTGCCGATCCCAGGAACATTTCCTCTTCAGGGTTGGTTAAAAACCCTATCTCCGTTAATACGCTTGGCATAAACGTACGCCACAACACCCATAAGCTGGCACGTTTCACACCTTTGTCGGCCCTGCCCGCCTTACCACGGTATTGTTTCTGCAATTTGGAAGCAAAGCTCAAACTCTGGTCCAGGTAGGTATCATTGAACATATTCATAATGATGTAGGATTCATCCGAATTCGGATCAAAACCATCATATTTTTTTACGTAATTGTCCTCCAATAAAATGGACGAATTCTCGCGCTTCGCTACATCCAGCTTGCCCTGCTCATTTTTGATCCCCATCACGTATGTTTCAGCGCCATGCGCATCGTCGTTGCACACATCATGCTTTAATTTTTTATCGCGGTAACAAGCCGAATTACAGTGAATGCATATAAACAAATCGGCCTTTGCACGGTTAGCGATCTCTGCACGTTCCTGCAGCTCAATAAATACGTCGGTTTTGCGGGTGTACACCACACGTACATCCTTCATATTATCCTCAATGTATTTTCCGAGCTTGAGCGCCACCGCCAGTGCCACATCCTTCTCCTTGTACTTGCTGCCATGGCATCCAGGGTCTTTACCACCATGCCCGGCATCGATCACAATCGTTTTAATAGTAAATACTGGCTTGAATTTTGGAGAGAACGACGTCCAAAAAATGCTGCAGGTAAACAGTAGAGATATGATAATTAGTTTTTTCACGTTATATCTTTAAATAAAGGGTTTTGGGTTGAAACGACCTTTCTTCTTGAGTTTTTTTTAGTAGTTTTGAGCCTTTAATTGAGTATTGAACACAAAAATAGCAGTATAAATTGCGTAGAATCCCGATAAAAACATATTTTATCCTCGTTTGCCTGTTAATAACTGCAGGTACTAAAACGTTCGCATTTGCTGTTGATACCGTTCCCAAAACGGGGCCTGTAAAAGTGGCCGATACCGTTGTAAAAAAGCAGCCCTCTAAGGCTTTCCTGAACGACCTCGTAAAATATAACGCCGATGATTCCATGATCACCGACCTCAGCAATAAAAAAGCCTATCTCTACAATCATGCGGTGGTAACCTACCAGGATATGACGCTGAAAGCGGGTTATATCATGATCGATTTCAAGAGCAGCACCGTTTATGCATACAGCATCAGGGACAGTGCGGGAAAGGAAGTCCAGCGTCCCGATTTTCAAAACAAGGACGGAAAATACGTGGCGGGATCGATCGCCTATAACTTTGAAACGAAAAAAGGAAAGATCAAGGATGTGATCACTCAGCAGGATGAAGGCTACATCCACGGCCGCGACATTAAAAAAGATACAGGCAATGTCTATTACGTATCCCACGGGTATTACACCACCTGCGACCTGGAACATCCGCATTATTATATCCGTGCCAATAAGATCAAGGTGATCCCAAATGACAAAATCGTAACCGGCCCGGCTATGTTATATATAGCCGATATTCCTACGCCGCTGGCCGTACCATTTGGCTTTTTCCCGAATAAAAAAGGGCGCCGATCCGGTATCCTGATCCCGAGCTATGGCGAATCCACCAACTGGGGATTTTTCCTGAAGAACGGCGGCTTTTATTTTGGAGGTAATGAGTTTGTAGACCTGGCACTTACTGCGGATGTATATTCTAACGGAAGCTTTGGCGGTGCAGCTCGCAGTAGCTATAAGGAACGGTATAAATTTGACGGGAGCGTAGGCATTAATTTTTCGCGCTTCATCAATGGTGACAGGGAATTACCGGGCTTTAGCAGGCAAAATGATTTTGCGGTGCGCTGGACACACAACCAGGACCCGAAAGCGCATCCGAACAGCCGCTTTTCGGCAAACGTAAATGTGGCCAGCAGCACCTACAATAAATACAACGGGAGTATTGCCAATACCGGTAGCTCCGGCAGCTATCTTACCAACCAGTTAAGCTCCAACATTTCCTATTCAAAAACATTTGTCGGAACGCCGTTTTATTTTTCAGCCAATGCACGGCACAGTCAAAGCACCATCGCCAAAACGGTGGACATCAGCCTGCCGGAGCTCAATTTAAGCATGAACAGGATCTACCCGTTTAAAAACCAATCGCGTACCACCAATACCTGGTATGATAAGATCGGCGTAAGCGCAACGCTGAATGCACGTAATGATATCCACTCCTACGATTCAACATTGTTCACCAACAGAACGCTGGGGCAGATGAAAAACGGGGCACAGCTGGTGATTCCGATCAGTACCACGTTTAACATTTTTAAATTTATGACGCTAACGCCAAGCATTAGCGGAACCAGCGGTATTTATTTTCAAACCATCCGCCAGCATTACAATGCCGAAAGAGATACGGTGCTTACCGATACAGTACCGGGCGCATCGGTGGTGAGCACGTTTACGGTTTCGGCTGCACTAACCACTCACTTATACGGCGATTATTATTTTAAGACCAAACATTTGAAACAGATCCGGCATGTGGCTACGCCAACAGTAACCATGAGCTATCGCCCGGATTTTGGAAGCCCTAAATTCGGTTATTACAAATCAGTGCAGACGGATTCGGCCGGACACTTGACCCAATACTCGATTTACCGGGATGGAATTTATGGGGCACCCGGCTCGGGAAAATCAGGAATTGTAGCCTTTAGCTTAAACAATTCACTGGAAGCCAAACGGAAAACGGATAGTGATTCGGGCGCGGTATTTAAAAAAGTATCGCTGATTGATAACTTAGGGGTTGCGTTTTCATACAACCTTGCGGTAAAAAGTTTTAACTGGAGTACGATCAATGTTACGGGACGCACCAAGCTTTTCAAAAAACTGGATGTAAATGCCAGCGCCATATTGAACCCGTATCAAACGGATTCGCTGGGAACAGTAGTTGATAAATTTGAATGGGCCCATGGACGGATCGGGCGACTGGTAGGAGGCAGTGTTTCGCTGGGTACCAGCCTCAAAAGCAAGGCGGCCACTACACTCAACCCCACGAACCCGAATGGGCCAAAGCCGCTTACACCGGCACCTATGCCAGCGACCAACAATGCCGTACAGGATCAGTTGGATTATATTAATTCGCATCCGGAAGCGTATGTGGATTTTAATGTACCCTGGAACCTGAGTGTTTATTATAATATCGTGTATAGCATGCCGGGATTACCGTCTACAGCCAAAACCACACAATCGCTTACATTTAATGGCGACCTGAGCCTTACAAAAAAATGGAAAGTGAGTTTATCCTCCGGTTATGATTTTATTACGCATAAGCCTACGCTTACTTCCATTAATGTGTACCGCGATCTGCATTGCTGGGAAATGCGATTTAACTGGGTTCCTTTTGGCTTCCGCCAGAGCTTTTCTGTGGATATTAGTGTGAAAGCATCGGTGTTAAAGGATTTGAAGCTGAGCAGAAGGAAAGACTGGCAGGATTTTCAGTAATTGGTTTATTGACTCATTCGTTCATTGGGTTACTGTATGATCTATTTGCAAACAAATCAAATCATAATAAATCATCCATCTTTTTGAATGTCATAACAATCATTTTTGATCTGCGTTCCGATACCGGTAGCTGATGATCCTACAATGTACAACAATCGTGCATCCGGCATATCGTCCTAAAACAAAAAGCCCCGCTTCAGTATGAAGCGGGGCTTTTTAAATTTATTAACCGTTAGTTTTTAACGATGCGCTGAACGCTTTGTGCATTTTCAGTGATGATACGTACCATGTATGTACCTTTCGCTAATCCTGCAACATTCATTTCTAATTTATCATTTGCAGCAAATACTTGTTGAGAAACAATTCTTCCTGCAAGATCAACAATGTTTACCTGAACTTTTCCGGTAACTGATTTATTTAAGCTGATCGTTAAATTATCAGTTGCAGGGTTTGGATAAACATACGCTATATTATCTGCAGAAGCTTCAGTAACTCCTGTTAATGTAGTAACAGTTGCTGTTACAGGAATACGATCGCTGGTACAAACATTTGACGCTCCTGTTACTACCCAGTCATAGAAATAGTAATATGCAGAGCTACTTGTAGCAGTACCTGTCCAGCCATTTGTAATGGACAGATAACCTGTTGTGTTGTACGGATAAGTAATTCCGGATGTGCTTCTTTGTAAAGCAGGAGAAACGTATCCGAAGTTGGTTGTGTTCAATGTTGAGTTTGTTGTTAAACGGTAACCTGTAGCAACTGCCAATGGAAAGTTTAAGGTAACAACTTGCGGACCGCCTGCTGGTATATTTACAATCAATGAGTTGATTACGGTTCCTCCTGAATTTTTCAACTGGATCTCGCGTGTTCCGGCTGCTCCTGTTGTACCGGCATTTACTGTTACCGATGTAAGTGTACACGCCGTTGTTACGTCAAAATCAAGCCCTCCGTTAATAGTTGTTGCGCTGATTGCACCAGAAGTATTGGCTGTTCCGCCAGTGTAATTGCTGCCAGGATAAGTTGTTGCATCTTCTACATAATACGTAGTTGTAGCACTGATCACAGGTGTTGTATAGCTTGTACCAGTAGTTAACAATGTTCCGCCTGTAGGTGCATCATACCAGGATAAGCTTCCGCCTGTACCTGACGCTGATAAGTTAAAGGCTGCAGGGCCAGGTCCGGATGCTCCTGTTCCTGATGGTGCAGGAGCTGCCAATACGCTAACGCTAACCGGTGCTGCGCTAAATGCCGCACAGGTTCCCTGGATGGTTAAGTTGTAGGTCCCGGATACTGTCGGGTGAATTGTTTGGGCTGTATCTGTAAATCCGCCCGGGCCAGTCCATGAATAGGATGCAGCCGGTGTACTTGTTAATGTATAAACGCCAGCACAGGTTGTTGCTCCTGCAGAAGTTACACTAGGGGTTTCATCCGGGTTAAGCACTACGGATATATTTGGAGAAATGTTGGTACATCCCGATGCGTCTGTTACCATTACGCTGAAATCACCGGTAGAACCTGTAGCAATAGCTTGTGTTGTAGCGTTGGTTGACCACTGGTAAGCACTGTAACCGTTTGCTGCCGTTAATGTAAGTGTTTGTCCTGTACATAAGTTGTAAGGCCCCGGGATTACGTTATCTGTAATTGTACAGGTTCCTTCTACTGCTGTAACAAACTGATCGGCATTTAAAGCACCGAAAGTAGTTGTACCGCCTGCAGGCCAGTCGATAGTTGCAGATGTAATGGATGTATTAGCACCCAATCCAAAATGTAATTGCATGGAGTTGGAAGTACCATAAGTTTCACCCGCTCTAACTTCACGGATCTGAGTACCGAAAGCGCCGTGGATAGTTACACGTGCACCAATCGCATTATGATTGCTTGTTGTTCCGGTAAGGTTAAAAGTGATGTAGTGATTGGTATTGGAAGTAGTATTCAAATACAAAAAGTCGTTGGTAGAAGTTGGCGTGTTGTACACATTACCATAAGAAGCAAATACGTCAACTTTTCCATCGTGGTTCAAATCTCCTGTTGCGAAGGACAGCATTCCGTTAGATTGGGATGGGAACGTTCCGGTAAGTGCGGTAAATGTTTTATCGCCATTGTTGTGGTACACCCAGTATGAATCTCCTGCTCCGCCACCGGACAATAAGATATCCAGGTAACCATCGTTATCAAAATCTTCCAGGACGGATTCAATTCCGTCGTTGTTAAAGTTGAAACCTGTAGTTGCAGTAATGTCGGTAAAATGACCTGTACCGTCGTTTTCCAAAATCTGGCTGGCACCTGTGTGGTTCATCATTACAATGTCAAAATCGCCATCATTATCGATATCGCCGAAGCTGGTCGTCCAGGTCTGACGGAAGTTGGTTGTTTCGATACCATATGCACCCGAATTTTCGGTGAATACATTGCTTCCGTTGTTTACGAACAAACGGTCTCTTCTTCTTTGATCCGTACTGCTGGAGGTACTTTGACGGCAATGTGCGATGTAAAGATCCAAATCGCCATCGTTGTCAAAATCCAGCCATACGCTTCCATAGTTACCGGAATCATAAGGATCGCCGGAATAGGTCATCCCCGGGTTGATATTGGTATTGATAATTGCAGAAGCAGGAGCCTGTAAATTCAGGGTGCCTGTTGTATTTTTGTAAATTTTCATGTAATCCACATCGTCACATACAGCTAAATCCACCCAGCCATCATTATCAAAATCACCAAATGTGATGTTTTGAACGAAATAGGAACCGCTTAACGTGGTAATTGTTTTGGTGATGGTAGAACCCGACCAGGCTAATTTAACAAGATAAAGCGCGCCGTTTGTTCCGGTTGCCACATCTTTCCAGCCATTATGATCCACATCGGCTACCGCCATGCCCCACACGCGGCCACCGCCTGTAATAGTGCCAAGGTTGTAATGTGTAAATGTTCCATCCTGGTTTTGCATGTCGATGACAAGCGTGGTTGCGGCATCCATTTTTACGATGTCATCAAGTCCGTCGTTGTTTACGTCGACAACAGAAACGGAGTTTCCACTATGAGAAACAGCACTGATTAAGCTGTTGGAATTTGTAAATGCAAATTGAGCATAAGAGCCGGTGGCTCCTAACACACAAGACGCAAAAACAAGTGAGCGATAGAGTGTAGATTTTACCATTTGTTTCGAGTTAAGTTGTTTGATTTGAAAGAGTTAATTTACGTTTAGAGATATATAAAGTAAAACAATGTTTTATGATTTTACAACTTTTTTATAATATATTTTTTTGCTGGTTTGGATACGTATATAATATATGCCTGCAGCTCCCGGCAAATCAAATGTAAGCTCCTGCTGGTAGGATACGTTGGCAAGCTCCACCGGGTGTTTTCCATCGGCAGTGTACACATCAATTAATTTGATCAGCTCGCCGTATTCAGATGCTACGGTTATTCTGCCGTCGTGTGTAATGGTTGGCCATATCTTAACAGCGGTTGCCGCTGTAAGCTCAGCAGCAGCAGTAGTTAACCCCACGCCTATGAGGCTATCCGACACCATCAGGAATGGGCTTTGATCGGCATTGTTATACATATTTTTAAAACGGTTGATCTCTACTGCCGACATGGTAAACAGCGACGCCACCCATTTTGGCGGAACAGCCTGGTAATACATTTTTGCGCGGATCTTTAACGACCCCGACCAGCCCGTAATTGGCGCACGGTAATGCACATAATCGGAGCCGCTGCCTTCCACACTGCTGGTTTTGTTAAAATCATCGTCGGCGTTGGCATCAGCAGATACTAAGGTGGTATCATAAACCGGCGAAGAAGTGGTGAATCCGGCAGGCGGAATGCGGTTATCTTTTAAAAGCATGGCAGCCCGCTCGAGGATGGATGTAAAATTACCGTTCACATCGCCAGGTACTTCTTCATAAATCTGCGGCACATTGGATTGTTTGATCACATCGTGATGCGGCTCATAGGCCGGATTTTCACCGATCACATGTTGCTGTGCATCAAATGTTCCGGATTTAAAAACAGTATCTGTTGCATCGGTAATTACCAATTGCAATACGGCACGGCGGGATGGGTATCCCGATGGGAATTTATGCCCGGCTTTGTTCAGCACTTTCACTTTAAAATAAGCAGTATCGGCGGTAACGCTATCCAGGATAATGTTCATATCAATTGCTTTGTATTTCAGCAGAACAGATGTAGCTACAATGGTAGAATCAAATTTATCATCAGGCACATCCACATCCAGGCTATCCTTGTTATTTTTGATCAGGTTGAGCATAAAATAATTGGCTCCCTGGAATTTGTGCTGATTAAAAGGTGTACGTGCAGTTAAGCCTCCTGTACTGTTGGAAAGGATAATAGCATCCTGGATCTGCGGCATGTGGCAGGTCTGGCATTTTACATCGTTACCCGGATATTGGGAATTTACATACTCGTGGTATGTGGCCTGTTCTACAAAATAGCCGCCGGTATAAGCCCCGCTCAGGTCGGATGTTTGGGTAATCAACGTATGGCAGGAAGAGCACAACCGGCCCTGGTCCATGTGGGTGCTGTAGGTAGGTGTAAATCCTTCATACAACTGCATCGGGCCTACATAAGGCGTTGTGAACGGGCCGTATTCCACGTGCATGGTATCGTACGGAATGTTGCCGGAAAAGAAATTACCAAGACCCAGTCCGTTTGTACCAATGGCATGACAAGCGCCGCAGGAAACACCATCGCGGCCAAGCGTATCGGTTGCAAGGTCGTTTAAAGTATAAAAAGGATGCCCGTGATATTTAGCAGTATAAGCGCCCAGCGGTGCATGGCAATCGAGGCATTTGTTCTGTAATTCGTTTGCATGGCCGGGATTGATCATGATCTCCTGGCGTACTTTTGCTTTCCAGAATGGATCTTTGGCGCTCATGGCCATCATGGAGCTTTCCCAGCGGTCTACAAGATTAACATCATTACCGGCTTCGTCGATGCTGGCGGTATGCGCCGAATCATAGCCGTGGCAACCGCGGCAGCTGGAAGAAGGCAAAAAATATTCACCGGCAGCAATCGGCGCCATCCGCAGGGTATCCCGAAATGCTTCGATCTGTTCGATGGTATGAAATTTATATCGGGTGCCTTCGGAGGAGGCAGAATTCATAAATTTAAATCCGATCGCGAGTCCAATGAGAATAAAAAGAATAGTAATTTTTTTCATGCGTAAAGTTCATATATCCTAAAACAAATGTAACTAAACGGAATTAAAAGTAAAAGTAAAAGCGGTGAAAAGAAATAATACATCGGTTTTATTTATATTTGGATTCGTTAGCGCTTCTGCAAGCTTTTATTCATAGAAACCGACATTGGAATTTCAAAATTACATACAATCACACATCAGCGATATTACAATTAAAACGGAGCTGGAACGATCGTATCCGTATTACTGTCGCCTTAGCCCCGAGTTAAAACGACGATTTGCCTTTCGGTGCTCGCAGTTCATTGAATTAAAAAAATTTGCAGGCAGGCAGGGGTTGGTGATCACAGATAATATCCGCATTATTATTACTGCCTGCGCAGTGCAGGTTACATTTGGACTGGACAGTTTCACGCTGGATACTTTTGAATACGTACTGGTATATCCCGATGTGTATGAATCTCCGGTAACAGGACAGCTGCATAAAGGCGAAACAAGCATGAACGGCTTTATTTGTTTTAGCTGGAAACACATTTTGGAAGGGATTGCCGATGAGCACGACAATTACAACCTGGGGCTGCATGAGTGGACGCACGCCTTGCGGTTCAACAGTATCAAATTTGAAGAAACAGATTATTTTTTTGATGGTTATATTAATAAATGGATCGCCAATGCAGTGCATGAATTTACGCGGTTAAAAAACGGAAGGCAAAGCATTTTCAGGCGTTATGGCGCTACCAACATTCATGAATTTTTTAGTGTTTGCATCGAGCATTTTTTTGAATCGCCGGATGAGTTCCGTACGAAGCTGCCCGACCTTTTTAACCAAACTTGTATTTTACTGAACCAGGTGCCGGCAAAAGAAGGATCGGCACAGATCAATGTGCGCAACCGGTTAATGGAGCTGAACAATGCGGCAACAAGTGAGGACGAGCTTTTGTATTCGCTGGATGCATCGCTGTACCGGACGCTGATGAATTTTGGCACCCGGATCATTTATTTCGGAGTGGTGTTGTTTATATTATTGATGCAACATAACAAAGCGGCAATCATACTTGCTTTTTTACTTTGTTTGTTTGGCGTTTTCATGGTCAACAACCAATATTTCACGATCCGCTTTTATACCAATCACATCTATCTGCAAAAAGGCTTTATCAATTCTTTATCGACACAGCAAACGGTCAATTATTACTCGCTGATAAAAATGGAAATTTATGAAGGCATTAATGAAGATGAAAATGGTTTTGTATTTGAACTAAAATATTACGACGGCATGCGCTTTATTAAACGCAGGGCATATGCAAGCGCTGTGCGCATTCCGGAAGAACAAATAAAAACGCTGATGCAGCAAAAAAATGTAGCGGTGCTTTTCCCGGTATTCACTTAACAATAAAAATTATAAATTATGAAAAAGATCATTACGAGTAAAAATGCGCCCGCACCAATCGGGCCTTACAGCCATGGTGTAGTAGTTGGCAATATGCTTTTTGTAAGCGGACAGGTGGGTAAGCATCCTGTGAGCGGCGAGCTGATGCTGAGCGACATTAAAACAGAAACCACCATGGTGATGGAAAATGTGAAGGGAATTTTAACAGATGCGGGCATGGATTTTAGCCACATTGTAAAAACAACCATTTTTCTTACGGACATGAATAATTTTGCAACTGTAAATGAAGTGTACGGTTCTTATTTTAAAGGCGACTATCCTGCGCGTGAAACAGTTCAGGTATCGAAGCTGCCGCTGAATGTAAATGTGGAGATCAGTGTGATTGCGGTGAAGGATTAAAAAAGTTCAAAGTTGGAAGTTCAAAGTTCAAAGTTTGCTGTACGTGATGCTGGGTAAGAGAAAGTCAAAAGAGAGTTAAGCCAAAATTCAAAAGAAAACGTTTGCGTTTGGTCCCGCAAATTGAAATGAACGGTTACCTTACCCTTTATGTTTTCTTTGTTAATTATGTGGTGTGGAATTTTGGAGACCTATTGCTCTTATTGCCTTAGTGCCTTAGTGGCAAATCATCTTTACGAATGTTTAAAAAAAAATCCTTCTGAAATTCAGAAGGATTTTTTTTTAAAAACCGGTGGTTTGTACCGGCCGTGTCTGTTCTAATTGTCGTTTATACCCAGATATTTTTACCCAATAAATGATCCAGCAAACAAGATAACCAATGATTGCAAGAATATTCAGAATTGGAACAACGCAACAGCAATTCAATACACAATAAGCAATGCCAATTCCGGCGCCGGGGCGATCTTCATTTACCTGTACGTTCCGTTTTTGAAACTCTGCTTTAAGCGAATCGGCAATGCGGTTGACCATAATGAATTGCCAAACGATGCCAAAGAGAGGAATGAATACCATCCAAACCTGTCCGGGAGGCATTTTTTGATTTTCCGGGCTTACTGCTTCCAAAGTTCTTTGCAGCGTTAACAGATAAAAGATAACCATCAATAACATCCCTATGCCAATGACAAGCATTATAATAAAGAACATTACAAAAAACGCTGGATCTATGCCTGAGTTATAATACATATTTTATTTTTTAATAAATGTTAGTTGATGTATGTCAGATTTCCCGGATACACAATTATTTCATTGCTTTTAAGTTGGCTGCATACATTGCAATAAATCCTGCAGTAATTATTGGCATAACCAGGCTGCCACCAATGACACCTAAGATCAGCAATAAGCCATTCACAATGGTGTAAATAATAAAACCTGATTTTTTTAGTTGCCACATTTTCACAACTCCGAAAATCGACAATGCTGAAAAGATCAGCAGGATAAGGAAAACGATGATGATAACGGTAGCTCCCATTCCCATAAATCCGCTTGCAGCCTGCATAGCAGCAGGATTAGCATTCATAGCATCCATTGTTGCAGGATCCTGCGCAGCTGAAGCCATTCCCATTCCAAACATGCTCATGATCCAGCTGGAAGCTACCATCCCGATGATTGAAATCAATGCAAAAAATCCGCTTCCAATGAAGCTTAAAATACATATTACTGTTAAAAATTGTGGTCTTGTTGCTGGCACAGCAGATTCTGTAGTCATTTCTTCCATAGTGTTGTTTTTTGTGTTAGTTAGTTTTATGTTTTGTTTGTTGTGGCTAATTAATGAAAAAAAAGAAACGCTCAAAAATTTTGTAATAAGAACTTATTAACATTTACACATTCTGTGTTTACAAGATCAATTCAACAGGCTACTAATCAACCTATTCGACAAAACTAATTCATAAACCTGATATTGAGGGAATACATGCCCACAAAGAGGGCGGGAATAAATGCAGAAGCAAGGTTAAATGGGATCCCGAGCATTACAATGGGAAGAAAAAACAAGAGGATGTTGGCAATGGTATAAAAGTGAAAACCGTTCTTTTTTAACTTCCACATCATAATAGCGCCCAGTAATGCAAACAGGTTTAAGAATAACACAGGCAGGTAATATTTCCATCCTGCCTGAAAAACAGTGATCACATCAGCATCCCGCTCCGGATCATATTGCGCGCTGCTTTTCAGGATCTGCACCATCAGGTCGGATAAGGGAGTAACAATCAGGGAAACAAAAATGGAAAGCCCTGCCCAGATAAATGTAAGGATGCACAATACGGTTAAAAGCTGCGGGCGTTTGGGTGCTTGTTCCGGCTTGTTATATTCCTGAAAATCATTAAGATTATCTTCCATCTTATATTAATTCGTTACTGTAATATATTAATTTGTTTGGTCCGGATAATTTTGAAGTTTATTTAAAATTTCACTCCTGCCCATAATTTATAATTTGCTTTTTGCTCATCGTTTGCATGCTTTTGCTTTTGCATGCGTATTAATTTATAATAGCTGTTGGGTTGCGGTTCCAGTGTAATTTCTTTTACGATGCTGTTGCTGGTGATTGTCATACTCATTTTCTGATTTCCAAAATAAGAGCACCATTCCGTAAAATTAGTCCCGGTATTGTCGGGTTTTACCTGGATGTGATTGATGGTGAGCAGATCATCATTAATAGAAATCCCGGCATGATCGGCAACCGAACCGGGATATATCGCAACCACCTTACACAAACCGGCCATTTCATGCACTTTAATGCCGAGTGCATGTTCCTGGAATTTGGTAGAGGAATGTTTGACCAGTTCGCAGCCAATATAATTCATTGCATCTTCCAGCAACGGCTCGTAATCATAAATGCCGTTGATGTAATGATCAAAGACCGCATCGTAAGAAGCATTTGCATAATGTGCTACAATTCCTTTGTAATCATGATCGGAATATCCTTTATTTTTTAATGCAAACTCGTTATATAAATGACGCATTACATCATCAAGACTGTGCTTGTTCTGTGAGTTTTTGCGAATGAACAGGTCGGTAACAAAAGCCAGTAAATTTCCTTCGTCGTAGATATTTGTTTTGCGGTTGGGAATTCCGGGTGCATACCCATCGAGCCAGGTATCAAAGGATGAGTTGGCAACGGACATGTTAAAACGTCCGAAATTATCGAAATGTTTTTGCAGGCGCTCATTGAGTGTGACCAGGTATTGCTCTTCATCGAACACGCCGGAACGCAGCAGTAAATAATCGCCGTAATAAGTGGTTACTCCTTCACAAACATACCCCAGCTTTGAATAATTTTCTTTTGTATAATCATAGGGATGCATTTCAATTGGCCGGATCGTTTTTACATTCCAGGCATGGAAAAGCTCGTGACAGCTTACACCAAGCAGATCCTCATACAGTTCACCTTTCATTAAATTATAACCCGGCCCAAGTGCGATCACTGTGGATGTGGTATGTTCAACGCCGTGATAAATGCGCTGCGGAAGGATCTGAAATAAAAAATGATAGGTTTCGAAGGGTGCTTTTTTCATCATCTGCAATTGATGTGTACAGAATTTTTGAAAATCGTGCTCCAGTTTTTTCCAATCCGGCTTGCATTCACCCTGGAACCACAGGTGAAATATAATTCCTTCGCAGGTAAGGGCATTGTGCTGCATTGTTGCGGAAGCAATAAGCGGAGAATCCGCCAGCTCATCAAAATTAGCAGTGGTTAAAAATAATTTGCCTTCCCTTCCACTCTGTTTTGCACCGCATGCCAGCTTATAGTCTGCCGGCAGCAGTAATTCCATTTCGCATGGTTCGCCGGCACGCCCGGGAATGTATACGCAGCAATTCACGGGATTCATATATAATTGTGATGCATCCAAAAATGTGGAGCCTGCATTGAGATCGATAGCGTAATAATTATACTTGATATACAATTCAGAAACTCCCCTTGTATGCACTTTCCAGCAATCTTTTGTTATTTTTTGAAATTTCAGCGCATTCCCTTTCCCATCAAACGCTTCCCATTTTTGAACATTTTTTGCAAAATTTCCAAGCTCGTAGCGGCCGGGACGCCATGCAGGCAATTGTACCAGCGTTTCATCGGAATTGATTTTATCGGCAACAAATTCAATATCGATGTAATGATGATGCGGCTGAGTATAGGAAACAATGTATTTCATGTGTGGGATGATTTGAGTAACGTGCGAAATTAAGAATTTTATGTACGAAATACGAATTAATACGAATATAGCAATCTGAGTGTTTGCTGTGTGCCAGATAAAACCGGTTGTTATAAACCATTTATTAATTTTTTATTTTTGTGTATTATCTGCATTCTTTTTTGTTTTTATTACTGCTACTTTATTCCTGGTACTTATCTGGCATATTCCTTTAGTCAGATTTAAATAAATCCTAATTTAATCCTCCTATAAAAATGGCAACCTTCTCAGAAATAATAAAAAGCGATACACCTACTCTTGTTGATTTTTTTGCCGAATGGTGCGGCCCCTGCAAAACCATGAAACCTATTTTAGAACAATTAAAATCGGCAGTTGGCGATAAAGCAAGCATCTTAAAGATCGATGTGGATAAAAACCAGAAAGCTGCAGCCGCTTACCAGATCAAAGGAGTACCAACACTCATACTTTTTAAAAACGGTGAAATTAAATGGCGACAGTCCGGTGTGGTTTCTGCAAATGATCTGAAAAAATTGATCGAAGAACATTCATAAAGCAAAAAATCACCAGGTGATTTTTTTTATTTTTTCAATTCCTTCACCTACACCTTTTGTAGTATTTTCAAGCGAAAGCAGCGGCTTTTCTTGTCGCATGCTAAAATATGCCCGTACTTTGCCCCGGCAATGGAGACCAGCAACCATTTTTTACGAAGCCATAAGAGTAGGGAAATAAACCATATAAAAAATGAAAAAAACACTGATCGCGATCGTACTCCTGGTCGCTGCAAGCACCACATTAGTTACTTCCTGTAAAAAAAAGAGCAGTGATCCTGATCCTGTAACCCCTGCGGTAACAACCAGCACTATTTGCGATGGAAACGGCAGCGGTACATTTTATCCATTGACGCTTAATAACACATGGCATTACCAGGGTACCGGAACAAATGCATTCAGCAATACCGTAACTGGCACCCAGGTATACGGCAGCAATACTTATTTTATAGTGGAAAGCAACCTGGGTGGCACCATGTATTTAAGAAAAGCCACCAGCGGTGATATCATGGCATACAATACAGGAACCAGCACCGAACAAATGCTTGTGCCTGCATCACCTACTACCGGACAATCATGGACGTACACCCTTGATCTTGCTGCAACACGCAAAGTGATCAGCACCAACGCTTCCATAAACACTTCTTCCTGTCATTATACCGGATGTTTAAAGATCCAGGAATTTGATTCCAGCGGAGCAGGAAAAGCGGTGATGTACTACAAAAAAGGGGTCGGGATGATCAGCACAGATGAGATCTGGCCGGGTTACCTTGTGACAAACTTAGACGCAATCACGTTACACTAATTTTTAAATATACTCCTCCCGGAAAAGCTGCTGAAATTGTTTTAGCGGCTTTTTTGTTTTAATTTCTACTTCCTGCAACTATTTTCCCCATTTCGCGTTGCATTTTAAAATCATTCTCCATTAATTACATAACCGCTAATGAGAAAACATCTTCGCATTTCAAAAGGATTAAACTGGTTAACATTGCTTTGCTTTTTCCTGCCTTTCTTTTATACAGGCTGCGGCGAAAGCGCAGAGGAAAAAGCGGCAGCTGAAAAAGCAAAAGCAGATTCAATTGCTGCTGTAGAAAGCATCCACAAGCAGGCAAGTATTACTGATACCATAAAGCCCGATCAAAACAGTATTTCATCATCTACAAATGATACTACACCGGTAATCACAGAAAATGATGTAACAACAGACAACACTCTGTCAATCCCTGGCATTAGTAACGATCCGAAAAGTACAACACAAAAAATAATCGAACGTTTTCCATTTCTAAAACCACTTTTAACTCCTAAAGAAAATACAGTTACGGGTATCGCAACGGTGCTGGATGTTACTCCATATATCCTGGGCTGTTTGATTTTTATTTGTTTTCTTTTTTTGATCCTTACACTGATTATAAAATATATTGACAAAAATGCCATCCGGACCATCGGATTACTGGAAGCTCTTGCATTTGTTTGCCTTATTTTTTCTGATTACCCCCTGCTCAGCGAAAAGCTCTGGGGATATTGGGTTGGCTTGTTCTTCCTGCTGGTGCTGATGATTTACGATTTTTACCTGATTTTTTTAAGCAAACGCCCGGTTTCAGAAAATCCTCCGCAATAGCTGTTTATTACCCAAATAATTTTGCTACTTTCGTGTTGCAAATGCCATTCATTTGCAATTAATAATTCAACATTTATAATTTATAATTTCGAAAAGTATGAATTACGATCTAATAGTAGTAGGAAGCGGTCCGGGCGGATATGTGGCTGCGATCAGGGCATCACAACTGGGTTTAAAAACAGCGATCATCGAGCGCGAAAACCTTGGCGGGATTTGCCTTAACTGGGGATGTATCCCCACAAAAGCATTATTAAAAAGTGCACAGGTATTTGAATATCTTAACCATGCAGCGGATTACGGGATCACTGTAAAAGGCGGCGAAGCTGATTTTGGCGCTGTGGTAAAACGCAGCCGCGATGTAGCAGATGGCATGAGCAAAGGTGTTCAGTTTTTGATGAAAAAAAATAAAATTGACGTGATCACCGGAACCGGAAAAATTAAGCCGGGTAAAAAGGTAGATGTAACGGATGCAGATGGAAAAGTAACCACGTACGAAGGCAAAAACATTATGATCGCTACCGGCGCACGTTCACGCGTACTGCCGAATTTGCCCCAGGATGGTAAAAAAATTATCGGTTACCGCGAAGCCTTAACATTACCAAAAATGCCAAAAACAATGGTGGTAGTTGGTTCCGGCGCCATCGGAAGCGAGTTTGCTTATTTTTATGCAACCATGGGCACCAAAGTTACATTGGTGGAATTTATGCCAAGTATTGTTCCTGTTGAGGATGCAGAAGTTTCCAAACAATTGGAACGTTCCTTCAAAAAGATCGGAATTGATGTAATGGTGGAATCCAGCGTGGAAAGCGTAGATACAAAAGGAAGCGATTGCAAAGTAACCATCAAAACCAAATCCGGTGAAAAAGTGGTGGATGCGGAAATTGTTTTATCAGCAGTTGGAATTCAGGCCAATATTGAAAATATTGGGTTGGAAGAAACCGGTATTGCTACCGATAAAGGAAAAATACTAACCAATCCGTATTACCAAACCAATATCCCGGGTTATTATGCCATCGGGGATTGCGTGGGCGGACAAGCCCTTGCACACGTTGCTTCGGCAGAAGGAATTATCTGCGTGGAAAAAATAGCAGGCCAAAACCCGGAACCGTTAGATTATAATAACATCCCGGGATGTACGTATTGTCAGCCCGAAATTGCATCTGTTGGTATGACGGAAGCAAAAGCAAAAGAAGCCGGGATAGAATTAAAAATCGGTAAATTCCCATTCTCCGCAAGCGGAAAAGCAAGCGCAGCCGGTGCAAAAGATGGTTTTGTAAAACTGATCTTCGATGCTAAATACGGCGAATTGCTGGGCGCACACATGATCGGTGCAAATGTTACAGAAATGATCGCAGAAATTGTGGCAGTCCGTAAACTGGAAACTACAGGGCATGAACTGATCAAAACCGTTCACCCTCATCCAACTATGAGCGAAGCAATTATGGAAGCTGCTGCCGCTGCATACGGTGAAGTGATCCACATGTAAAGAGCAAAAAATCAATAAAAAATCCGGCCCAATGCCGGATTTTTTTATGCCTCAGCGCTGGTTATTTTAGCATCTGTCTGCGTTTTCTCCATTTGCGCAATCAACCAGCTGTATGCCGATAATTCATCCGTAAATACTTTTGTGGGAGTTGCCGGGCGGTTGTATTTTATAAAAAAGTTACAGAGCAGCCTGCCTGATAGCTGATCCGTTACAAATGCCGTGGCTACACGATCACGGGTGTATTCCTCGCTGGCAATAAGTTCGCGCGCTTCCGGCGATATGGAGAAAAAATTATTGGCATCGAACAGCACCATGAATTTTTTCCCTTTTGAATAGTTCATAAAAGTAGAACGTACCTGTGCTACGTCTTCTAATTCCATTTCAATTCCTTCGGCCATTTTCAGCCGGAAAATAGTTTCGGTGATCATTGTCACACTGTATTTATCGGTAGTGGTCATGTTGTGTAGTTTTATAACACAAAGAAAAACCAATCCTGTTCCGAGGCATAATCAATAAAGAGTGTGAGCCGACGTATGTAAGAAAATTGCAAAAATTTTAATGTGCATCGAAATAAAAGCGACTGTTATTCTGGGAATTCAGTTTGTCTTCGATTAGCCGGACTGCTTCATTTAAAAGGTATTTAGAACAGCCTGGTCCGGGAAAATCCTGAACAAGCTGTATCAAAGCTGGCAATTCCTCCGCTTCCTGCAGATAATTTTCGGCGATGTACGAAACGAAATTGCGGCTTTCTGAAGTATACAGCACTACATTAAAATCATTCTCGAAGTCGAATGCAACCACCCGATCCGATTTAAAATCAGGAAAAAGCTCGTTTGCTTCTTCCAGTAAGTTGTAAATGTGTGTGTTGTCGGTGCTGATTTGCATAATGTTTAAATTTTTACAGTTTTTAATTTATCTATGCTCTCCCTACGAAGCCGTCATCCCGTGCCTGACACGGGATCTCATAAATTTAACTCCAATCTTCTGCAAGGTTCAACAATTCAGGGTTTGATTCCTGAATTAATTCCAATTTCCATTCTCTTTTCCATTCCTTAATCTGTTTTTCTCTTTTTATAACTCGTTCAATCTGATTATGAATTTCATAAAAAACGAGATCGTAAACATTATACCTCTTTGTAAATGCAGCACCTGTTCCTTCTTTATGCTCTTTTATTCTGCGCTCGAGATCATTGGTAACACCTATGTAAAGAACGGTTCTGTTTTTATTTGATAGAATATATACGTATGCTCTATTTAAATTCATAGTTCTTAATTAACAGATCCCGTGTCAAGCACGGGATGACCTACAAATTGGAGATTGGTTTCCAAAAAACTGGCAATGCAATATATTTAGTACGGGATGACAGTATAAATTGGTTGTTGGTTCCTAAAATCGCTCCTACTTCTTCCTCCGCATCTTCGCCATATAAAAACCATCAAAACCTTCGCTCGGGAAAATTTTTTGGTCTTCGATCAATTCAAAATCAGCATGCTGTTTTAAAAATTCAGTAACCTGGTGTTGATTTTCCGAAGGTAAAATGCTGCAGGTTGCATATACCAGCAATCCACCGGGTTTTAGCATAGCTGAATATTCTGAAATGATTTTTTGTTGTGTTTTTTTTATCTCATTTATAAAATCCAGGCTCAATTTCCATTTTGCATCCGGGTTCCTGCGGATCACTCCCAAACCGGAGCAGGGCACATCCAGTAATAAACGGTCGGCCGTATCTCTCAGTTTTGCAAGATTTTGCGGATTGGCCAATTGTGTTTGAATGATGCTGACTCCGGCCCTTTCTGATCGTTTTTTAAGCTCCGTTAATTTCCGATCTTCCACATCCATGGAAATGATGCGGCCTGTATTTTTGAGCAATGCAGCCATGTGCAATGATTTGCCACCGGCGCCGGCACATGCATCAATCACCGTACTATTTGCTTCCAGCTCCATGAACGGCGCAATTAATTGCGAGGATGCATCCTGGATCTCAAACAAACCTTCTTTGTATTCTTTTAAGATGTGTAAATTCTGACGCTTATTCAACAGCAATGCCGAAGGATAATTGTTGTTGATCTCCGTTTCGATATTTTGCTCTGCCAGCTGACGCTGTAATTTAGACTGATTGGTTTTTAATGTATTTACACGCAGCACCACGCTTGCTTCTTTGTTCAGCTCCGGCAATTCCTTTTCCCACACCGCTTCACCCAGTTCTGCAACTGCAATTTCATCGAGCCAATCGGGAACCGACTCGCGGTATTTGCGGGTTTGTTTTGCCTGCTTATGATGCAGCATGATCTTTTCGGTATCGATGCCTGAGAACTCCTCCCAATCCGGCAATTCCTTCTCTGTAATGATCTGCCATACTGCAAAAAAATTCCAGAAATCGTTATTGGTTTGTGGATTTGCCAGTGCAGCCGAACGGCCAATCAGTCGCCACCAACGCACCATTCCGTAAGTGGTTTCGGCAATAAAACGCCGGTCGCGGGAGCCCCAGCGCGGATTTTGTTTCAGCATCTGCTCCACGGCTTTATCGGCGTAAACCCCTTCATTGAATATCCGCTGAAGCGTTCCTGTTATAGCCTCTACAAGCGTTCTGTGAAATTTCATATTATTAACAAACTAATTGTGTAAAAATACATATTCGGGGGAAGATTAAGCCTATTTAAACTCAGCAAAAATCAGTATTTTTGATGTTATGAACTTTTCATCAAAACTTATTGAAGAAGCTGTAAACGAATTCAGCAAACTGCCGGGCGTTGGTAAACGTACCGCCCTGCGTTTTGTGCTGCACCTGATGAAACAAGATCCTGCTGAAGTAAACCGTTTTGGAAATGCATTTATAAAATTACGCACCGAGCTTCGCTATTGCGAAAAATGCCACAATGTATCCGACCAGGTGTTGTGCGAGGTGTGCGTAAATCCGCACCGTGATCATTCACTCGTATGCGTGGTGGAAGATATCCGCGATGTAATGGCGATTGAGAATACACAGCAATACCGCGGCGTGTATCATGTGCTGGGCGGCATCATCTCACCCATGGATGGCATCGGCCCGAGCGACCTGAACATTGAAACACTCGTAAAAAAAGCAGCTGCCAATGAAATGAAAGAAGTGATCATGGCGCTGAGCACGACGATGGAAGGCGATACCACTAATTTTTATATTTACAAACGGCTGAAAGAACACCCCATTACAATCAGCACCATTGCCCGCGGGATCTCTATTGGCGATGAGCTGGAATATGCAGATGAGGTTACGCTGGGACGTTCGATTGTGAACCGTACACTTTATGAGAACTCTCTCACAATAAAATGATCATTTGATGTGCAGATTTCTGATGTGCAAATGTGCAGATGATTGACGTACTAAATGGATTGTTGATGCGTTGATATACTGACGTATTGTGTAAACACTAAATTAAAATTAAAGGAGTCGAGGAGAAAGAAATCTGCACATCCACAATTGTCAGAGAATATCTAAAATTAATGCATCAGCACACCGGTAAATGAAGTTAAGTATCATCATCGTTAACTATAACGTACAACATTTTTTAGAACAGTGTCTACACGCTGTGCGCAAGGCTTCGCAGAATGTAACAACGGAAGTATACGTAGTCGACAACAATTCGGTAGACGGATCGGTGCAGATGGTAAAAGATAAATTTCCGGAAGTAGTATTAATTGAAAATAAAAAAAACACAGGGTTTTCATTTGCCAATAACCAGGCCATGCGCCTGGCAAAAGGCGAATATGTGTTGTTGCTAAACCCGGATACGGTTGTTGAAGAAGATACATTTTCGAAAGTAGTTGCATTTATGGATACGCATCCCGATGCCGGCGGGCTGGGTGTAAAAATGCTGGATGGCAAAGGAAATTTTTTACCGGAATCAAAACGCGGCTTGCCTACGCCAGCTGTTGCTTTTTACAAAATTTTTGGATTCTCCAGGTTATTTCCGAAATCAAAAATATTCGGGAAATACCATCTCGGTTTTTTAGATAAAGACAAAACAAACGAAGTAGAGATCCTGTCTGGCGCCTTCATGCTAATGCGTAAAGCTGCTTTGGATAAAGTAGGCTTGCTGGACGAAACTTTTTTCATGTACGGGGAAGACATTGATCTTTCATACCGAATTATTTTAGGCGGATACAAAAATTATTATTTTCCCGAAACCCGCATCATTCATTACAAAGGCGAGAGCACAAAAAAAAGCAGCATCAATTATGTATTTGTATTTTACAAGGCAATGGTGATTTTTGCACAGAAACATTTTTCACAAAACAATGCAAAATTATTTTCGTTCCTTATTAACATTGCAATTTATATACGTGCCGGAGCGGCCATCGCTGTAAGGTTTATAAAATCTATTGCATTACCAGCGCTGGATTTTGGAATTATTATGCTGGGACTGGTCTTCATCAAAGAATATTACGAAAAGCATTTTCGTTTTCTCGAAGGCGGATCATACTCGCAATCACTCATTGCCATTGCTTTCCCGATCTACATTTGTATGTGGATGTTCACTGTATATCTAAGCGGCGGTTACGATAAACCCATTCGTTTGTTCCGCATCATTCGCGGTATACTGGTAGGTACCGGTGTGATCCTGATCGGTTATGCCTTGTTACCGGAAGCATACCGCTTTTCGCGCGCCATTATTTTATTAGGCGCAGGCTGGGTGCTTTTTTCTTATTTAATTTCGCGCCTTGTTTTTCATGTGATCGGTTTAAAAACATTTAATTTAAATCCCGATAAAAGCAAGCGTATTGCTATTATTGGCACCACCAGCGAATTTGAGCGCGTGAGCAGCCTGCTCAAACAAACCACCATTAACGCCAGCTTGCTGGGCTTTGTAAGCGCTGATAAAAACGGGACGCAGCACAAGGACCATCTTGGAAACATTGAGCAGATCGGTGAAGTAATTGAGATTTACAAGATCAATGAAGTAATTTTTTGCTCCCGCGATATTTCATCCCAGGGAATTATTGATTACATGCATACCCTGGTTTCGGCCGATGTGGATTTTAAAATTGCGCCACCCGAAAGCCTTTCCATTATTGGCAGTAACTCTATCGATACTGCAGGCGATCTGTACATCATTGATGTTAACTCCATCAGTAAACCAAAAAACAAACGGAACAAACGCTTTGTAGATATTGCCGTAAGCATTTTTTTACTGATCCTGTCACCTTTCCTCATTTTTATACAAGAGAACAAATCCGGCTTCATCAAAAATCTTTTTTATGTACTTACAGGACGTAAATCCTGGGTAGGTTACGGCAACGAAATGCAGGAACATCTTCCAAAAATAAAAGTCTCTATCCTGTCGCCGGCCGACGCCATTAAAAACATTACGATCAACCGCGAAACGCGTAATCGCCTCAACCTGGCGTATTCAAAGGATTACAAAGTGGAGAATGACCTGAATACTATAAGAAAGTCATTACGCAAATTAGGCAATTAATCAGGTAAAGAAATTCACATGCTACAATTCATAGCACCACAAAACTATACATTGTAGTAATTTTATCGGACACATTTTACTCCCGTTCCCGATGAATCAAAACTCCCTTCACCCACAATCCGAATCACGCGTGCTGTTTATTGATATGAATAGTTTTTTTGCCAGCTGCGAACAACAGGCTAATTACTGGTTACGTGGTCGCCCCGTAGGTGTTTGCGTTTACACCGGCAAATTCAGCTGCATCATTGCGCCTTCCATCGAAGCAAAAAAGAAAGGCATTAAAACCGGCATGCGCCTGAACGAAGCTATTTTGCTTTGCCCCGAGCTGGTGCCTTTGGAAACCAACCCGGCGCGTTACCGCGATTTTCATACGAAGATTATTAAAGTCCTGAAAAAATACTCGAACGATGTGATCCCAAAAAGCATTGATGAAGCCATTGTGAATCTGCACAATTATAAGCTTGTGCATGGTGATATGATCACGGTGGCAAAAAAAATAAAGCAGGATATCCGCACCGAAGTGGGTGACTGGCTCAAATGTTCGATCGGGATTGCCCCTAATGCTTTTTTAGCAAAGCTTGCAAGCGATGTTCAGAAACCGGATGGGTTGACGATCATCGATCACGATAATATTGATCATGTATTGAGTAAAATGAGGTTGAAAGATCTGCCCGGGATTGCAGGCAACATGGCCGAACGATTACAGGCTGCAGGCATTCAAACACCTGTGCAGTTAAGGCACACATCGCCGGAGCGGCTGCGCATCATCTGCAAAGGCGTGGTAGGCGATTACTGGCACAGCCGGCTGAATTTTGCGGAAGTGGACATGAAGGATAGCGATTACAAAAGCATGCAAGCCATGCGGCATTTATCCACTGCGCAGCGAAATACTATTTATACAATCGAAGAAATCTTATTATCGCTTTGTTTAACGCTGGAAAAAAGAATGGTGGATACAACTGTGTTTTGCCGGACAATTGGTTTTCATGCACGCTATGAAAACAATTTCAACTATAGCGATACGATCCACATCAGCGTACCTATCCAGGATGGCCCGGAATTACTGAACGCTTTAAAAAAACGAATGAAACAATACCAGGAATCCAACAAATGCGAGCCGGTGCTCAATACAAATATTATTTCGCTGAGCGTATATGTAGGGGATTTTGTGGATGAAAATATGGTGCAATATGGCATGTTTGAAGACAATAGTAAAAGAGACAAGCTCCGAAAAACCGTGTATGCATTAAAAGGTAAATTCGGATTGGATAAATTAATGCGGGCTGCTGAAATGAAGGACGAAGAGTATGTAAAAGATGTGATCGGCTTTGGTTCTATTAAGGATTTGCACGATGCGATTTGAGGAGTGAATCACGAACTGTCATATAGAGCGAACAACATTATAACAGCTAATTACTCTCTTCAACAGTCATCCCGCACTTGTTGCGGGATCGGTTAATTAAACACACTGCTAACATTTACGGGATCCCGCAACAAGTGCGGGATGACAACTTCAAATATAAATTTCAGTCAAATAAACATTTTAGATATATACAAAACAACATTATAAAACAGGGATGAATTTACACAGAGCATACGTTTATATTTTATCTAATAAAAAAAGAACTATATTTTATACCGGCGTTACAAATAACCTCGAACGTAGAATTGAAGAACACAGAAGCGGAACCGGTTCCGGTTTTACAAAAAGATACAATGTTCATGATTTAATTTTTTATGAAATTCATAATAATATTGGACAAGCAATAAGAAGAGAAAAGATAATTAAAAAATGGAAAAAGGAATAGAAATTAAACGCAACAAAGGAGATGAACCCTGAAATGACAGACCTAGCTAAAGATTGGAACTCATTTCACGAGATCCCGCAACAAGTGCGGGATGACAGCTCCGCAGGAGAATTGCAATTAAAAGAAATATTTTAGAAATAAAAAAATCAATATTATGGAAAGTAATCTCAATCCGAAACGTCATCCCGCACTTGTTGCGGGATCGGTTAATTAAGAACAATATTATAAAGTTATCAGAATTAAAAAACAGTGTATATTTAAAATTAAACCCTAAAAAAATGGATTTTGGCAAACTCCCAAGCATCGACCATGTAGATTTTACAATGCCGCCCGACAACATTCATAATGCTGAAATCCTGGATGGCAAGCGCATTGCAGCACCCGCCATTTACATCGGTTGCCCGGTATGGGCAGATAAAGGCTTTATAGGAAAAATTTATCCTGAAGATGCACAGGAAAAGAATTTCCTGAATTATTACGCTGCACAATTTAACTGCATCGAATTAAACGCCACACATTACAAGATCCCCAGCCCGGCCATGACGCAACGCTGGGTAAACATGACCAAACCCGGCTTTAAATTTTCACCGAAAGTGCCACAAGTGATCAGTCATGCGCAAAACCTTGGTGAAATGCTTGGATTAATGGATGAATTCATTGAATCAATTTCTGCTTTCAGCGATCGACTGGGAACCACATTCATGCAATTACCGCCACATTTTGGGACCAGCCGGCTGAACGAGCTCGTTTCTTTTTTAAGCAACATTCCGCATCCGCTAAAACTTGCAATTGAGTTACGCCACGAAAGCTGGTTTGCCAATAACAAAGCGTTTGATGAACTCTGCGATTTTTTAATGGAATGTAACCATTCGCTGGTGATCACGGATGTGGCAGGAAGGCGCGATGTGTTGCACCAGCGGCTCAGCAATAAAACGACACTGGTTCGTTTTGTTGCCAATAATTTACATCCCACAGATTTTAAACGAATGGATGACTGGGCCGAACGCTCCGCCAGTTGGATCAACAACGGCCTTGAAGATTTTTATTTTTTTATTCATACGCCCGATAAAAGCTTGTGCCCGGAACTTGCCAATTATTTTACGGCACAATTGAATAAAGTTGCCGGAATGCGCCTGCCATTGGTCAACATCAAACAAAAAAATATCCAGGGCGATCTCTTTTCCTGAAAAACAGTGTAAAATTTATATTTTTATTTTGTCGACAAAAGCAACACTCAGCATTAGCGACATGCACACAACCCCGATAAACAAAACAAGCATTGCTATTTTATTTTGCGTAGTGATTTTGCTCACTTTTAAAAGGATATAGCCCACGAGTAAATTCACCATCGACCACAATACATTTACCGTTGGCGACGAAGGCCCCTTGCCCGGAGGGTTTGCAAATGGTGAAGGAAACGTATCACCAGATATACCGTGAATAAAATGAGGTACAAAATTAGCTAAAAACATTCCCGCCCAAAAGGCTGCGATATAATGGTACCATTTCATAAGTTCAGAATTTTAATTGTTATTGGGATGCAAGGATCTTTATAATTCAAAAATAAATGAAACAAAACGTAATTCCTAATTCATTCCGCCGCATAAATTATTAATTTTAGAACCCATGTGCTACAACATCTCCATCCCATCTAAAGCCGAAATTGAAAGTTATTTTGTAATCCCGCCTCACGTGGAAAGCTGGGAAGATGGTTATCATACAATGAATGCCTTTAATTTTGAACCAATCCCGGTAATGACCGCCGAAAAAAAAGGAACAGTACAAACCTTTGATTGGGGATTAATCCCCTCCTGGTGCAAGGACACACAACAAGCCAACGAGCTGAAAAAAGTAACGCTGAATGCAAAATCAGAAACGGTATTTGAAAAACCTTCCTTCCGCAATTCCATTTCCGCCAAACGGTGTTTGATTTTCGTAAAAGGTTTTTATGAATGGAAAGAGATCGCGAAGAAAAAATATCCCTATTACATTCATTTGAAAGAACAAGCCGTTTTTACAATGGGCGGGATCTATGACTCCTGGCTGAATACCAGCACCGGAAAAATGCAAAGCTCCTGCTCCATCATTACCACGGATGCCAATCCCTTAATGGCGGAAATCCACAATACAAAAAAACGGATGCCGCTCATCTTTGATAAAATACAGGCAAACAGCTGGCTGAAAAACGATCTCTCAAAAGAAGAAATAACCCAATTAATGCAGCCGTTTGATGAAAATAAAATGGAAGCTTACACCATTTCGAAATTAATTTCGTCGCGCACAGAAAATGCAAACGTTGCGGCTGTAAAAAACAAATTTATGTATGCGGAATTATCACCCGGGCTTTTTTAAGAAGGATTATAATTTCAAAACGGTGATCTCCACTCTTCTGTTCAGCGTTTTTCCTTCTTCCGTACTTTCATTGGCGATGGGTTTATCAAAGCTATAGCCTTTGTAAGTCAGTCGTTTTTTAGCAACCCCGTTTTGCACGAGGTAATCGTACACCCGTTTTGCCCGCTGCACAGATAATTCCATTGCCGGCCCACAACAAACATGTCCGCCAATCTCCACTTCCAACCCTGGATTATCATTCATTAATTTAAGCAGATCTTTTAGCACCGGCGCTGATTCAGGTAACAGCTCATCGCTTCCGCCGGCGAAGTTCAGATTTTTTAAAATTAACTTTTTCCCAACCTCCAAATTAGAAACCACCAAATTGTTGTTTTCTGCTACAGGCTCTGCTTTTTTCTGATCGTACAAAATTGTAATTACCGCGCGGCGGTTTGCTGATTTTCCTTTATCGGTGGTATTTTTTGCAACAGGATCACCTTCTCCAAATGCATGAATGCTGATGCGCGTTTCATTTAAATTTGACTGAATAAAAACAGCTTTTATTTCATTTCCACGTGCATTCGCAAGTGCCATATTTGCTTCTTCCGAACCATCCGCATCACAATATGCCTTTATATCTATTGCGTACGTTACCGAATTTTTTAATACAACCGTGATCGAATCCATCCATTTTTTATCTGCAGCATTGATCGCACTTTTTCCGGAATCAAAATGCAGTATGCGGTTTGCCTGTTGTGCATTGCAAAAAACTGACAGGCAAATCAGCAAAGTAGTGGTTAGTGTTTTCATAGATTGGGAATTTAAAATCATAACGTGATGAACAGGGAAAAGATACACGAAAAAATTTAATCGTATCTTTTTTTGTAAATTGCAGTTATCAGCAGAAAAGCATATCATGAAACGCCTCTATTCTCTTTTTATTCTTTTATTTCTCTTTCAAACCGTTTTGTTTTCGCAAACCAAAACAAAAAAAACAGCACCGGCTGCTTCCTCAACAACGGCAAAAAAAAAAAGACATTTCGGAATTCAACTATATGCAGGCGGAAATTATGCGTTTAAAAACGAAAACAAAATCGGATACCAGGCGGGAGTCGCGACCACATTTTCTCTTTTGCATACAAACAGGTTTGGATTAAGTGTTGGAGCCGAATATTCCTTTCAGCATCAGTATATTGAGCTTTCAGACTACTTTAATCCTTCCACACCTTACATTGCTCCTTTTACAAAATCACAAAACAGCTTCACTTATTTAAAAATTCCTATACGGTTGGTATACCACATGGCGGTGGGGCCTGCAACCAGTATATTCCCTTTTATTGGTTTAAAACCAGCACTTCTGCTGACAGCAGAAAACGAGTATCGTAGGTTGGGGCCTGCTGCTTATAACCAGAAAAACCTTGCCTGGGCGGCGGGGTTAGGATTTTCAATCCTCAGGAAATTAACCTTGTCTGTGGATTATTCAAACGATCTTTTTGAGAATCTTAAAGACCGGAATATTTATGATGCCTATGGAAGGTCCATTGGCACACAAAAATCAAAGACAAAGCTCTTGTCGCTTTCTCTTTATTATCATTTTTGATTTATTTTAAAACAAAAAAACGATAGCAATTGCTATCGTTTTTTATTTTATAAAACCAGGAATGTCTGTTTATTTCAACAAATCTGCAATGATCGTATCCATGCTCACCCCTTCGGCTTCGGCTTTGTAATTTCGTACAATGCGGTGACGCAGAATGGCGGCAGCAACAGCTTTTACATCTTCAATATCAGGAGAATATTTTCCTTTGATCATCGCATTGCATTTTGCACCGATCACTAAAAATTGTGATGCACGCGGGCCAGCGCCCCATGATAAATATTTATTGGAAATTTCGGCAGCATGTTCGGTATTCGGGCGTGTTTTGGAAGCCAGCTTTACAGCATATTCCAGCACATTATCAGCAACCGGGATGCGGCGTACCAAATCCTGGAAATAAATGATCTCATCGCCGTTCAATATTTTATTTAGTTCCGCTTTGTAGTTCGAAGTGGTATTTTTTACCACCTGCAGCTCATCCGCTAATTTCGGATAATCCAGCCATAC
>OLLL01000035.1_pt1 | contig 36124 bp, 32 predicted proteins | sample 1604541 | NCBI WGS metagenome assembly OLLL01 (sample SAMEA104055722, study PRJEB20765) | soil metagenome | isolation source: soil
CAGGCCGTAAGCCGTTGCAAACCATAAATTATGCTGCGGGTCTTCATAAATATGATTGATGGAATTGGAGCTGATGCTGTTGCCGTTATTGTTTTGTGCATCATCGTGCGTATAGATCTTTATTTTCCCGGTTTGAGGGTTCAAGGCATTTACACCGCCACCTTCGGTACCTATCCAGATCGTGCCCTGACTATCTTCGAAAAGGGTATAAATATCATCGCTGCTCAACCCTGATTCGGCGCTGTAATGCACAAACTCGTTTTTTGTCTTATCGTATGAAAACACACCACCTTTGTAAGTGCCGATCCACATAAGCCCATTCCTGTCCTGGATAATGGAAATGATAGTACCGCTTTGTTTTATAAAAAGCGGGTAGGTAGTTATTTTTTGCGTGCGTTTGTTGTAAGAGCTTAAACCGTGCCCCCAGGTACCTACCCAGATCTCTCCTTCCTTATCTTCGCACAACGATAAAATGGAATTGTTACTTGCGGTGGAAAGCTTCGGGTACTGTGTGTATTTTTCGGTTTCACGGTCCAGCGTTGTTAAACCTCCCTGTGCTGTCCCTATCCAAAGCAGCCCGTCCCTGTCGAGCAGCAACGATAGTACCACATTGCTTTTTAAGCTGTTGTCCGAATCGTCCTGCTTTTTATAATACTGAAATTTACTGCTGGCACGGAAATGCACATTCACACCACCGCCTTCGGTACCAACCCATACAGAGCCTACCCTATCGTGATAAACGCATTTGATCTGGTTGCTGTTGATGCTTCCGGCGTTGCGCTCATCGTATTTATAATGACGGAAACGGCCGGTTTTCTTGAAGTACAGATCAACGCCACCGCCATACGTCCCGATCCACAATATGCCTTTATCGTCTTCGGTAATGGAGGTAATCCCGTTGTGTGACAAACTATTGGGGCTTGAATCATTTTCGAGGTGTTTCAAAAATGTTTTGCTTACCGGATCGAAGATCTGCACGCCATCGCCAAATGTACCGATCCAAAAGATACCGTCTTTATCTTCATAAATGGAACGGATGTGATCCGAATTCTCAATCACAGCACCCGTTACATCCATTTGCAGGTAATGATTGAAATTGTGCGTTTTTTTATCGAATGAATTTAATCCGCCACCGGAAGTCCCAATCCAGATCTTGCCATCATGCGTTTGATGAAGGCACCATGCGGAATTATTAGAGATGCTGTTCGGATTATTTTCATCATTCAGGTACCTTGTAAAGATCCCGGTTTTCTTGTCAAGCGCATTTAACCCTTCATCCGTTCCCACCCATATCAACCCATCCTGATCCTCCATAATGGAAAGAACTTTATTGTCACTGAGGCTGGAATTTTTTCCGCGGATGTTTATATAATGTTTAAATTTTCCGGTGATCAAACTGTACTCTTCCAATCCGCCACCATCTGTGCCGATCCAAAGGTTGCCCACTTTATCCTCATACAACACATTTATAAAATTGTTGGAAATGGAATTGGAATCCAGCGAATTGTGCTTGAAAATAGTGATGTTGTAGCCATCGTATTTATTTAATCCGTCCTGTGTACCAAACCACATAAACCCCCGGCTATCCTGTATAATGCAGTTGACAACCCCCATGGAAAGTCCTTGTTCGGCAGTAATGTGGCTGAACTTAAGCTCCTGGGCAACGCTGTTTTTTACAGGAATTGTAAAAAACAGGATCACTAAAAATAAATAAACATGTTTGGGTAGTTGAATCCGCATATCTGTTATATCGGTAGTAAAGATATAAATTTTATGGAATGTGCCGGATGTGTTTTTAGACGCGGATCCCGATCAGAAGTATATCATCCACCTGCTCCAGATCGCCTTTCCATTGCTCGTGATGGTAATTCAGGATTTGTCGTTGTTCTTCCATTGTATTGTCCTGGATTTCCACCAGTAGTTCCTGGAATTTTTTGTATTTGAATTTTTTGCCGAACGGCCCGCCAAACTGGTCGGCATAGCCATCTGTAAATAAATAAATGCTATCTCCTTTCTGCACCGGGATTACATGGTTGGTAAACTTTTTTACAACTCCATCATCCCCGTCTGCACCAATGGCCTGCTTATCTGCTTTTATTTCAATAAATTGTTTGTCCCTCACAATGTACAGTGGATTATTAGCGCCGGCATATTGCAGTTCCGACCGACCCACATTAATGGTACACAACGACATGTCCATTCCGTCTTTGATAGAGCTCAGCGTTTTGGTTAATTCTACATTTAAAAAATCAAGCACATCTGCAGGCGTATTCACACTGGTGTTGGTAAGTGTTTGATTTAAAATGCTGCTGCCGATAACGCTCATCAACGCTCCCGGAACACCATGCCCGGTGCAATCCACAGCAGCCATTACAATAATATCTTCCGGCGCTTTACCTTCCACTGTTGTTTTTACGCTGGCATGCCAGTAAAAATCACCGCTCACAATGTCCTTCGGTTTGAACAAAATAAAATAATCATCCAGCCCTTTGTCCATCTTTTCAAAAAGCGGCAGGATCGCCTGCTGGATACGTTGCGCATAGTTGATACTATCGCGGATATCTTTATTTTTTTCCTCGATGATCATGTTTTTTTCTTCCAGCTGCTTGAACGATTCGGCCAGCGCCAGCCGTGCAATGATTTCTTTTTTGGTCAGGTTGGTCCTCGTACTGATCAGCAGGATGGTAAACAACGCAACAGATGTGGTCAGCATCCCACCGTTGATCAGTATATCACTGGTGTGAAGATGACTGTTCAGTGAAAAGAAAATAATATTGGCAATAAAAGAAATCACAACAATAATGATGGAATAAATTGGGCGCCATAACACAAACATGCCGGCGCCGATAAACAGAGCAATGTAAGCAAATGTATGTTTTTGCAATTGCGGAATGTCCATTACACTGTACATGTATGCATTTTGAACGGAAATCCCGATAAAGGGAAGGATCGCAATAAGTTCCGGGCGATTGATAAATTTTTTCCTGAAAAAGAGCCCTACCATTGTTAAACCGGAAACAGCCAGGCGAAAAATTAAAAAGTCGTTGAAGTGATGTGGTATGGTGTAATAATCTCCAAGAGCCCAGATGGGATTTAATGCAACTGCAACCCAGGCGATCAGCACATGATATTTATACGCTGCTGCATTCAGTTCAGATTCCCAGGTTGGCAATAATTCGGATCCTAAAGGAGTAGGTTGTTTCATTAATAAACATTGAATTGTTGCAAAGTGCAAATTTACATAAATTTATATAAATTATTCTGACAAACCAACTTTAATTGTAAAACAAACCTACCCCTGTTCCAAAGCCGCCTCGGTAAGTTTTATTACTTTTGCATAAATTTTTTATCCGCATGGACGATAAACATCATACCAATTGGTTTGAATCCTGGTTCGATTCCAATTACTATCACATCCTGTACAAGCACAGGAGTTGTAATGAGGCAGAAGAATTTATCGATAAACTGGTCGCATTTTTTAATCCGCCACCCCATACCCGCTTCCTGGATCTTGCCTGTGGGAAAGGCCGCCACTCGGTTTTCCTGAATAAAAAAGGACTGGATGTTACCGGCATCGACCTTTCACCGGAAAGCATCCGATTTGCATCCCAGTTTGAAAATGATGAATTGCATTTTTATGTGCACGACATGCGCAAACTATTCCGGACCAATTATTTTGATTATACCGTTAATTTATTTACCAGCTTTGGTTATTTTGAAAACGAGCGCGACAACCTTGCCACCATGGATGCCGTTACCAAAGGCTTAAAACCGGGCGGTAGGTTTGTGATTGACTTTTTTAATGAAAAAAAAGTGCTTGCCAACTTAAAGCCGTATTATGACATGGAAGTGGAAGGCATTCATTTTACCATAGCAAAAAAAGAAGAGAACGGCACCATCGTTAAACAAATTTCCTTTACTGATAAAGGAAAAGAGTACCAGTTTGAAGAGCGCGTAAAAGCATTATCGTTAAAACATTTCGAAAATTATTTTAATACCTGTGGTTTAAAAATAACCCATCTGTGGGGCGATTATAACTTAGGTGCGTTTGACATTGATAATTCCGACAGGCTGATCATTGTTGCGCAAAAACAATCTGCATAAAACCCATTTTATTTCCATGATGAATTATCCGATGTACATTTTTCTTTTTCTTTCCGTTATTGTCAGCGGGTTAAGTGTACTGTTCGTCAACATCAGCGGAAAAAACCTAAAGCTGATTTTATCGTTTAGCGGCGCTTTTTTATTCGCGATCTGCGTGCTGCACCTTATCCCGGAGATCTACTCGTCGCATACACGCAACATTGGCGTATTTATCCTGGTTGGTTTTTTTGCGCAGATCCTGCTCGAATTTTTTTCGGAAGGGATCGAGCACGGACACATTCATGTCCACAAAGATGATCACGGGCACAACGCTTTTCCGTATGCAATGATGATCGGGCTTTCCATTCACTCTTTTTTGGAAGGAATGCCGCTTGCAGATGGGATCACGCATTCACATCAATCATTGCTTACAGGAATTGTAATGCACAACATTCCGATTGCCATGGCATTGATGACCATGCTGCTGCAATCACATATCAGCAAGCGCAACGCCATCATCTGGCTTGTTATATTCGCATTGATCACACCTCTGGGAAGTTTTACCAGTTACGCGATCGGACAAAACCTTATCGGTAATTTTTCTGCTTATTTCGATTGCATAATGGCAGTAGTGGTCGGGATATTTTTACACATTTCCACTACTATTTTATTCGAATCCAGCGAGAACCACCGTTTCAATTTCATCAAATTTGTAGTGATTTTGTTAGGTGCATCGCTTGCATTTATGGTCAGTTAAAACTAAACAAGTTACTATATGAACGCTATCCTGAAACGCAACAGCTACTTTGTAAAAGAACACATTGGTATTTTCAAAGCCGCCAACAATTATGACATTTATAATCCCGAAACAAATGAAATGATCATGACCTGCCGTGAAGAAACTCTGGGCATTTTCACAAAAATGCTACGCTTCACGGATTACAAACGCATGACACCTTTTCACATTGAGATCAAAACGGCAACTGGTGAAAAAGTACTAACGGTGCAGCGTGGTGTTTCCATTTTCCGTTCTAAAGTGGAGGTTTTGGATGAAAACGATATGCTCGTTGGAAAATTCAAACAAAAATTCTTTACCATCGGTGGTAAGTTTGATGTACTGGATGCCAATGAAAACTTTATGTGCACGTTGAAGGGAAAATGGACCAGCTGGGATTTTAAATTTGTGCGCGATAACAACGAGCTGGCACATGTAAGTAAAAAATGGGCAGGCATTGGTAAAGAATTATTTACGTCTGCTGATAACTACATGCTCACAGTAAATGAAACCGTATCGGCTACTGATCCAATACGGATCATGATCCTGGCGGCAGTAATGAGCATTGACATGGTTTTGAAAGAATGATAAATAAAAATTTGATTTTAAACAAAAGATACAGCTCATGAAAATAAGCTCATTTATTTTTTTCTGCCTGCTTTATTGTCCGGGATTTATTTCGGCACAAACATTATCGGACCCGCCGGAAGTGTACATCAATAATTATAAAACACCGGTAACCGACAAAATGTATATCAATTGTTTGAAGATCGATGATCTTACCACCATCATTTATCTGACCGAACAAATGAACGATTATGATGTTTTTAAGCTGGAGCTTCACCGCTTTGGAAAGGATACTGATATTGTTGCTGCATACAAAACATTTGTTCCTTCATCGAAAGAATTTCAGAAAAAATATGCAGTAAAAAATGGTGTACGATTAAGAATCCTTGCCGAGGAAGATGAATTCGGAGGCAGCGACCTGGAAGTAAACACGAAAATTTTTCCGGCCAATTCCACCACCAATATGGCATTTTGCAAAAGCCACGACCTCAAACAATGCAGTTTTTACCTAATCATTAAAGGATATAAAAAAACCGGCGCAAAAACGCAGTTCGGTGAAGATGTGTACGACAATGGCACAGTGCTTTCACCTAAAAGTGTGGTATTTACAAGCTGGGAAAGTAAAACGAAATAAATTAACTGCATGAAAACAAAATTTTGTTTTTCAATTCTTTTATTATTTCTCACATTTTCAGTTGTTGCGCAAAACCAACCCGGTTATTTTGATTTCGATTCAGTTGCAACGCATGATTCACACTACAACAGAACGCAAAGAAGCCTGCAAAAATTTGAAGCGTTGTTGCAGGATTCTTTAACGACTTTGGAAGATAGTATTTCTGCATTATTTATGAGAGTATTTTATTCCCATCGTTCTTATTCAGAAGAACAATATAAAGTATTTTCTGATCGACTAGGCATTATGGAAGCCGGGATCCTTACTTTTCAGGCTCACACATTTACGGCTGATAATATGGAAAAACAAAAGATTGCATCCGACTACAATATTTATCTGAGAAGCAAAGCCAGGGAATTTTGCACCCTTAAACAAATTCCTTTTTTAGCAGAAAAAAAAGCTGTTTTAGCAAGCAGCAATGCTACTGATTACACAACTGAATTTATTGCATATCTCGAAAAAGAGTAGATAAATACATCGTAGTAAAACTCCTATATAAGCTAAATTTGACTTTTGTCAATTTTTATATTCTTATTGCTTTGTAATATTGCAGGATCAATTTCCAGTCCGGAAGCATTCTATTAATTCTGGTCACGAAATAAAATTCATTTTTGCATGTTGCCCCATAAGAAGGATAAGTTGATCACAATCGATTTTTTTTACGATTTTTTGATCGCCAATGCAGCACGGAACAAACTCCGCGATCAGCAGATTCCTTCTTTTATTGAAAATGGAGAAACTGGAAACAATCTTGAAGAAATAGAATTAAAAGTATTTTCTAAAGATCTGGAAGCTGCTTATAAAATATTGTCCAAATAAATATGAATAAAAAAATGGATTTCGACATTTCAAAATTCTATTTCAATACAAGCGGCCTTTTCGAAGGCGTATCGAAAGAGCATTTCGGGATGCTTAAATCATCCATGCGAAGGGTTGAAAAGAAAAAAGGAGAAATCATTTTTAAAAAAGGATCATATTCAAAAGGAATTTATATTTTAAGAAAAGGAAAAGTAAAAGTCTATCACGAGGATGGCAAAGTACAGATCCTTTATATTTTTAAAAAAGGAGAATTTTTTGGCTACAAACCACTTTTATGTAATGAGCCAAACCCCGTAACCGCCGAAGTACTGGAAGATGCCGTCATCACGTTTATCCCCAAAACTCGGTTCCTGGAGGTATTGCAATTGTCACCGCAGCTCTCCAACCGCTTACTTTTTAACCTGAGTCACGAATTTACAGTATGGGTGAATACGGCCGCAGCATTTGCACAACAATCCGTAAAAGAACGCTTCGCATTGATCTTGCTGATCCTGAATGAAAAGTACAAAAAATCCGGGGATAGGAAATCAGTAGAGCTGAACCTGTCGCGGGAAGATCTTGCAGGCTATGTTGGCACAGCAGTGGAAACGCTGGTTCGGATTCTAAGAGAATTTAAAGAAAAAGGATTTCTTGAAGTGAAAGGAAGGAAGATAAAAATTATCGATACGGCTTCACTGATGGAATTAACAAAATGGTATTAAAAAAATGAACACTAATTTAATGAACAACGGAATTCCAATTTCCATATCGCTGAACCCGACACTTGAAAATGAGAAAATAAAACCACAAGTAAATTCTGACAAAAAAAGAATCCTCATTATTTCAGGCATTGCTCTTGTAATCGCAGTATCGATCAGCTTTATCGCGAAACTACTGGTATCCCTCATCGACCTGCTTACAAACATTTCATTCCACGGCACTTTTTCCGTAACACATTCAAGCCCCGCAACAAATACACTGGGCATCATGGTGATTTTTATTCCGGCAATCGGCGGCGTTGTTGTTGGATTGATGGCGCTGTACGGATCTAAAGCCATTCGGGGTCATGGGATTCCCGAAGCAATGGAGCAGATCCTCACCAATCAAAGCAAGATCAAACCTTCGATCACGTATTTAAAACCGCTGTCAGCTGCCATTTCAATTGGTACAGGTGGGCCATTTGGAGCGGAGGGACCGATCATTGCAACCGGCGGAGCGCTCGGGTCAACCATCGGCCAGTTATTAAAGATCTCGCACAACGAACGGAAAATTTTATTGGCAGCAGGCGCAACCGCCGGAATGTCGGCCATTTTCGGCAGCCCTATCGCTGCTATTTTTTTAGCGATCGAATTATTGCTTTTTGAATTTTCACCACGGTCCATCCTTCCTGTCGCAATAGCCTGCATTACGGGCGCTGCAGGGCATCATCTGTTATTTTCTTCCGAACCCGTTTTTGCGATGGCTTCATTTGTGGAAATGCCTGGAAACAGAGCAATTCTAACGTATGCCATTATTGGGTTGGTGATCGGGATCCTTTCTGTGCTTGTAACAAAAGTAGTTTACCTGATCGAAGATAATTTTGAAAAAATCCCCATTCACTGGATGTGGTACCCGGCTCTCGGCGGTTTGGTAGTAGGAGCTGTGGGTTATTTTGCCCCGCGCACACTGGGTGTTGGTTATGATAATATCACAGATGTACTTTCGGGCAGTATGCCGATGCAATTGATCTTATCATTATGCTTGTTAAAATTTGTTTCATGGGCCATAGCACTTGGAAGCGGAACCTCCGGCGGAACGCTTGCTCCCCTGCTTACCATTGGCGGCGCATCCGGCGCATTGCTCGGAAGCGTTATCATTTCATTTTATCCCGCATCAGGCATCACACTCCCGCTTGCTGCACTGATAGGCATGTCTGCCATGTTTGCCGGCGCATCACGCGCATTACTCACCTCTATTATTTTTGCTTTGGAAACTACTTCACAAGCAAATGCCCTGTTACCATTATTAGCCGCCTGCACCATTTCTTATTTCGTTTCCTTTCTTTTAATGAAAAACACCATCATGACAGAAAAGATCGCAAGACGGGGTGTAAAAACACCGCATTCCTACGAAGCAGATGTTCTTGAGAAAATTACGGTTGGAGAAGTAATTAAGGAAAACCGGTTGGTATTGAGCAGTGATAATAATATCAGGGAGGTAAAAGAATGGTTTGCAAATGAAAAAGAATATCCTGAAAATTATTTTATTGTCGTGAATGCTGACAACGAATTCCAGGGGATCATTAATTCACTGGATGTATTTGGACATAACACAGTAACTGATTCAATAGGCACATTAATTAAATCAAAATACTCTACAATTGCCGTTGATTCCAGCTTACGAAAAGCTGTTGAGATAATGGCAGAAGAAAATACCGATGTACTTCCTGTTGTTTCCAAAGATGATAAAAACAATGTGATCGGTGTATTATCTTATAAAGACCTTATTGTTGCATATAAGTATAATATGGATGAACATACGAAAAACAATCCTAATATTTCAATAAAAAGAAACCGGTTAAAAATTCTTGTTCGTGGGCAAAAACTGATGAACAGGATCATTAAGTAGCACAAAAAAAGTGCTCACAAATTATTGTGAGCACTTTTTAATTTTCAATTATTTATCTTATGCTACTTTCAATTTATTCAGCGTCGATTTTTTTAATTTATCTTTCGCATAACGCAGTGTTACATTTACTGATTTTGTAGTACTGTCCGAAGGGGTTTCAAACATCAGGTCCGTCATGATGGCTTCACAGATCGAACGCAATCCACGCGCACCCAGCTTAAACTCCAGCGCTTTTTCCACAATCAGATCAAGCACGCCTTTTTCAAACGTGATTTTCACGCCGTCCATTTCAAACAAATACGTGTATTGTTTGATCAACGCATTTTTCGGCTCGCTTAAAATACGGCGTAATGTATCTCCATCCAATGGGTTCAAATACGTTAATACCGGCAAACGCCCAATCAATTCCGGGATCAACCCGAATGATTTTAAATCCTGCGGCGATACATATTGCAACAAGTTTTCTTTGTCCAGCGCTTCCGTATCTTTATTCAAACCGTATCCAATTGCCTGTGTATTCAAGCGGTTCCCGATGTGTCTTACCACTCCGTCGAACGCACCGCCACAGATAAATAAAATATTTTTTGTATTCACCTGCACCAGTTTTTGCTCAGGATGCTTGCGTCCGCCTTGTGGTGGAACACCAACAACCGAACCTTCTAACAGCTTCAGCAAGCCTTGCTGTACACCTTCTCCCGACACATCACGTGTGATCGAAGGATTATCACTTTTCCGTGCTATTTTATCGATCTCATCTATAAAAACAATTCCGCGCTCCGCAGCAGTCACATCAAAATCCGCAGCCTGCAGCAAACGTGATAAAATACTTTCCACATCTTCGCCTACATATCCGGCTTCCGTTAAAACGGTAGCATCTGCAATACAAAACGGAACATTTAAAATCTTCGCGATCGTACGTGCCATCAGGGTTTTACCCGTTCCGGTTTCTCCCACCATGATCACATTCGATTTCTCGATCTCGATCTCATCCTTTGTTGTGGTTTTATTTTGTGTCTGCATCAAGCGTTTATAGTGATTATAAACGGCAACCGACAGTGTCTTCTTCGCTTCATCCTGCCCGATAATGTATTCGTCCAGGTGATTTTTAATTTCAATCGGCTTTAACAACTGTAAATTTGTAAATACAGATGCATTCGAACGCTGGCTGATCTCATCACGTACAATCGTTTGCGCCTGCGTTACACAATGATTACAGATATGCCCTGTAATTCCCGCGATCAGGATCTCGGAATCTTTTTTTGTGCGTCCGCAAAACGAACATTTTATTTCTTTTTCTTCTTTTGCCATTTTCTGCTTTCAATTAAAACACATTCATTAAAAAAGCCAGGGATCTGCCGAAACGGTAAATTGTTCGTATTTACAATTCCTCCATCCCAACAGATCCCTGGTTAAATTACTTCAATGATGCTGTTCTCTTATTACTTTGTTCTTAATAAAATCTCATCCACCATACCATAAGCTTTCGCTTCTTCAGATGTCATCCAGTAATCACGGTCACTGTCAGCCCATACTTTTTCATAAGTCTGCCCACTGTGAGTCGCAATAATATCGTACAATTCTTTTTTCAATTTCTGAATTTCACGCGCAGTAATCTCGATATCGGATGCTTGTCCTTCCGCACCGCCCAAAGGCTGGTGGATCATTACACGTGCATGTTTCAAAGCTGCACGCTTGCCTTTTGCCCCGGCACACATCAATACAGCACCCATGGATGCTGCCATACCGGTACAGATCGTAGCTACATCAGGCGTAATGTACTGCATAGTATCATAAATCCCCAAACCCGCATACACAGAACCACCCGGAGAATTCAAATAAATCTGGATGTCTTTTTTTGCATCTACCGATTGTAAAAACAACAGCTGTGCCTGGATAATGTTTGCTACCTGATCGTCGATCCCTGTTCCCAGGAAAATGATCCGGTCCATCATCAAACGTGAGAATACATCCATTTGAGCAACGTTCAACTGACGCTCCTCAATGATGTATGGTGTAACGTTTGAAATATTATGTTTTGTGTACGAATCAAATGTGTTTCCACTGATCCCTTTGTGCTTTACAGCGTATTTTCTAAACTCGTTGTTATCAAACATAGTCTTATTGGTTTTAAAAGTTAATAATTTCTGAAGTTGAAAGTACAAATCAATAATTAAACCTCAAAAATTAAATGCCGATTTGGCATAATTCCGTTATCCGGATTAAGCTTGTTTAAAAAATTCGTCATAAGCCACTTCTTTGTTTTCCAATGAAAATTTGGTTTTAAACAATGTCATCACTTTTTGTCCGTATAATTTTTCATACAATTTTTTCGCTTCTTCCTGGTTCGACAAAACACGCTGAGCAGTCTGGTTCAATTCCTCATCTCCCATAGGAGCCTGTCCCATGCGTCCGAATTGCTCCAAAATCAGCTCTTTTGTATGCTCGATCACTTCTTCATTCGTTACTGTAATATCATTGTCTTTGATGATCTTGTTTTCGATGAGCTGCCATTTCAATCCTTTTGCATATCCGTCAAATTCGGTTTCTACCTGCTCAGGGGTTACAGGTTTTTCATTTACCGCTACGATCCAGCGTTTCAAAAATTCGCTTGGCAGGCTAAAGTTCACTTTGTTCATCAAATATTCTACTACATCGTTGTAAAACTTGCGCTCGCTGTCGTTCACAAACATGTTCTTCAGCTCGTCGTTGATTTTTGCCCTGAACTCTTCCACGCTTGTAACCGCACCCGGGCCATAGATTTTGTCAAACAATTCCTGGTTCACCTCTGATTCAGCCAACCGGCTGATGCCTTTTACTGTAAATTGTAATTTCACCGCCAGTGTTTCAGCAGCTGCTTTGTCGATTCCCAGCATCGCTGCTAAATCTGTAGGATTTGTGCTTAAATTTTGTGAATCCACCACAGTTTTATCACCCACTTTTAAGCCGGTAAATGCTTTTTTCGCTTCATCTTTCAAACGATCAGTAAATACCGATGCTGTTTTGAAAATGCCGCCTGCCAGAATTTCACCATTTGTGTCCAGCTCCACAAAATCACCATTCAGTAAATCACCTTCTGATGCTACTTCCACCGGCTCCACTTTGCCATAACGTTTCGCGATATCGCTCACATATTTATTCACCAGGTCCTCATCAATTTTCACGGTTTGGTAAGTAAATTTATCTTTTGCAGAAAGCTCCAGGTCAAACTTTGGCGCCAGGCCCATTTCGTACAAAAATTCAAATTCCTGTTGGTTATCCCAATCAATTGCTTTGTCGCTATCTGCTTTAGGCAAAGGATTTCCAAGGATTTCAATTTTATTGTCATTGATGTATTTATACAACGAATCCGACAGTAATTTGTTGATCTCATCCACCAGCACAGATTTACCGTACATTTTTTTGATCACACCTGTTGGCACTTTACCCGGACGGAATCCCGGGATTGTTGCTTTTTTCTGGTATTCTTTTAAAGCACCTTCCACTTTTGGCAAATAATCACCGGCAACTACTTTTACTTTAATTACTGCATTTAAATCGTCAATGTTCTCTTGTGTAATGTTCATTTTCTGAAAATATTTAATTGATAATAAACTGTTTCTGTTTTTTTAAAGGGATACAAAAATACGACTTTTTTTAACGCAAAAGGGCTTATTTTGAGGGATATTTTAGACAGAAAAACGCCTCCGGCTTTTTGAAAACACGCTGTAATCCCTATTTTTTATCGGGCACTCCCTTAAAGTCCAGAAGGTCTGAAGTCATTAGATCATCGGTCCATTCGCCAACGTATTTGCCATCTATAAAACGGGCATATTCGTTATGCTTTACAGTACCATCATCTTTATACACCGTTTGGTGCCTTTTAAACGGAACGGTTGAGTAATCAAACTCCACAACCTCGCTTAACGGGAAAATTTTGCTTTTTGATTTGTAAAAGGGCCTGTTCTGACAAATGTCTTTAATCCCAAAGCCATTCTTATAAAGGAATTCATCCACTTCCCTGCCTTGCTCATCAAGCACTTTAACCATACCGTTTATAAGTACAACGGAATCACTGTCTACCACTTCCACACCATTCAAATAGACTTTATCGGTTTTGAGAAAAGGTAAACCATAATACATGTTTACTTTTTCCCCTTTGGCGTAAAATACAATATAACTAAACCTGGGTTTCGTTTTCACAGGCGGATTCAGCTTAGAATCAAAAAATTCCAGGCAGTAACCGGTATATGTGCGGTCATTAATTACTGAGTCACAATCGCAATAATGCTGTGCGGAAATAAACTTTGACACCAGGAGAGTTAATAATAGTAGGGTTTTTGCTTTTCTCATTTCGTAATTTTTTCGCGATTTTAAACAAAAACGGTTCCATAAAAAAAGCACCTTCCGGTGCTTTTTTTATGTGCCCACGAGGAGACTCGAACTCCTAAGTCTAATCGACAACGGCTTCTGAGACCGCAACGTTTACCAATTTCGCCACGTGGGCAGCTGTTTTTTCAACAAAAAACCCGCTACTGCGGGCTCTTAGTGCGGATGAAGGGACTCGAACCCCCACGCCTCACGGCACCAGATCCTAAGTCTGGCGCGGCTGCCAATTACGCCACATCCGCATTTTAATCTCAATCGGACGGCAAAGATATGCTTTTTATTAAAATGACACCCGATTTTTTATTTTTTTTAGACCTGTGATGCTCATTGTTCCGTTTTCAGTATCAGTATAAATAGTAGCTGCGTTGCAAAAAAATCCGGGAAACCGTGTATAAAATATCAACAAACGTTGATAACATAATTAGCAGATTTTTAAATAAAATTTTAATTTTGTTGAAGATTTAACATGATGCTGACAATTGATCCGAAAGAGGTTAAAACCCCTGTTTTACATAGCTATTTACTTGGTGCAGTAGCACCACGCCCGATTGCATTTGCCAGCACCGTGGATAAAGATGGGAATCCGAATTTAGCACCGTTCAGCTTTTTTAACGTGTTCAGCGCCAATCCGCCCATCTTGATTTTTTCACCCGCACGCAGTGGACGTACCAATACAAACAAGCATACGTACGAAAACATAAAAGAAACAAACGAGGTGGTGATCAATGTGGTAAACTACAGCATGGTAAACCAGGCCAGCCTTGCCAGCACTGAATATCCGAAAGGAGTGAACGAGTTTGTAAAAGCAGGATTTACACCCATTGAATCACTTAAGGTGAAACCTTACCGTGTGAAAGAATCACCCGCACAACTGGAGTGTATCGTCCGCCAGGTAATTGAACTGGGCGATCACGGCGGTGCAGGAAATCTCATCATCTGTGAAGTGGTAATGATGCACATCAGCGAAGATGTTTTGGATGAAAACCAACACATTGACCCTGTTAAAATTGACCTCGTAGGCCGGATGGGCGCCAACTGGTACAGCCGCACCAATAAAAGCGCGCTGTTTGAAGTGATCAAACCTTTATTGAATACCGGCATCGGTGTGGACCAGATCCCTACTGCTATCCGTAATTCAAACGTTCTTACCGGAAATAATCTCGGACAATTGGGCAACATTGAGCGTTTACCGACACCAGAAGAAATTATGAATTATAAAAATTCAGGTGCCATCAACGAAGCATTTGAAATATTTGGAACAAACAAAAACAAACTTGAAGAACAATTGCACCACATCGCAAAAGGCCTGCTCGAAAATAATAAACCGGAAGAGGCATGGAAAGTGCTTTTGTCCATTCATCAATAAATAAAGAATCCTAGGCAATAGAGTAAACAAAAAAGTAAACAATTAAAACAAAAATAAAATGGACATCACAGGAATTTTAAAAGTAAAAACAGAAGCGCAGCAAGTGTCTGACAAATTCAGAAAAAGAGAATTCGTATTAACTGATAATTCATCACAATACCCACAACACGTATCATTTCAACTAACACAGGACAAATGCAGCCTGTTGGATCAATACAATGTGGGTGACGAAATCAAAGTACATTTCAATCTGCGTGGCCGCGAATGGACTTCTCCAAAAGGAGAAGTGAAATATTTCAACACACTGGAAGCATGGCGCATTGAAGGCGGAAACGCAGCTTCTGCTTCAAATAGCTCTTCTTCTTCAAATGCAATGAATGACGTTGCTGCAACCTTTACTGCTGCATCACAGGAAGATGATCTCCCGTTCTAAAAAACAATACAATTAAAAATAACGCGTTTTGCAATTGTGCAGAATGCGTTATTTTTTTGCTTTTATTGCAATCTATCTTTATAAAAAATTAAAAATGCTTGATCTACAGCTTCAACCTTTCAGGGTATTAGAAACAAAACGGCTTATCCTCCGCCAGCCCCGGCCGGAAGATGCCACTGATCTGTTTGCCGTTCGCTCAGACGAGCGCACATTACAATTTCTGGACAAAGATCCGGATGCCTCTGCTGATGTAACACTGGCACTCATCAATCGTGTGCACGATTCGTTTATGAATAACGATACAATGTTCTGGGCAATTACGTTAAAAGGTAACGACAAAGTGATCGGCACGATCAATTTCTGGAACATTGAAAAAGCACATCACCGTTCGGAGATCGGTTATCTTCTGCATCCTGATTTATGGAACAAAGGGATCATGAGCGAAGCGCTGGAAGCGGTGCTCGACTTTGGCTTTAGCGCTTTAAAATTTCATAGCGTGGAAGCAAATGTAAACCCCGGGAATGCAGGCTCTATCAAAGTATTGGAAAAACAGGGGTTTGTAAAGGAAGCGCACTTTAAAGAAAATTATTATTACAACGGGGTATTCCTTGATTCAGCGATTTATTCAAAATTAGCGCCGAAAGGTTAGAACATCACCTGGTCCTCATCTATCGCCTTTGCATCCAATGCATCGCGCAAACCATTGCCAAGCAATACAAACGCCAGCACCATTAATACAATGGCCAGTCCCGGTAAAATTGCGAGGTACGCAAATGATTCGTCACCGATAATGTAACCGCGGTAAGCATTGATCATGGCTCCCCAGGATGCAGTTGGCGGCTGTGCACCAATCCCTAAAAAGCTCAAACCCGCTTCTGTTAAAATAGCTGATGCAAAATTTGCTGCAGAAATAACAATCACCGGCCCTAACACATTCGGAAGTACATGCCGCCAGATGATCCGCCTGTTTTTAAAACCCAATGCACGTCCGGCTTCTACAAATTCTTTTTCACGCAAACTTAATATCTGCCCGCGGATCACACGCGCCACTTCTACCCACATGGTTAAACCAACCGCTATAAATACCTGCCAGAAACCTTTTCCAAGCGCCAATGTAATCGCGATCACCAGTAACAAAGTTGGGATCGACCATACAACGTTAATGAACCAAACGATGATGTCATCCACACGGCCACGGTAAAACCCAGCCAGGGCGCCCATCAATACACCAATTAATATGGAAATAAAAACGGAAATGAACCCAACCGAAAAAGAGATCCGTGTTCCAATAATCAGCCGGCTTAATAAATCACGCCCTGCAGGATCAGTACCTAAAATATATTTTTTTGTGATGATGTAATTTTTCTCTACCTCTGCCTGCAACTCTTTTATATTCTTCCGTACTTTCTGGCTGCTCCCGAATTCATAAAATTCCGTATAGCCTTCTGTCACATTATTTTCGATCTGCGTATTATAATTGATCGCATATACCACATCTGCCAGGTTGTATTTTATTTCGGTGCCAATGCGTTTCTCATCACCGGTATATTCACGCACCACAATATCATTGCCTTCAAAATGGTATTCAGAAAAAGGAATGGAACGAAAATTACTCACTTCTCCCCAGATCATTTTTGTTAGAAAATTTACATTGTGTTGCGGCTCATTTTTACGGGTTTGCAGCATTTGTACCGAAAAACCGGGAGGTCTTTTGGAAAGCTCCAACAGCTGGTCGTTGGCATCCGGTGTAGAATCCGGTGTGATTAAAAAGCCTAAAATGGCAACTGTCATACACAACCCGATTACCACCAAACCAAACATTGCCAGCTTATTTTTTTTAAGCCTTTGCCATGCGTAATAAGATAAAGAATGAGAATACGAATCGTCTTTTCTAGCCATATAGTTTTAAAACTTGCGCCCCTTCCACTCATATTTACCTGTGCTTCCAAGCATACCAACCACCACTACATACAACATGTATAGAAGCTGCTCAGGCAAGAAAAGGAATAATTCATGTTTTCTCTTAAAAAAAGAGGCTGCTAAAAATAACAACAAAAAGTCAATTATGCATTTTATTCCGGCTATAATAAGACAAAATTCAAAAAAAGGTAGATAGAGGGCTGATTTAAGTGCTGCCAACCCTGTCAGTAAGCTCGTCAAAAGCAGCAAAAAGCTAAAAGAATAAACCAGTATTGAAACCATTCGCGTGGCAGCATTTAAAGCTTTAAAACCTTTTGATGCCCAGCGTTTTCGTTGATTTATAAATTCGTTCAACTTCTTTTTTGCGGGCGTGTACACGATCGCTTCCTGATCCTTGAAAAAACGGATCTCCTCCGGGTATTTTTCAGCGATTTTATACATCAGCAACACATCATCGCCCGAAGCGCTGCCATTGATTCCCGAAAAGCCATCCAGCTCATTAAATACAGCCCGTGTATATGCCAGGTTAGCGCCGTTGCACAAAATTGCGGTATTAAAATAAAGCGATCCGGCAGTGCTTCCCACCAATGCCATTAATTCCAGGCTCTGCATTTTTTCAAATACCGAAACGGGATTTGTAAACGCAACAGGCGCCACAATCATTTTACAACGAGTATTCGAATAAAAAGCGGCAATTCCACTCAGCCAGTTTTTCTCCATCGTGCAATCTGCATCCGTTGTTACGATCAGTTCGGCCTGCGTTACCGCGATGGCTGCTGCAATTGCATTCTTCTTCCCGGATGTTTCTACTAAAGAAATTAATTTCACGTTTGGGTATTTATCTGCATAACGCTGAATAACCATCCCTGTTTGGTCTGTAGAATGATCATCAACTACAATGATCTCAAAATCTAATTCCGGGTATTTTTGTTCAAGGATTTTATCTAAACATTCCGCAATGTTTTTTTCTTCGTTACGAGCCGCAATAACCACTGCAATTGTTACAGGTACATTGTTTTTATTCCCGGATGATGGTGTTTTCATCCAGCCGTAACAATACCTTGCGATCAACGCTGTGTAACACACACACAGCACAGCTGCAATAATTGTCAGAATTTTTATAACGAATAAAAACATGTTCAGCTTTTAAAAAATTTCATTTTCCCGATAAACAAACTGCCCGTCAATGCAGGAATTGCCAGGTTTATGATCCATACAGTAAATGAAGCGGCAATCACAGCAGCAGCATCATTCGTTACACTTGCAAAAAGTGTAACAGCTACAGCGCCGCGTGTAACCACTTCCGTGAATGCAAAGCTGGGGATCACGGAAGTAATCAAAAAAGTAGCAGCAATCAGCGGCAATGCAAAGTACAGGTCCACGTGTATATTAAATGCGCAAAGCACCAGATAATATTGAAAAAGAAAAACACAGTATCGAACCCATGAGATAAAAAAAACGGTTAACAATGTCTTGAACGGAATGTCAAATGCATTCAGGTAAGATTGCAGCCTTTGGGAAAATACATACCGGTAACGTCTCAACAAAAAGAAAAGAAGGATCATTGCACATACAGGCCCGGTCACACTTATCAGGAGCATCGTGTTTCCTCCGGAATAACAACAGCCTTCAGATGATTTCACAAAAAATGCCAGGGCAGGAACTCCCATTAGCAAGGTTATCAGCAGCTGCATACAGGCGCCCACAAAATTCTTCAGCGTTGCTTCTACTTTCCCGGCCTTATCCAGGAAAAAAATACGCCCGGCGAATTCGCCGATCCTGTTCGGCATAAAAATGCTTATTGTTACACCGGCAAAAACAGATTTAAAAGCGGTAAAAAAAGTAATGTTTTCAAGGGGCGCAATCAGTAATTTCCATTTCAATGCTTCGAGTCCCCAGTTCACAAACATCAAACAAAATGTAAAACCAAGCAATGTAACATCCGATTGTTTTAAAATTGCCGCAAAATCAATCTGCGACCCTGTGCTTTTCAGTTTATAAAACACATACCAAAATGACAAAATTAAAATACCCGCCTTTATCAAAAGACTTATAACTTTGTAAGCACGATCAGTTGGAGCAGCATTCATTTTCATCAACAATATTAGCAAAAAGACCCGTTATGTCGGCTATCGCAACAGATAAAATAGTATTAGGCATCGACCCAGGAACAAATGTGATGGGCTATGGGATCATTCACGTTAAAGGTACCAAAATGGAATTGGTGGTGATGGGTGTTTTGCGTTTGGAAAAAGTGGGCGATCATGCCTTAAAACTGCAGAAAATATTTGACCGTGTGGTTTCCCTCATCGAACAATACAAACCGGATGAAATGTCGATTGAAGCGCCTTTCTTTGGAAAAAATGTACAATCAATGCTAAAGCTTGGAAGAGCCCAGGGCGTGGCTATTGCAGGTGCTTTATCGCGTAACCTTCCGATACAGGAATATTCCCCTAAAAAGATAAAACAATCGATTACCGGCAGCGGAAATGCTTCGAAAGAACAAGTAGCAGCCATGCTTAAAACCCTTCTTAATTTTAAAGAAACACCCGAATTCCTGGATGCTACTGATGGACTTGCAGCTGCAGTATGCCATCACTTTCAACGAAAACCTGCCGGTGGCAAAAAAGAATATACCGGCTGGAAAGCTTTTTTAGCAGACAATCCCGGTAAAAAAGCCTGATTAGTTTTTCTCTTTCCCTGATTCAAAAAAAATCGTGTCAGGTAACACGATCTTCAATATAAAATCTCTATAATTTTGATTTTATTTTTTCCGCCATCGCAGATAATTCCTCCGGTGTCGGCTTGATCTTCGGACGCGTAAAATTAACATCGTCCGCAGTATTCATTGGCACCAGGTGGATATGCGCATGCGGTACTTCCAGTCCGATCACACTCATGCCGATGCGTTTGCAGGGCACAGCCAGTTTTATTGCTTTTGCGACTTTTTTTGCAAAAATGATCATCTCCTCAAGATCTGCATCTTCGATGTCAAAAATATAATCAGTTTCTTTTTTAGGAACAACCAGCACATGGCCCTGTACCAATGGGAAAACATCCAGGAAAGCCAGGAATTTATCATTCTCGGCAATTTTATAAGCAGGGATCTCTCCGTTGATGATCTTTGTAAAAATACTTGCCATACTTACCTGGAGATTTCCACAATTTCAAACTGAATTAATCCGGAAGGAATTTTAATTTCCGCTTTTTCTCCTACTTTTTTACCTAATAAACCCTTACCGATCGGTGAGTCTACCGAAATTTTTCCTGCTTTAAGATCTGCCTCATTTTCTGCCACAAGCGTATAACACATGGTGGAACCATTTGCCGTATTTTTGATCTTTACTTTTGATAAGATCAGCGCTTTGGACATGTCGAGCTGCGATTCGTCAACCAGGCGTGCATTATTCATCACCTCTTCCATCTTGGAGATCTTCAGCTCCAGCAAGCCCTGCGCTTCTTTGGCGGCATCATATTCCGCATTTTCAGACAGATCTCCTTTATCCCTCGCTTCCGCTATCTGCCGCGAAATAGAAGGGCGCTCATGAAATTTTAAATGATGTAATTCATCTTTTAATCTCTTTAATCCTTCTTCTGTAAAATAAGAAATGTTTGACATCGTAATTGTTTTTTTGTTAAACTACTGATTAAAGCAGAAAGAGAATCCCGCTATTGCGGGACTCTCTTTTACTTATTTTAAACAAATATATAAAAAATTATAAATTGATCCTAACACCTAACGTGTGTACTCCCTGGAATGGGTCTGTATCACGGTAAGAGTAGTCAATACCAAATGTAGATTTATTTTTACCAAATGGAATTTCCACTGTAAATCCTGCGCTTGGCCCTGTGAAAACAGTTGTTCTGTCAGCTTTGGAAGTAATTCCCTTTTCATAGCAGTATCCAACGCGTAACATCAGCATGTTTTTCCAACCGTATTCTACACCCAGTTTAAATTCGTCTTTTGAGAACGAATTGGATGTAAATGTTCCCATCGCAGTGATCCGGTTTGTTTTCATTTTAACACTGTCTTTGCTTAAATAAAAATCATAACCCGCTCCAATATTCAATTGGGATGGCAACTCAAATGTTGCAGCACGTTGCTCAACAGTCATCATGCTTGCTGAGTTCGTCGCAGCAGGAACCGGTGTTTTGAAAGATAAACCGTCACCGCTAAATTTCATACGCGGTCCAACATTTTTCAGGGAAATACCAAATTTTAACTGGTCATATTTTCCTGTAATGTACTGGATCCCTGCATCCAAAGCAATACCTCTGGCACTAACGCTCGCTGTTTTTTCAGTAATCACGCGTAAGGTCATCCCTCCGTAAATGTTATCAGAAAATCCTTTTGCATACGATAAGCCGATGTTCAAAAACTGTGGAGAATATGTTCCCAATCCACCTTCCGGTTGTTCAACAGTTGTGATAGGAATATCTCCGAAATCCATTGACATAATGGATAAACCGATAGCTCCTGTTTCGCCAACATGTTGTGTCAAACCAAAAGAGTTGATATTGATGTCCGTTCCTTTTAACCATTGGGTACGGTCAAACATTAGTTCTGTTTTGCGTGTAAAAGCAATACCGGCAACGTTGGAGTTCATCGACTCCAGGCCTTTTATACCGGCAGTATTTGCACCGGCCCATCCGCTGCTGCGTGCCCATGGGTTAATTAACAACTCAGTTGCACCGGCCTGTCCAACACGATCAGGATTTCCTGCATAAGTGCTCGCAGGGATCATGAACAAACCTGCAACAGCAACCGGAACGAATAGTTTATAATATTTTTTCATAATTTTTCTTTTATATAAATTCTCTATTATCTACATTGAAATTTAAAACATTAACCCGATTAGTATGCCTCGATATCTATCGGACGCATTACACCAAACCATTTTAATATTTTTTCTCCAACACCCGGTACTTCTACGTGGATGATGTACAATCCGCTGGCAACGGGGATACGGGCTTCATTTTTCAAATCCCAATCCAATGATGTTTTTGCTTCAGCGCCTGCACCGGAATCGTCTTTTTTGAAACGTCTTACCAGGTTACCATTCAATGTGTAAATAGAAATGGTACACTTAGCCGGAATGTTCGTGATTTTTACGATGTTATCCAGTGTTGTTTTCTCATAACCGGAATAAGCATAGTATGGATTCGGAACAATATTGATGATCGCTAACGCATCTTTTGCTGTTGTAGCATGATTAGTTGTTGTTTGAACATCAGCAGTATTAAACTCATACATTCCATTCGACTCGTTGACAGTAGTTAATACCGAAACATTTACCGCAGTAGTTGTATAAGTATTGTTTACGGCAGTAAAGCTCGTTCCTGTAGCATAATTTGCAGCGTTGTGAGTTACAGGGCCTGATTCCACATAATAATTCTGACCTACTACAAGGGATCCTGATGCCACTTGTGAACCTGTACCATATTTTGCGTATGGTTTAGTAACACGTAATCTCACTTTTACATCTGTTTCAAGCAGATCGTGTCCGGCTGCAACTAAAGGCATATTTACCCACATTGCATCTGTATAGATCTCTCTTTTGTATCCTTCAGAAAGAGACGTTGTTGCTGTAGTATTCTGAGACGCACGGTATAATTTATACAATGTTAACCCATTATCATAAGCCGGAATGTCTTTCAGCTGGTTTGGCAGCTGTCCGTCTGTTGCAGGGTATAATGCATTTGCATTGTGTCCGAATACATATACGTAGTGTTTACCACCAAATACAGGATCAAATCCGGAAGAAAATGTATGAGATGTCGGATTCCAGATCATGTCGGTACCATTTTCTTGAGCCAAGTATGAATCTTCACCGAACGCCATATTCAAACGCTCACCTGTTTCAAGATTGATCGCATATCCCGGAAACCAACCCATACCCATAGGTGCAGGAATTGCAACTCCCATACTATCGATTGTTCCGCCTTCCTGTGCATTGTATCCCGCATCTCCTGATTTTTTACCATTTTTATCTACGGAAGGTGATTTACGAATACTCATTTTTTGAGCGCCACCGATCGCTAATAGCGACTCCTCCTGCAATTCGATAACAGGGCAACGTGTCCATTTTGATTTATCTTTTGTGAAGACAACGTCCACACTAGCAAGATTTTTCAATAATGTAACTGTTCTGTATTTATCCCATGCCGGCCCACCTCTGCTTGTAAGCGGTGTTCCCGGATAAATGTTGTCTGTTAAACGGTAAGGTGCCCATGTTCCGTTAATATATTTCTCATACGCCTGAACATCATCAATACCTGCGAAATCATTGTATCCCGGAGTATCAGTAAATGTTGCAGTACCCGAACGGATCCAGTTGTCATCTTCTTGTCCTTCAGCATCAGCCACACCGGTCAACCATCTTCTTGTATCATCACCAAATGACATTGAAGAGGCATCCGATAAAGCACCATTTGTTGTTGTTAATGTAGCTAAATCACTTGGTCCATAAACGAATACTGCGTTCACCGAAATACCCCATTTAGGAATATCGTGAATTGTTCCGCTGGTTTGCCCATTAATGATCTGTTCATTCGGAATTTCAATTGTAGCATCGGAATGAACGGTTTCAACCGCAGTGCCACCCGGGCCGGTTAATTTTTCCAGGGTCCATTTTGCTTTTGTTGAAATATTGGTTGTTGTAGCCAGTGTAGTAGAATCCGTTAAATAAATACGGAAATCGCTTACAGGTACATTCAACGGGTCAATCACTTTAATCATTATTGGTCCGCGGCCATTTTCATACGTAGGATACAATGTACGTCCATTTGGAGAAGCAAGGATCTGAGAAACAGTTCCTGCAGTGATGTCCAATACATTTCCACCGTTACCTTGTCCTTCAATACGTTTTAATTTAACTCCGGAACCATATTCAGAATGCTGATCCGTTCCGCTCAACTCAGGAGATACAATATGCGGAATACCTGCATATGGCGTACCCGGTTGGTTTTTACGTCCGGAAATATAAGGTTTGTAATCGCTGTAAGAGAACAATAAAGGATTGAACTCCTGTGTCTGGCTATAGCCATACGCCACGATCCGGTAATAATATGTTTTGTGATTTACAAGTGCATTATCACCTGTGGCAAATAAATCGGTTTTAATCGATACAGAGTGAACAACTCCTGCGTCGGATCCATTCACCATTTCCTGAGGAACGTTAGCTGTGATCGTAGCATCGTATGTGTAATTCACGATTTGTTTGATTCCGTCTTTTTTATCACACTGTAAAACCAAGCGGGCTTTATCAACATTGTATAAATCGGTTGCAGATACGTTCGCATCTTTTACCTGGAACAGCTGATAACCCTGGAAACGGTACAATGAGTCACCACCCACCAATAAATCCGGATCTTCTGTATATTTTTCAAGATAGTTGTTTGATCCAGCCGGGTTTGTCCAATATAAAACCAACTCCTGGTTCAATTCCTGAATTTTCAAATCAGGAGCAGTAGGGCCATCTAATGTTTTAAAGCAGTTGTTGAATAATAACTGCGCTTTTTTATCAGCTCCTTTCAATAATGCAAGAGATGCTAATGGACCACCTTGTGTTGTACGTGCCCATACAACACCCGTCGTAATAGTATTTACAGCACCCGGTTTTAAGGTAAACGGCCCGGCTGATTCCATAAAACGTCTATCGACAAATGGGTTGTTCTCACGCCACTCACTCCATGGAGCCTGAGGGTTTAATCCTGTACCGTATCCTAAAGGATCGGAATCATCAGGAAATACAAATTTACATGGAACTCCTGCACCAATAGCGTCGCCGCCGTAAGTCATCAGTGATCCGTCTCTCCATTTGCTAGTTAAGTAGTTGTAAAAATTTCCTGCAATTCCAGGGTTACCATTTATAGGGTTTGTGTTGTTATTGTAGTAAATAAAACGTTCCATACCCAAACGCTCATTATCAACAATAGCATCTCCGTATCCAACACCATTCAGTGTACTATCGGCAGGATCTGCCATAAAGTTAGGATCTGCATAAGGCCCTTCAAAGAAATCTACCCCAACAGCTGGCGGGTTAGCACCGTAACCCAATACCCCGCCCACACCTTCATCTATCGCATCACCGTTGTATTGGTAACCAAATCCGTTTGTTGCATCACAACCTACGTAGTCATCATTATAACCACCCAAATCGGCATCTACCCATACTCCAAAATATGTTTTGTTAATCTGGAAAGATGATTTGTTAATGATTTTATAAGTGTAAAAAGTCATGTCGTTGATCTCATCCGTAGTTTGGAAGGCAAATGCCTGTGCCTGAATTTCCAAACCGATAGCTGCACCACCGGTTTCTGTATGCACGTTTCCTTTATCATTAAATACCCACCAGATAGCCTGATCACCTTTTAAACGTGCAGTACAAGCTCTGTTTCCAACTAAGTCGAAATCCGGATAATCTCCTACAGTAGGATCGTAGAAATTATCGCCGTTATAATCGAAGAACGGAGCTAATGCTTGCCCTTCGGGACCTACAGTTGGCCATTCCATAATGGTTTGCAAAGCAGTGCTGCTGATAGGCGGAACGCCCTGAGAACCTAACGTTACCCAGTTATGGTATGCTTCTACATCTGCCCTGTCGATTTTAAAGAATTTATCGTACGCCAAACAAGTTGCCGCATCGGTAGTTGCAATGGATGATAAAGGTCCCGGCCAGTAATCATTACCTGTTTGACGGTAAGTCATTGCCGCTACTTTTAACTGGTTACCGGCATCAATACCACCGATCCAAAGAGAACCGGCAAAGATTGATTTGATACGGCTTCCTTTAGGAATTTCGTACTGGGCACTGATTAAGTCCCACCACATATCACCACCGGTAAGGAGTGTTGCTCTGACGTTGTTAATGTCAATATCAACACGGGCTGATGCAGGTACACATCCTGCCATCACCGATCTCGTCTGATCACCGGGAGTAGCAGTTGTAATACCACTTCCTCCACCTACGTTTTCTCTTGCATTTACGCTAAAAGAAAGAGCTATAAGGGATAAGGAAGCGACTAACTTGATACGATTTTTTTTCATAATATTATTGTTATGTAGCATTTCAAATTTTTTATTTAGCAATCAAAAAACGTTATTCTTAGAAATCAAGCATTAAACCTAAACGGATAACACGTGGTCTTGAGTAGTTACTTGGGTTATTAATCCTTACGTAATACAAATCCTGGAATGCTGTAGGGTTTGTTTTTGCAGCGATATCACTTTGCGCTGTTGCAGAAGCCAAATACCCGTCATCGCCAGGGTTACCTGTTGCTCTGTAAACATTCAGAATGTTTTTAGTATTTAACAAGTTCAACACTTGTAGGTACACATTCAGGTTTGCATGTTTTTTCTCTTGCCCGTCTTTCTTACCACCCCAGGTAAGCTCTACATCTTTGTCGATTTTTAAATCTACTTTAAAATTCCAAGGCAGATTAGATCCGTTAATGCTACCTTCTAATGATCTGCGTTGAGGAACATCAAAATATCCATCCGCTGAAACATTCGACTGTTTGCTGTATGGTGTTCCTGAACCAGCTCTGAAAACAACGTTGGCACCTACATTTTTCAACAATTGAATTGTTTTTTCTTTGTCTGTACCTTTTTTACGTGTCCAGTTTGGACCGTTGTAATCTTTACCAGCACCAAAGCGGTAATCAACGTTTAATACTACTGTGTGACGCTGATCGTAATCCAGTGCATGTAATGTTCTTAAGTTGGGCTGTCCGGAAGATGCTAAGTTGAATCCATCGGAAGAGCTGGAACCAGTACCGTCAGCAAATTGCAATGTATAACTTGCCGTTAACTGAACACCGCTTGCCATTCTGCGTAAATCATAAGCAAATGAAAGTCCTTTTACCGTACCAAAGTCGATGTTATCATAAGTGGTGTAAGTGATAGGATATGCATCGGTAACGGATACTACCTGGATCATGTTTCTCAACTCGCGGTAGAATGCAGAGATGGTGATCGCTGAATTTTTCTTTTCGTTCAATACTTGTGTGAACCCTAACTCATAGTCAGTTGTTCTTTCCGGTTTTAAGCCCGGGTTATTCAACGTTCCAACGTTTTTATTTGCTAATTGCAGATACTCAACAGGGTCTAACCTGTTTGCTGACGGCGGACGCTGTGTTAACACATCGTAGTGAGCGAAGAAGTTCGCCACATCAGAGATCGGGAACGCAAATGCAATACGCGGCATGAAGTTGATCTGTGGTTTGTAATCGGTAAACACTCTTGATGTAACCAATTTTTGTTTAGCGGCTGTAGGATCCAGTAAATATGGGTTGATGCCACCATCTGCCGTAGCAGAACCGGTTAACAATGAAGGATCGCTAATTTGAGCACCGGTAGCGTTATACCATGTATCGCCATTTCTGTAACCGATAACGGTAGGAACTGGTGCGTATGAATCGTATACGTAAACTGCGTAATCATCGCCAATGTTGGAAGGACGTGCAGTTGCCTGTGAACTGTAGTCAACTTCACCTGCAGTTTTTGTTTCATACAATAAGTATTTATCTTTCAACACTTTTTGATTTGCATCAAAACGATCGATACGTAGACCTACGTTGAATTTCAAATCTTTAAAGTCAAATTTATCCTGAATGTATCCTGCGATATAAATCGGGCGGTAAGCACCGATCTCTCTTGTGAAGTTACCGTCAGCATCTGTTTTTGTAAAGAAATCATCCAAACTTGGGTTGCTGTTCAATTTTTTACCTGTGTGATCGTAACCGAAGTAACTTACATATTGTGCTCCACCTACGTTCAATAAATCGTCGGCGCTGAACATATCAATACTGTAAGTTGAAGGAGCATACGAGTCGATATCGATCCACTGTGTTCCATTAGGATCGTATCCTAATTTTTGTCTCAGGCTGCGGTCGAACTGATACTGTGTTCTTTTTGTAGGATCGGCCCAAGGCAAGCCTGTTGCAGGATCAAGGTTATCATTTAAACGTGCATAATCATAGTGATCGTAAGGCAACCAGAATGGGTTATCATCAGGGTTGGTATTTAAGATAGGGTTTGACTTATCCAATCCCTGGATGTGAGCATTGGTGATCTCACGCATTCTTGTCCATAAACCAATAGGGCTTAAAGAGTAAGCTCTTTCTGTACGTTGTTCGTACTCAAAACCTAACTGAATTGCGTGTTTTTTAATATCTGCCGAGAAATTTGCAAATACACGGAATTGTGATCTGTCGCCATAGCTGTAACCGTTGTACTGGCGGCCAGTGTTGTACCATAATCCATAGATGCTGGCAGGACGGTCACCGTTCATCAAACCTAAACCTTGCTGTACATCTGAATAATAATTGATGTTTGAAGGATCGGTTAATGCATAGAACTGGTTAGTATAAGGTGTACCTGTAGGATTTTCAGTTCCCGGGGTGTAAGTTAAATTATAGTATTCAAAACCATTTTGGTAACGGCCTTCCAGGCTGTCTACATATTCATAAGTAGGACGAATGTGTTGTTGGAATTTACCGATGTAACCGTAATCAAAGATATTGCCTTTGTGGTCATCATCTTCTGTTTTAGTTTTGGTTTTTTCGTAACTAGCCTGAATAGTGAAATAAGCATTTTTGATATTAGAAGCTGATTTTTCTTCTTCTTTAGCAGTATTGGAGTTAAACTTCTGAGTAAGTTTAGCATATATTCTCCATGTATTGTCTGTAACTGATGGGTTGTTTACAGGATTAAAAAGTGCATACTCATAAACGAAATCATGTCTTTTATTATAGTCTACGGAACCACCAATGGTGATACCCATATTAGTAGTAGGCTGATATTGAATTTTTCCTGACAATCTCAATGTGTTTGATGCAACATTGTTTCTTGCTTTGATTTTTTGTAAATCGCCTGCTGTTGTATACTCGGAGCTCAATACATAACCCTGCCCTTGTTGGGAAGGACGTAATGGATAAGCTTCCAATTGCGCCAGTTTATCAGGATCTACCTGGTAGAAACCGATTGCTGAAGGGTTAGGATCTTTTTCAAAAGTTGCATCACCGTTGATGCTGAAGCCCAACACTGATTTTTTTGCACCGCTTGTAGAATCTTTTTTTACAATAATAGGACCAGCTACGTTGAAACCGGCATAATTATATCCGAATGCATCCAATCCTTTTTTATCACCAAAACCGGAGCTGCTTACTTCCACACCACCGGAGTATCTGCTTGCAGGACCACGTGTTGTGATGGCGATGATACCACCTGTTGCATCACCGTATTCTGCTGGTGTACCACCAACGATTGTTGTAACCTGCTCTACGGCTGATTGAGGAACGCCTGCGTCACCAATTACTTTTTGCCCATCCACATAATAAGCAGTACCTTCCGAACGCGCACCACGCACATTCAGCGCGCCACCTTCATCTGCCTGATAAACACCTGCTGTTGTAGCTGCTACGGAGTTAATGCTTTTCGTTGCCATGTTCTGATACTCCTCGCGGGTAACAGTTGCACCTGATTTGGTATCCGGATCGATCAACGGCTCTTTATAATCAGTAACTACAACTTCTTGTAACTGCTGACCTGCTGCCATTTCCATATTAAGAGAAACGGTTTTACCAATTGCCACATTGACATTATCAATTTCTACAGCCTGGTAACCAACGTAAGTTCCCTTAACATTATATTTACCAGGATTGATTGGTTTGATAGTTACTTCACCGTCAATATTAGTTGTACCAACACCGACCTGAATACCTCCCATTTCGACAACAACATTGGCAAATGGAATTGTTTCTTTAGTAGCTTTATCAGTAAGCTTTACTTTAATAGCAGACTCATTTTGTGATAGCATCAATCCCGCTGATGCAACAACAATAGACAATGTTGAAAGTAATTTTCGTAGCATATTTTTAATTTTATTTTAAATAAATTCGTGCAAAATGAAGCGCGTAAATATATGAATATTTAACATTTATTTACAAAATTTTTAATATAATAATTTTATAAATAATGAACACTTGTTCAACTTCTTTCAAAACCAATAAAATCAAGCAATCAGAACAATAATAAATTGCTAATCTCAAAGGCAAAAACACTAAAATTTATTTGGCTAAACACATAGTTTAAATTACTATGTCTAAAATGGAGGGATGTTGTCTTAAACTATTTACAATGCAATTATACACATTTATTTTGATATAGTTACATTTTTTTCAAAAAAAATTAAAAAATATTTTCGAGGGGCTTTTTAGCTGCGCCTGAACCATCTCACGAAGAAGGGATCTCTTTTATTGGCGCGCAGCTTATCACTTTTCTTTTTTTCTCTTTTCATACGTTTACGTGTATTCTTGTCTTGCAGGCGTTTGTGGTAATCTTTTACTGCTTTTTTGTCTTCCATTTCGGCCCGGCGCTGTTCTTTCCATTTTTTCTTTGCAGCCTTGCGCTGCACACGCGATGTTGCCGGTGCTTTGTCCTTAGTGGAAGCCTGCTCCTGTGCATTTACTGCCAATGGTAAAAGGCAGATGAATAGTAGTATTATTTTTTTATAGAAGGGTTTCATACGTTGTTGTGTACTACAAAATTAGGAAAATAAAGTATTTAAAGGCTTACAATATTTGACAAGGTTAATAGTTATGATTAAATTTGTATATATTAAATAAAGCGATCACAACATGAAATACCTTATTTATATATCAATTGCGATATGCGTTATTGCCGGTTGTAAGAAAGACAGCCAAGACAATGTTCCAAATACTGCGCTTGATGTTTATTTGTATACCAACACCCCAAGCTTTATAAATGTTAGTACTGTAGGCGGCTGGGTATATATTACCGGAGGCGTTAGAGGGATTTTGGTTTTCAGAAAAAGCACTACTGAATTTATGGCCTATGACCGTAATTGCACGTATCACTCAAGTGATGCCTGCGCTACGGTGGTAGTTGATGCCAATAATATTACAGCAACGGATACATGCTGCCATTCCAGCTTTTCACTATACGATGGCTCTGTATACCACGGCCCGGCTGCTGCACCACTAAAAGCATACAGCAATACATTTGATGGAAATGTGTTGCACATCTACAATTAGTATCTGCTAAATACTAATTTGTACTAATATATGTATGTTAAAAAAGGTATAAAACCCACGGGCAAGCCCGGAGTGAGCCAGGAAATAAAAAAATCTGCATATAAAAAAATCCCCGTTTCTTAAGAAACGGGGATTTTTATTGAGTGGTATTTTACGGGATCTAGTATCTGTAAGCATCCGATTTGAACGGGCCTTCTACGGCAACACCGATGTAAGATGCCTGTTCCGGTGTTAATACATCCAGTTCGCAGTTGATCTTTCCAAGGTGTAAACGTGCTACTTTTTCATCCAAATGTTTTGGCAGTGTATATACTTTGTTCTCGTATTTATCGGTGTGTAACCATAACTCTAACTGTGCCAGTGTTTGGTTGGTAAAGGAGTTACTCATTACAAATGAAGGGTGACCGGTTGCACAGCCTAAATTCACCAAGCGTCCTTCTGCCAGAACGATAATGTCTTTTCCATCAATTGTATATTTATCAACCTGTGGTTTAATTTCATCTTTTGATGCACCGTAATTTTTGTTTAACCAAGCCATGTCGATCTCGTTATCGAAGTGACCGATGTTACAAACTACAGCATTGTTTTTCATTGCTTTGAAATGACGGTCGCTGATGATATTTTTGTTACCTGTTGCGGTTACAATAATGTCGGCTTCTTTGATCGCGTTATCCATTTTCATTACCTGGTAACCATCCATTGCTGCCTGTAATGCGCAGATCGGGTCGATCTCGGTAACGATCACACGTACTCCTTGTGATGACAATGATTCTGCAGATCCTTTTCCAACATCGCCGTAACCGGCAACAACTGCTACTTTACCAGCAAGCATTAAATCTGTTGCACGACGGATAGCATCTACCAATGATTCGCGGCAACCATATTTGTTATCGAATTTTGATTTTGTAACAGAGTCGTTTACGTTGATCGCAGGAATGTGCAATGTTCCGTTTTTCATACGCTCGTATAAACGATGAACTCCAGTTGTTGTTTCTTCAGAAAGCCCTTTGATTCCTTTGATCAGTTCCGGGAAACGGTCGAACACCATGTTTGTTAAATCGCCACCGTCGTCCAGGATCATGTTCAATGGTTTACGGTCTTCGCCGAAAAACAATGTTTGTTCGATGCACCAGTCAAATTCCTGTTCGTTCATACCTTTCCATGCATATACCTGAATTCCTGCAGCAGCAATAGCAGCAGCAGCGTGATCCTGTGTAGAGAATATATTGCAGGATGACCAGGTTACTTCAGCACCTAATTCCACAAGCGTTTCAATTAAAACTGCTGTTTGGATTGTCATGTGTAAACAGCCTGCGATGCGTGCATCTTTTAATGGTTTTTGTTTACCATATTCAGCGCGCAATGCCATTAATCCCGGCATTTCTGCTTCAGCCAATTTAATTTCTTTGCGACCCCATGCTGCCAGGGACATGTCTTTAACTTTGTATTTTTCGAATTTTTCCACGGATGTGTTTCCCATTTTTATTTTTGGTTTTTGATTTAAAAAAGAAGTGCGAAATTAGTTGTTATTCAAATAACAAACAAATTTCGCAATGTTTAATCATTAACAATTACTGTATTGTTAATTGGCAGATGCAGTCCAGACAGTCTTTCCGGTTTTATCGATGTAAGAAACCACTCCTCCGTAACTAACGGATGCAAGGCCTTTGTAGAAATCAGAGAAATAATCGGAACCACGGGTAATTATGAGCTTACCGGTTTTATCAATGTATTGCCATTTAGCATCTTTTAAAATTCCGTTTACCAATGGAGAAGTGCTTACACAGGCCAATCCGTCATTAAAGAAATAAGCACCGCTGTAAATTGGGTTGATGACCACCTTACCGGTTTTATCGATGTAGCCGAATTTACCGGTTTTATAATCGCCGACGCGGATGCAGGCAAGCCCGTCGGCGAAGGTAAATGCTTTATCAAATTGTGGTTCGATTACTACTTTCCCTGTTTTATCGATGTAGCCCCATTTACCTGTTTTTTCATCCCCCAGACGGAAATTAGCCAGTCCGTCAGAAAATTCGAATGTTTCATCGTATTTAAAATCGATCACAACTTTGCCGGTTTTATCAATAAAGCCCCATTTGCCGTTTTTCTTAACACGTGCCAATCCTTCTTTGAAATCAAACCCGCCATCATATTCCGGCTTAATAATGACATTCCCTGTTTTATCCATGTAGGCAAATTTTAATCCTACCTGCATACGGGCCATCCCTTCCGAAAATTTATACGCATGCTCGCATTTGGGCTCTATAACTGTTTTCCCGGTTTTATCGATGTAGGAATATTTCACTCCTTCTTTTACGCAGGCCAATCCTTCTGAAAAATAACCGTCTACTTTTGAATCATACAGAGCAGGGATGACCATTTTACCGGTAGCATCAATGAATCCGCGTTTACCAGCCGTTTTCACCATTGCCAGCCCTTCATAAAAACGGTCTGCAAATTCATACTGCGCTGGCAATACTACCTTACCTGTTTTGTTAATGTAGCCATATTTTCCTTTATCTGCAAACGGATATAAATCCTGTGCTTTTGCTGAATGCTGGCAAAATAAACCTATCAAAACCAAGGAGAGTAGTTTGATTTTAAGTATTAATGATTTCATAGCGTTAGCTTAATTTTTTTGTAAATATCTAAAAATAAATCCGAGATAGCAAAAATTTCTGTCTCAACAAAAATTTTCACCAGTTCGATTGAATTACCTAATATTGCCTAAGATTATTCGGGAATGCAACAACAACTTTATTCATCAATAATAAAAAGTAAATCAAACGGCAAAAAACAATTTGCGGTGCTGATCGATCCTGACAAGTTCGAATCAGATGAAGTACTTGATCTGTCGAAGGAAGCGGGGGTGGATTTTATTATGCTGGGAGGGAGTATCCTGACGAACGGAAATTTTGAAAAATGTGTGGAAAGGATAAAAAAAAAGACAACGATCCCTTTGATTATTTTCCCGGGAAACAGCTTACAGGTGAGTAAAAATGCAGATGGCATTTTATTGCTTTCGCTGATCTCGGGACGTAACCCGGAGATGCTGATCGGAAATCATGTAATTGCTGCGCCGGCTTTAAAATCAAGCAAACTGGAAATCCTACCAACAGGCTACATGCTGATTGAAAGTGGAAAGCAAACAGCAGCTTTATACATGAGCAACACGACTCCTATCCCTCACCAGAAGGATGATATTGCAATGTGCACTGCTATGGCGGGGGAAATGCTGGGGTTAAAATTAATTTACATGGATGCGGGGAGCGGAGCCGAACAGTGTGTAAGCGTATCGATGATCAGTAAAGTAAGTACAAATATTGAGATCCCGTTAATTGTGGGAGGCGGAATTAATTCGGCAGAAAAAGCAGATGTAGCGTGCAAAGCGGGCGCAGATATTATTGTGGTAGGCAATGCAATTGAAAAGGACAAATCGTTGTTAAAGGAGATAGCAGCGGCAATTCATTCATTTTAATATCATCTTATGAAATTAATTGTGATATCGAATTCAAACACGATCCAGGATGAACCGGGGATTGTGACGCGCTTATTTGAAGCCGGGCTGGAAACATTTCACATCCGGAAGCACAAATTGTCGACAAAAAAAATGAAGGAGTTTATCAACGCTATTCCCTCTCATTTTCACAACAGGATTATTATTCACTCGCATCATAAACTGGCCAGAAAGTATGACCTGAAAGGTATTCATCTGACCAAGTCACATAAAAAAAGAAGATGGAGAACGTGGCTGACACTAAAACTGATCTCTTTTAAAAATCCGAATATAGTTATTACTACATCTTATAACACGATCGGCCAGATCCTGACAAAAAAGCAGGACTATAAATACGGTTATGCTTTTCTGAGTCCCATCTTTGATAATTTCAACAGCAAATTCCAGGGTGGGTTTACTGAACACAGCTTAAAATCGGCATTGCAAAAAGCAACAATACAAGTAGTAGCGCGTGGCGGGATTGATATCGACACGATCGAAAATGCCCACCGGATAGGATTTTACGGTATTGCTTTTTATACTTCGCTGTGGGAAAAGCAGGATCCGGTAGCTACATTTAACAAGGTGGTGGAAAAATTCCAGGAACTTAACATTAGTATTGAGTGAGGGATGTTGGATATTAGATGTTGGATATTGGACTGTGTGTAAATACTGGATGTTGGAGTTAAATGCTAAAACACTTTTTGTCTTTACTTAAAGACTGACTACTAATGACGAATGACTTTTTTAATATAGTTGTTGATGCTGCGAAGAAGACGAGTATTACCGAGTGGCTGATTTTTGTTACTGCCTTGCTGTATGTTTTGCTGGCCGCGATTGAAAATGTATGGTGCTGGCTTTTCGGAATTTTATCCAGTTTTTTTTCTATTTATTTGTGTTACAGCGGGCGCTTGTTTTTAGAAAGCGGCTTGAATATTTTTTATGTGATCATTAGCGTTTATGGCTGGTACGAATGGCTGTAC
>OLLL01000139.1_pt1 | contig 36112 bp, 28 predicted proteins | sample 1604541 | NCBI WGS metagenome assembly OLLL01 (sample SAMEA104055722, study PRJEB20765) | soil metagenome | isolation source: soil
CTGCTGTGGATCAGGAGGGAGTGCAATACCAGCTGATTGCAATAAAAACTACGGGAAACAATGAAGCACAGCTTTCAGGAGATTGCGTTGAAAAAGCAAGAACCGTTTTTGTCAAATCATTGGGAGGCGGGCCTCAGATCTCCATGACAATGACGCCGTTTGCAGCCGTTACCTGGCAAAAAATGACGGGTGACAACATCGGGAAATCCATAGCAATTGTACTGGATGACCGCGTATATTCATGGCCAACTGTACAGGGAGAAATCAGGGGAGGCGTATCAAGTATAACCGGTAATTTTACATTGTCTGATGCCGACGATCTTGTGAATGTATTGAATGCGGGGAGCTTGCCGATGACGATAAGGATTGTGGCAGAAAGCGTGGTGGCGCCATCCGGGAAATAAACATCCATACATTTGCATTCGAAAATAAAAATACAATGACAGATCCTGATACTATTCCAACCGGTTTTCCGAAAAGAACACGCAACATTTATTTTCTGATCATTGCCATTGTAACTGTTTTTTATATTGGCCTTTACCTTTATTTGTTTGAAAGAGGAGAATACCGGGAAGCGGGGGCTTCTGTGCCTTTGTTTTTTATGATCACCGGCCTAACGTGGCTTGTGTTTGCACCTCTGTTGGGCTTTATACTGGGCTTAGTGGTTGCGGTATTGCCCTATAAAAATAATCCTTACCGCAAAAAATACTTACGTGCATCGTTGTTAGGCTGGATGTCGGTTTTTATTTTATGGCCGATTTCAATGCTATTGTTTTTAATTATCGATCCTCTTCAGCCGGAACAATGTGATTGTGCAGACAAAACAAAACAGGATTCGATTGCTGCATTTGATGCCGCTCAATATACTACTTTGAAAAATTTCTATGAATTGGCAGATCAAAAAAATAAAGATGCAATACCGGCCATTGATAGTGTTCTTGCAATGACAGACGAAAAATTGTTGAAAGAGAAACATGTTTTTCTTGACAATGAAGGAAAGCTTGAGCTTCATTACCTGGATGGAACGCTTTATTATAATGACGATGATTATGTGTATGCCTTAAAAGAATTCGGTGCGTCGGATAATGATGATTTTGTAAAAGCAAGAGCAGCATGTTATATTCAATTAAAACGATACATCGTAGCAGAAGCATTATTGAGGTCACAGTTGAAATTCAATACCGGTTTAAATTCATCGTTAGGCAATTTATTTGAAGTAACCGGCAATGTTGATTCCGCAAAAGCTGCATATCAGCGGGTGTATGATGCGGATTTGAAAAGAGCCGGCGGGAAATTTACCAGTGATCAAACTTTTTGTAGTTTTTGTATTGAACGGTTAAATGAGCTGGCTAAAACGCACCCGGTACTACTAACAGAGTTTTCATTTCCATCGCACCGCCCATAGTAGCTGACAATTTTCAGCTTTTTGTTTTCCTGGTTTATCAATGTTGGTGCAACTATTTCTGCTGCTGTTGCGTCTTTCCGGTAGCTATTCATTCATAAACTACCCAAAACCACCATTTTATGAGAAAAATTATTATCCTGACATTTATCCTAAGCCTGTTTTTCATTGCCCCGCTGTTTTCACAGATCATTGCTGGTTCCGGAGCAGCTGGGCAAATCATTTCAAATCCTTCTGTCAATCTTTCCAATCACGTAATTGGCAGTACAACCTCGGCATATTTTGATCTTAATTGCGATAGTGTTGCGGATATGCGTGTAGACCTGATCAAAGGTGCAACAGCCATTGATGGCGCCAATGAAGCTTTCCTGTATGTATTGAATCCTGCGTTTGAAATTTGTGCCGATACCGGCAGTTACCTGATCACGCCTGTTAATTATTACAATGCTGCTGATACGATGTATTGTACGGGTACCAATAACTGGGCAAATGATACCATTTACAAACTGGGTGATTATGGCTGCATGGATTGTACCGGCCCGTATACTGCTGCCAATAAATTTATTGCGTACCGCAATACAAGTACTTCGCAAACAGGCTGGATCAAAATAGTGATGGACCTTACCGATGGTGGTAGTCACGGATTACCGGTCACGCTTTCCGTTCCGCAAATATTATCACCTTGCGCCAACACTTCTCTTGTTGTTCCGCCGGTATTATCGGCAAACGATTCCTGCGGTGTATTTCATTTTCATTATGAGATTACCCCGGTTTCCTGCATGGGTTCCTGCAACGGCGCTATCCACATTTCAGGGCTTGTGGGCGGTTCGTCCCCGTATACGTACAATTGGACGCCCGGCAACCCGGATGGGGATGGAACTTTAGGGATCATAAATTTATGTACAGGTAATTATTCCATTACCATTACAGATGCAATGGGAAACACTTGTACGTTCAACTTTTTTGTTCCGGATGCAGCACCAATTACCGCTGTTATAACAGTAACTGATATAACCTGTCATGGAACAGCCAGCGGAAGTATTTGTGCTTCTAATATTATGGGAGGGATATCTCCTTATTACACTTTATTATGGTCGCCGGGTGGAGGAACAGGAATGTGTACCAGCGGATTGGGTGCGGGCAATTATACGGTAGAGATTACTGATTCGATAGGTTGTCACTCATTTATTACTTCCACTGTAACAGAACCGGGTGTGTTAACAGCAACTGCAACCGTTACCAATGCCAGCTGTTCCACATGCTGTGATGGAAATGTACAGGTTGTTCCAACCGGCGGATCAGGCGGATATACTGTTAGCTATTCACCTACGGCGCCTTCGCCGGGAGGTGCTTGTCCGGGTGTGTACAATTATCACATTACGGATATGTATGGTTGCACGTATAATAATTCGGCTACGGTATCGTTTGGAACGGGCATCAGCAGTTTTGATCAGAATAATTCCGTGTCTGTATTCCCGAATCCTTCCAGCGGTAATTTTACCATTGAATTACCGGCTGTAAAAGCAATGTGGGAGATTGTACTTACTGATCTGCAGGGAAGGATTGTTTACAAAGAACAGGCGTCCGGCACTAAAATAATGCTTAACAGCGGATCGGAAAACGGTGTGTATTTGCTGCGGGTGACCAACCTGGATACGAATGAGCAGGCTGTTAAAAAACTGATCATTCAGAAATAGGGAAGCGCTGAATACAAAATTAAAAAGCCGTGAACATACTATTTACGGCTTTTTTAATACTTCATGCATTTGTAACATCACTTCGATCCAATCCGTTACTATCAATTCAATAATTTATCCAGCACACCGCGGATCTCTTTTGAGGAAGGTTCTTCCGCACTTTGATTGATCAGCTTTCCGTCTTTGTCTATGAGCACAAACAAGGGGATTGCTTTTACCTGGTAAGCCGTAGCAATCTCCGACTTCATTCCTTTTACTGCATGGTATTCATTTGTTTCGGCTTTGTTTTTGTCTAAAAAAGCAAGCCATTTATTTTTTTCATCGTCCACTGAAATGCTCAGGAAAACAATATTTTTATCTTTATATTCTTCTTTTAATTTTTCAAAAAACGGGCGCTGTTCCAAACAAGGGTGGCACCAGGTTGCCCAAAAATCAATGTATACCAGCTTGCCGGTTAAGTCTTTTAATGAAACCGTATGCTCATTTTTATCTACCAGAGTAAAATCCGGTGCGTTTGTTCCAACAGCCAGCATTTCTTTTTCCGCAAATGCTTTTGCAATTGCTGTTGCATACACCGGGTTTGTATTGTTTTTTGCAAAGTAGTTTTTATACTTTTCTGTGCTAGTGACCAGGTCGGCACCAATGTTCATATTTAATTTATTAAATAAGAAATATTCCCTGATCGTTTTATTTTTTGTTTTTTGGATCATGCTTAAAAGAGTGTCCAGGTATTCTTCATCCGTTGCATCCTCGCGTGAAATGGCATTTGCCTGCTGATGAAAGTAAGCGCTTAAAAAAGCACGGAAATCCGGAATGTCCATGTAACTTTCGTTTTCAATATCCAGTTTTTTTACGAACAAAAAATATCCCGGATCTTTTATATCCTGCTGGATCGCATTTTGCATTTTGAAACCAGCCGCATCGTAATCAAGTGCTATTTTTTCGAATTTCATAAAATCGGGATCCAGCGGCGTAGTGGCATTCAGCTGGTCCAGGTAAATGCCGTACCCTTCAAATGCCGAGTCGATGTAAGCAGTGCCTTTTGCCGGGGGAATCTTAAAAACATAATGGCCGTTCATCTTGAGGATCCTTTTTTCCAGCGAATCAATAGCATTTGTTTCAGCGGCTCCCTTTCCTTCAATTTTAAAGCTGAAACTATCCGGTACAGTGGTTGGGTTTACAGATATTTGCAGCGACATTCCCGGTTTCAGGAACAATTCCCTGCTGCTTTTTCCCGCAATGATGTAACGGAACCCCGGATGATCTAATTTTACGGGAAAAGAAAATGTTCCGTTTTTAACGGCAATTGTATCTGTAAAATCACTTACTACTTCATCAGCGAATAGCAATGGAGTAGTTGTATTTGTTATTGATCCGCTGATCTGGATGTTTTTATTTTGCTGGCAGGAAGTGCTGATTATTGCAGCAGCTGCAGCAAGGAGTAAAATTTTTTTATTCATGAAAAAAGCTTTAATAGGAGGATGCATTTAGTTTAACAGTGTTTTAAATATAATCATTTAGAGCTGCATAATACGCAAAAAGCCGTAAACAAATTATTGTTTACGGCTTAAGCGATTGTTTTAACCCTCAATTATTGCACAATAATTTTTTTGGATGATTTACTCAGGTCATCGTGGATAACGGTAATAAAATAAATACCTTTTGCTTTTCCGTTCAGGTCGATGGATACCTGTGCATCATTCGATTTGTCTTTTTTGTAGATCACCGCGCCTAAAAGATCAGTGATGATGATGGTGTTATTTAATGCAGCATGTTCATCAAAAGTAATGGTGAATGTACCGGTGTTCGGATTTGGAAATACATTCATAAGTGTAGCATCCGTTTCTAACTCATTGATGCCGGTAGCGGTTTGATCACATATTTTGAGGTTGGTAAGTGTTGCTGTAAGCGTGCGTGCGGGTGCTCCCTGCGGCTCATTGCCCTGTTCCACTTCATGTAATCCGGTAACGGTACAACCGATTGTAAAATATTGCGGTGACCCGGGGGCCTGCGTGGTGCGCGCTGCATTTGTAAATACATTGATCCTGCCTTGTGTGGTGGACAGGCGTTCCAGGCGGATGTAATACGCCTGGTTCATGTTGATGTGAATTCCAACAGATGCGGGATTCCATACGCTGCCGTCTTTCGCGCGGCCGTATATGGAATCCGTTATCTGCGCGCCATAAGCCGGGCAGCTGATGTACGCTTCAATGGCATCCTGGTTAGTGGATGTATAGGATGTGCCTCCTGTATTCCAGGAGTTCAAAGTGCCTGCAGTAGCGCCTAATAAAACATGTGCGAGGCCCACGCTTCCCCTGCCTGTATAAATAAAATCAACATCGCCTGTCCAGCGGTCGTCGGATAAGGTGCAATTGAGCGGATGTGTGGCATAATTGTATGCGCCATCCTGTGTGGCATTAAAATTAAAAGCGCCGGCGCCAATGCTATAGCCGGTTCCGTTTATTACCCAACCTGCGGAAGTAGTGTAATTATCGGTATAGCAACAGGAAGTAGTTACAGCACCGTCACAGATATGAAGCGACGAAAGCGTTCCTGTAAGCGTACGTGCCGGCGATCCTTGCGGTTCACAGCCGCTTTGAATGGTTGTTAATCCCGAAACATTACAGCCGATTAAAAAAAATTGTGGTGATCCTGCAGCGTGTATTGTACGCGCTGCATCGGTAAATACAGAAATTCTCCCTTGCCCCGGCGACAAGCGCTCCAAACGGATGTAATACGTTTGGTTCATGTTGATGTGGATCCCTGTTGAGGCTGCATTCCAAACGCTGCCATCTTTTGCACGGCCGTAAATGGAATCGCCGCTTTGTGGAGCGTAAGCAGCGCAGCTGATATAGGTTTCAATGTCATCCTGGTTAGTGGATGTATAGGCTGTACCGCCGGTATTCCATGAATTTAAAGTGCCGGCTGTAGCGCTTAATAAAGTGTGTGCAACGCCCACGCTTCCCCTGCCGGTATAGCTAAAATCAATATCTCCCGTCCATGAATTATCGGATAGTGTACAGTTTAAAGGATGTGTTGCATAATTGTAAGCTGCGCATTGCGTGGCATTAAAACTGAATACACCGGAGCCAATGCTGTATCCGGTTCCGTTCATGGTCCAGCCTGCAGAAGTGGTATAATTATCCGTGTAGCAACATTGTGCCTCTGCGTTTGCTGCTGCCAGTAAAAGTACTGCAGGAAGCAATTGTTTTTTTAAGAAGAGTAGTGTTGAAGTCAGCATCGTGTTTTATTTCTAAATTAAAATAGTAACGGCGTACAAAAATAGAGCATGATTTTTTGACATGAGCAACCGCTGGACAGGTTTTCTGCACACCTGTTTTTTCTCAATTAAGTTTTATCGGATCTTGCTCAATTGTATAAAACAATGAGCAAAGGTATCGGGGAATAAAGCAGAAGTCAATACGCCAAAAGGTGTATATTTTTAAAAGGGCCGGGAAAAAATGTTGTTTTTACAAAGCATCCAGGTTGTGATCCATCGCAAATTTAACCAGCCCCGCGGTGTTCTTCACCTTTAATTTTTGCATGGCATTTTTACGATGTGTGTTGATGGTGAGCTCGCTTACAAAAAGCAGATTAGCAATTTCCTTATTGGTCATGGATTTCATCACCAGTTTGATCACTTCAATTTCTCTTTTGGTAAGGTTGGCAATGGGATCAAATTTTTGATCGGGCTCTTCGTTAACAATGCTGGCCTGTACTTGCGGCGAATAATAAGTGCCGCCTTTTGCAAGCGCTTCAATTGCCTGCAATAATTCGGTTTTGGAAGTGTTTTTCAGTATATACCCCTGCGCGCCGGCTTTCAGCATTTTAACAATGCGGTTGCGGTCGTCGTACATGGTAAGCGCTATTACTTTTATATGCGGATATTTTTGCGTTACAAGCGCCGTGGTTTCAATGCCGTTTAATCCCGGCATGCCAATATCCATAAGGATCATGTCCGTAGGATTGGTTTTCAGCAGCTCCATCACTGTTTCCCCGGTGTTTGCTTCCCCCGAAATGCGGATATAGGGAATATCGTTCAACAACGCTTTTATTCCGTCAATAAACATTTGATGATCGTCTGCAATTAACAATTTGATTTCGCTGGTCATTTTTTATCTTTTTGATACTTCAATTACAAATATGGTTTGTATGTAGCAATAAGTGCAACGAAGGTAAGCCAGAGCAGCATGTTTTTTATGGCGGCCGTCTTCATCTTTGTAAATTTAATCTTTTTTTTAAATCCTATTTTGTAAAAAAGCAAAGAGTGTTGGCACAAATTTTATAACAACTTATGAATGATCGACTATAAAAAGCTGATAAGCAAGCTTCCCATCCGTCTTATTCTTTCTGTAGTAGCTGGGATCGCTTTTTCGATGGTGATCTCCACACTTACACACATGGTGTTACACTGGTGTGGAGTTTTTCCACCATTGCACAAACCCATGTTCGAAACCCGGCTGGTGATCATTTCCCTTGTTTATCACAGTGTATTTGCTATCGTGGCAGCGTTTATCACGGCCTGGCTCGCCAAAAAACAGGCAAAAAAAGCAGTTTTTATTCTCGGTACCAAAGAAGCGATCATGTGGCTGGTGGGAACTTTGTTATTATGGAAACACGCACCACCATGGTACAATATCAGTAAGGCTGTTTTAGGCCCGCCATTGGCGTGGTTTGGCGGTAGGTTGTACCGGATGTATAAAGTGAAAAAGGATAAACGGGCGGAAGTAAAGTCTGTGGAGCAGGAATAAGTTATTTTATTAGTTGATTACCGGCGAAGCTGCTTATCTATATGTTTACTTTTTGAAGGCCCGCCCGAACGACTGAAAAATCCGTTCAGTCGGGCGGGCAAAAAGTAACAAAAACCTTTTCTGCCTGTAAGGTAATTTTTCCTTCCGCTGACGCTGCAGGAAAACCGCGGTTAATTTCGCGTATGCTTTGATTGCTCCGTAATTTTAATTTTTCTTCAGCTCATTCCCGCTATTACTGAACATGCCGAAATTGTCTGCAAATGAGCGTTCTATAATTTTTACAAACAGGCAGCAGTATGTTTTGAGAAGCTTTGTTTCAAAACAAAAAAAATAATGGAATAAAATTTAATTTGATTTTCATACTTTTATAAAATTCAAAAAATAAATAGGATGAAGCTAAAATTATATGTTCGCGTGTTGTTTGTAATTGTTTATTTTTCAATTTTCAGCTGTAATAATAGCCCCCGGCAACCAGTTGGGCTGGCATCTTGCAGGGCGATGGATTATTCGTTTTCATACCCGGAGAACTGGAATGAAAAATTTCAGAAAAATGGTGATGAAGTTGTTGCACCATCAAACGCTGCGACTGTAAATGTGCATTGGGAGGATTTATCGGAGCATCCCATGACGCTGGATGAATACACGGATCAGGCGAAAAAACAAATTATTGCCGCAGAAGGTACAGATGCAATATTATCGGTTAAGCGGATCAGCGTAAACGGGCAGCCAGCGGATGAAGTGGTGTATACAATGGGATCATTAAAATTAAAAGGGATATGGATGGTGGCGCATCATGTAGCTTATAGTATTACTTATTCGGCAGCAAAGTGGTGGGGAGGCTATGATAAACATTTGGGTGAAGCAAACATCATTATCAACAGCTTTAAATTAAATAAGGTTTAAGAATAATAATTTCCGCATCAATTCTTAAAATACTCGCTGCATTGTTTGCAAACTACAGAATCGTCATCTCCGGAAAAACCAAATCCATTCCATTGATAAGCGCTTACCCGTGTTTTTTTTGTTGAAGGATTAAGGTCGATGAACGAATCGCCACGGTGCAGTGCACACAGGATCCTGCTGTTACCCGGTAAAATAATAGCATCCAGCAATGGCCATGCTAACGCGGAACCGCGCCAGCGCGATATTAATCCATTTTGTCCCACCTGGTAAACATAGGGGCGCAGATTATTTTCGCTATCCATGTTGGAGAAATGTTTTTCCAGCGTTACGAGGTAATTGTTTTTCCCATCCAGCATTCCGGTAGCAATAGAAGCAAGCGGCATTACATAAGTCTGCCATACCTTTTTATCGTTTTTAAATCCCTGCAGGATGGTGCTGCATTGGTTAATGGTGTTTACCGAATTTACGGAACTGCCACGCAGCTCATATTCCGAAATGCTTAATGGTTGACCAATTTCAATTTCTTCGAGGGTGTATTTTTTTGTTCCGGTGATCTCCGGGAAAAAAGAATTTTTGCGGGTATGCGTGATGATGCCGGTGCAGCTTAATTTACCATCCCGGATAATGCAATCCGCGATCATCCCTTCTTTTGTTGCAGCATATTTCTGATCAAATAAATGATTGCCCAACGAAAAAAACACAGGTTTTCCATTCACCATTTCCGGATCCTGGATCACATGCGGATGACTGCCAATGATCAGGTCGGCGCCATTATCCACCAGCCAGCGGGCAGCTTTGCGCTGGTATTGATTGGGCCATTCCAGCAATTCACTGCCCCAGTGAATGGTTACGATCACCAGGTTCGACAGGCTTTTTGCAAGCCGCAGCTTTTGTTTTATTTCTATGGATGGAATTTCCTGCTGGCTGTGTTCCCTGTCAGGGACAAGGTTGATCGCAACAATGGCAATGGTTACATTGTTGATCGTGATAAACTGCGGTGAATTTGTATAATAGACAGGAGCAATGCCTGCATTCAACAATGCTTTGATGGTATTGGTTTTTCCATTATCACCAAGGTCAAAGCTATGGTTATTCTCTATGGAAATAGTTTTAAATCCTGCATTGTACAGCAAGGGAAATGCTGTTGGCGGAATTCCAAAAACAGGCGAGCCCGATGTGGATGCACTACTGTCGGCAGCATTACCGGCAGCGCCTTCCAGGTTTCCGGCTACAAAGTCGGCCTGCATAAAAAGATCTTTCATGCCTGCCCATGGCGATGTATTACGCATGCTCATTTCCTGCTGCACATTCCTGGAAAGCAGGATGTCGCCCGTAAAAAGCAACCTGGTCTCTTTTGTTGCAGGATGACAGCTTTGCAGCAGCAGAAAAATAAACGATACGCCGGCGGCTAGTAATTTGTTTCTGCCGGAAATGTGAGCTTTTCCTCTGTAAGATAGGGTTGTAGCCATGGGATGCGTACCTGGTTTTTAACTTGTTGCTGCCATTCCTTATCGTTGAGCAGTTGATCCGATGAAAATTCGTAGTACGAATAAACAGCGCCTTTTACTATTTCATGCCGTCCGTAAAAAGGAACAACATTATCCCATTCCAGCGAATTTCCAACAGCAGCCATCAGGTATGGATTGTTGCCTGCCACGTCTGCGATCTTCGGCATCGGGTCGGGTGTGGAAAGTGCATAATCTTTATTGGCAAGGCTGTTATAAATTAAAAAATAATGTTCTGCAATCCGGCCTAAATAAAGAATGCTTTCGTATTCATCGGCCGTGATGGCTTCTCCTTTTTTTTCTTTTTCGGCAATGGCCTGGAACATGCGCGCATCTTTTGCTGTTTCTTTCAGGCGCTTTAAAATGCCGTCATACAATGTTTTTTCATCATTATTATCACCTTTCACTTTTTGAATGCTCTCGGGAACGTATTTAATGGCTGTTTCAAAAAGATCAGCAATTGCAGCAAATGTATTTGGATCGGGTTCCACGTATCCGCGCGGCGCTCTCAGTAAAATATCTTCAAAGCCGCCTTCGCCGCATTCGGCAGCGGTACGCTCATTTACCAGTACGGTTGCATGGCGCAATGTGGCCCAGGAGGCCAGGCCTGTCTGAAGCCGTTTTGCCTGCCATAAATTTTTATCATTGCCGCCGTTGGGGGATGTTACTGTATCTGCCCATTGCACTGCCAGCGCGCTTAACCAGCGGCCGTATAAATTATCCGTGGCTGCGCCTGTTTTTCCGTTGGCATTAAAATTATCTTTTAAATTCCCGATGACTTTTCGTAAAGGAGGATAATTTTTATAATCGGATTCCAGCAGCGATGCCGCAAAATTATTTCCTAATGCTGCTGCCAGGTCGAGGCCTGATGGTAATAGCCGCTGGCCGCCGGGACCGGTGATCTGCCTATCAGCAGGCAGATTGGGATGGTATACTGTAGAATACAAAATTTCATTATCGATGCCCCATGATAAAGGAAAAAGTGTAACTCCTGTTCCGGGATTTTGATTGTATGCAGGCGGATTGTTTTTCATGTCCTTCCAAACCAAAGGCGTACGCGATGGAGAAATAAAGCCGCTGTAATCGCCGATCCATTTTACGGCGTAGTTTCTGATCTCGGGAGGAAGGCTGTTGAGCTCCTGCATGGTGGCAGGCTCATCATTAAATGCGGTTGTGAAATAATTGAATGCCATAAAATAATTTTTCATTTCCTCGCTGGATGTATAATGTCCGCGCGGTTTCAATTCGGTATAATTAAAATCCTTTTTTAAAACATCCGAATAGCTTTTATCTTCTGCTTTCTGCATTTTAATGATCTCCGCGTTTTGAGATGTGCCTGCATTTAATTGGGCCAGCGTTCCCATTACGTTTGCCCATGCAGATTTGCTTTGATTTTGTTTGTAATACTTATCCGCTTCTTTTATAAAATTCCAGAAATCTGGCATTGCATTTTCCCGTTCTTTTACAATAAATAATCCTTCATAGGCAGATGCGAACAGTTCCCAGAACACATCTGTTGTTACCATATATGGGCGGGTAGGAGAGCTTTGGTCGTATCCGTCGCAATCGTAATTTTCGGTATCGTACAGCATGTACAGCTGTTCGTAGCTTTGGGAACGGAACAAGCCGCTGTTCTTTTGGAACAGGTTATTTTCCGCCGGCGATTGGATATACATCCACGCATTCACAACATCTGCCAAAGGCACGGTAATGGGAACATAATTAAAGCTGAATTTTCCATTTGTATTGGTAAGCCCTACAATTCCTTTTCCATCAGGTACGGAGGAGGGAGTGGAAATAAACTGCAGCTGGTTGGCCTGTTGTTCTTCGCGTCCGCTCGAAAATAAAAAGAGGCCGATACCGGGTTTTTCTTGTTTCCAGTGCAAAAATCCAAGCCCGTTTGGTGTGGGGGTAATGCTGCCCCCGGTTAACAGGTTTTTTGGAATGGCCTGAGAGTTACCCCACCAGCGCCGTGCATAATCGGCAACAAAAAAATTATTTTTATTGTCTTCCCAGATCAGCTCATGGCCAGCCGGATGGAAAGCAATGGGTAATGCCCATGGTGCTTCCATGGTGCTAGGCTCTCCGTCTGCATCATCAAATGTGCTGAATGTTTTTTTAGGGCCTATCACCTGGTACATCCGTTTGCCCGATTCGGTAATGGAAACAATGCGGAAAGAATGATCCTCCGTGGCCATACCAAAAAATAAGCGGTAGCTGTACGATTCTTTTGTATCGCTGTAGGCGTTGCCAACAATGAAAGGGCGCGGACAAGGCACCAGGCGCCTGCACTCGTTAGGCGTTGAAAAAATACTTTTTGTGAGCCAGCCGTCTTCTCCTTTTTCGATTTTAAGGATGTGGTACTGCTGGTCTTTTATCCCGATCAGGAAAAGCGAGGTCGCCCGCGGATGCCATGCAATGGCCGTAATTTTAAATCCTTTTTCGATGCTGCAGCTGTCGGATAATTTCGGTTGCCCGATCTGCCAGAATTTTACAGAATAATTTTGGCTGGCATCGGAAATGACTGCGGCTACTATCGGGCCTGCCGGAGAAATGTCATAATCGATTACTTTTTCGGCCGGGTTTACGGAGATGGATTGTGCAGCAGCAGGAGAAGCGGTCACTTTCAGCTCAGGGATCTCAAATACGCCGCTGATTTTGTTGGCTGTATCGGTACTTTCTTTTTGCAACACATCCTGTGTAGGGTTAGATGCTACCGATGAGCTATCCTGCTTGTGATCCGAACAAGCGGAAAATGCTAATGCAATAACAGCAAGAAAAAAAAACAAAGAGATTTTATTTACAGCCATGTAATTTATAATTTAAAAAATGTGAATGCCTGCCGGGTGTGATCTTCAGACATGTATTACCGGATTCAAAGTTGACAATTTTTTTCTTTTACGTCATTAAAAACAAAATTTTATTTGCAATGGCTAAATGTTTGCAAAAAAAATGCTCCAATAATCAGGAGCATTTTTTGTCATTGTTTTATAAACTTTTTACTTATCATCCTATTGCCGCTTTGCATCTGCACAAAATAAAATCCGGGTGCTAAATCACTTATATCAATTTCCAGTTGTTTGTTTCCTCTTGCGAGCGGTATTTTTTTTATAATTTGCCCAAGGGTGTTTTTTATTTGGAGGATGGTGGTTTGTGTTGTTGCTTCGGAGAATTCGAGGGTGATTTGGTTGCTGGAAGGGTTGGGGTAAACGGAAACTTTATTATCCAGCGGGCTTTCGTCGATTCCGGTTAATGGCACCGAATATTTTGCAACACAATTAACAGTGCTATCGCCATTGATTGCCACAAAATTACCGGCAATGATCAGGCTGTCTCTATAAACACCAATATCACTTATTAGTGGGTAAGAGCCTGTAAAGGTATCTGTGGTAACAGAGATCCAGTTAGTTCCATTCCATTTGGCAACATGATTGCTTAAAATTCCACCGGCATGTGTAAAATATCCGCCAATGTATAACGCATCATTATACACTTTCATGCAGGTGACCAAATCATCCGTACCGGTTCCTACTTCTGTAAGTTGATGCCCATCCCATTTCATAATGTAATTGCCGGTGTATCCATCTACTTTTCTGAAATAACCGGCAATGTATAATTCATTGTGATAAACTGCCATTGAATAGATATTACTTGTTCCAACTGAATTAATAAATTCAGAAGCTGTGGGATGCAAGTCGTTTCCATACCATTTTGCAAACGTATCATAATTATGATAAGGCCACATGCTAAACCTGCCACCAACATATAATGTATCCTGAAAATAAACCAATGAATTTACACTATACCCTCCCTGTGGCCCATAATATGGAGTGATAGCAGAAAATTGGTGCCCGTCATATTTTCCAAGCAAAAAAGTAGAATCATCAGCAATATGGTCAAATCCACCACCTATATAAAGAACATTCTCTTTTTGCAATGAAGTAAAAACTACTTCAGAGGGACCTTTGGGTAATGTATCCCAATAAGACCCATTCCATTTGGCATAATATATACTTATTGTTGAGTCATAAAAAATTCCGGACGCATACAGTGTGTCATTGTATAATCCCATCCCGTATTTCATTGGTGTTCCTTTCAAAGCACCAATAGCTTCAAAATGCATACCATTCCATTTCGCAGTTCCCAAAAGTGAGTTACAATTACCTTCCTGGCCAAAAGAACCACAAATAAATAATTGGTCGTTTACAGAATCAACTACTATCTTTTTTACATCCCCGGTATAAAAGCAATTAATGCCTTTATCCATAGGAAGCCAGGTTTGGGCAACCAATGGATAAAAGCATCGAGTAATTAAAAATAATATGAAACTAATTTTTTTCATTATTGTTTTATGAACTTGGCTGTCTGCATCGTTGATGCGGTTGAAAGCTTTATAAAATAAATCCCCTTTGCGAAATTACTTACATCAAATTTAAGGCTTTTTTCAGTCGCTTTTATCTTTTGAACCAACAATACCTTGCCCATTACATCTGTAATGGTGACCATCCCATCTTTTTTTAATGGGGTATCCAGCATCATGTTTATATAATTATCGGATGGGTTGGGGTAAAGATGGAAGCTGATATTACTTATACTCTTGTGCTCATCAATCCCAATCAGCACATGGCTAATGTCAAATTTTGCTATGGTTGCATCCCAACCACCATCTAATACTGTTTTATAATAATCTAATGGGGACGCACTATTAAAATCCCATAAGGTATTGTCTATGAGCGTATATCCTACCAGGTATAATTTACTATTTGCAGCAGAAAGCCCATAACCTTCATTTCTGTAACCACTTCCAAAAGCCGTTGACCATATAATATTATCAGTTTTATCAAAGGCACTTATGAAAAATCTTGCATCGGTAGAATTTGTTTCCATGTAGTTTGTTCCCGACTTATTACATATAGGAGATTCTGTAACTACTGGCGTAGTACAATAGTCTGCCGGTGATTGCAGCATCTGAGAATTAAATGCTCCTGTTAAATAAACATTTTCACCATCGGTACAAATTGCATTCATTGTGAGAAAAGCACTCCCACCGATAAAGCTGGTCCAGGTTTGATTTCTGTTTGCATCAAACCTGGCAATGTAGCCACTAAGCCCACCTAATGGCGTAGTGCTGCAGCCCCATGCCTGGTTGTAAGTGCCTCCATTTAAGCTGTTCAACAGGGGAAAGGTTGTAGGATATCCGCGCTCTGTGCCGGCAATATATATATCGTCAGCATTTGTTATTGCTATACTGGGTGTTATAAAATCAACGTTCCAATAGCCTTTGCTTTCATCTGAACTCCCTCCAAAATAAGTAGACCATATTAAGGATTGGTTGGTCCGGTCAAATTCAACAATCATATTATCCGTAGTACCACCGCCGTAACTTTGATTGTAATAAGCCCCTCCGTTATCGCAAAAAGGAAATCCGGTATCGCCTGCTGCCGGCACTGCACATGCAGTAAGCGCTTTAGCAGTTGTTGTAGTGCTTCCTACAATTACAGGATTGCCGTTACTTGGCCTTGTGGCAATATCATTAAAATAATCATTTCCATTGCCGCCGAATGCTGTACACCATTGGTTGGTGTTAGTGGCATCCAGCATCATTATAAAACCATCAAAAGCTGTTACTGTTGTTTGGTTATAATTACCGCTTGTATGAAAAGGAAAGCCGCTTGCATTGATTGTTTTACCAACTATGTACACTTCTTTTGTACTGCCGTGTGTTGCCAAAGCAATACCCCGGGCTTCGTCAACACCTGCTCCACCAATATAAGATTCACATAGGATTGATGTTCCTAAAATATTTAATTCAACATAAAAACCATCTCCGCTTCCCTGCAATGTTGAATAGTGCATTCCGGGGTAACTTGCCTGTATAAGATCGGTACTTGATGTGATACCAACAAAATAAACGTTACCCGCATTATCAAGTGTAATGGCACGCCCTTCATCATCTCCGCTTCCGCCTATATAATCTATCCATTGGTTTATTGCAAGATCATTAAATTTAGCTACAAAAGCATCTTCGGAATTGTGATATGCAATATTTACCGTCCCTGCCTGCCCTAAAAAAGGATAACCATCAGACATTCCGCCTATAACCGTGCCGGCATTTCCTCCTTTTGTGCATACTGCCCATGCAATTTCACTACTTGCGCCGCCAAAAAATGTGCTCCATTCCAAACTCTGGTTGCTGGTAACTGAAGATACAAAATGGGTATTACCTTCATCCACTTCAATGATCAATACTTTTGTAGAATCATAGGGGTGAATTGTAAAATCATAATTATTTCCGGTATTGTTGTGCCAGTTGGCTGTAATGCCGCTGCCCGCAATCGTATCATTGGTCGCATACAGTTGATACGTCAAAGGAGCATCATAAGAAATAGTATCCAAAAATGCCCTGATTTGTAAAATATTGCTGCTCAGATTTGTTGACGTAGCGCCGGTAAATTGCATTTTTATATCTGCAGGATGTCCTCCCGGTTTTACTACAAAATAATATTTTAAGCCATTTTCATTGCTGGAATACACCAAATCAATATTGTTATAAAGGTTCGGAATTATTAATTTACGATGGCCATAAATTTCTGTGATTCCGCCTGAGCACTGTGGAAGAAAATAATTGAGGTAAGTGCTTTGTTGTTCTAATGGGTATATTTTTAAATGTTCATTACGATTGGTAAACCCAAGATCTATCCGCTGCAATGTATCATCTGTAGCGGGGATTGTATCGATATGTGAAAACATCATGCTTAATGTATCGTCCATAAAATAATATTGCGGATAGGTGCTGTTTGTATAATACCTTACGTTCGGGATTTCTGCTGTATCTATATTTAACAATTGACCTTTGTTTTCATAATACAAAAAACTACTCTGTATCTGCTCCCCGGAAAAATCTTTTGGATTTGTAATCATCCTCTCCACATACCTCACCGTCGCATATTCAAACATTCCCGTTCCAGTTTCGCTCGATCCGGCAACAATCACGTTCCCCACCGTATCAATGGCAATATTGGTGGCAATGTCCTTCAAATGGCTATTACCGTCAAAATCAATCGACCATAACACCGTACCGGCCGTATCGTACTTCATCGTATGATAATTTATAGTATTTAAGGAATCCGCATACGCGCTGCCGGTTACATAAATTTGCCCGGTACTGCTTAGCTCTAATCCATAGCCCTCATCATCCCCGTTCAAACTATCGTTATAGCTTTTGGTCCAGATGAGCGTTCCGCTGCTGTTGTATTTCTGTGTCAGGTAATTATATCCCTGGCTACTGGTTTTGGAAGAGCCGGTTACATATACATCTCCCAGGGCATCCACTTTTAAGCTGTGTGCAACATCATCCAGGTGATCGGTTCCATCATACGTTTTCTCCCATTGGATCACCAGGTTGGAATCCAGCTTGATGATGTCATAATTAAAACCATGCGTGGCAGTAGAGGTAGCGCCTGCAACGTAAATATTACCTGTCGCATCCGTTACCATATCGTTGAGCGTATCAATATTGCTGCTGCCGCCCGAGCTGGTAGCTACGGACTGCTGTACACCGGAAGTATTGTATTGCACCACATTCCAGCTATAAGAAGCACCAGCGGCGGTTTGCACCACGCCGGAAACATAAATGGAGGTGCCTCTTTTAACAATATTCACAGGCACATCGTTTAAGTGCGAGCTGTAATCATACACCGTAGCCCAAAGCTGCGTCCCGGAGCTGTTGTATAATATGGTCACAAAATCTATGTTCAGGCTGGCATTCATGCTGCTGCCCACCAAACCTACGCCGCCCGCGTTCACAAAAAGATCGGTACCGCTGTCGAAATAACCGGCTGCCCCATCATAAGTATGCAGCCATTGCTGTACGCCACTGCTGTTGTATTTAATAATAATAATGTCGGAATAATGATTTACGGTGTCATTGGTAACGGTTCCTGTGATGTACACATTGCCGCTGGCATCCAGTGCCATGGCAGTTGCAAAATCATAATAGTTGGCAACACCGTTGTACTGATGGATCCATTGTTGCGTGCCGGATGAATTGTATTTGGCAACCAGGATATCCGTTGTGTTATTGCTGGCATTGAGCGTGGCGCCCGCCACATACACATTGCCCGATCCATCGGTTTTGGTTACGTTACGGTAATAAAAATTTTGTGTTCCGGCTTTGCTTTCCCAATCCTGGAAAACGTGCAATTGGCTTTGGGAAAAAAGCAGCATGCTGCTGAGTACTCCCATGAAAAGTAGTAGTGACTTTTTCATGTTGTTGTTTTTAAATTAATTTAAAAACTGATGGAGTAGTTCAGTATTTACTTGTAGCTAAATTAAAATAAAAAAGGAAAATTCCAAATTTAATGGAAGGAAATGAGGTGAATAATAATAAAAAAAAACAAACATGTGTAGAATTATAAATAATATCACCCTTTTTTCAAAAAAATGTCACAGACCCGCAAAAGTGTCCAAGGAAATGAAGCAGGGATGCCTTTTTTTTGTTCCAGTAAATGCCTTACGTAGCAGATCAGATTCAGTATAAACCCTTTAATATCTAAAAACATGGCAGATAACACCAACACCCCGGATGAAAAATTAAGAGGCAGCATTGCTACCAAAATATTAATGTACGGCACCATTGCGTTGGGAGTGGTTGCGGTAACGCTTATCATTGGCGCGCTTGCTGTGGGAACCGATAAGGATAAATCAATTGCGATCGTAGCCAATGTTTTTAACGCACTGCTACCTGTAATTGCCACCTGGGTGGGAACGGTGATTGCTTTTTATTTTGGAAAGGAAAACTTTGCAGCTGCCAGTAAAAGCGTGCAGGACATGGTTACGGCCATGACTTCCGATCAGAAATTAAAAAGCATCAGTGCGAAGGATAAGAATGCGATCATCCCGGTAAGCGATATAAAATATTATAAGTATACCACTGAAGCGGAAATCGCAGCTCTTAAATTATCGGAGGTGATGAAATTTATGAATATGAACGCGGTGATGCGGCTGCCGTTTATAGATAGCAGCAATGTGGTAAAGTATTGCATCCACCGGAGTATTTTTGATAAATATATTGCCCTGATCGCGTTCAACAGCCCCGACCTTAAAATAACGGATCTCACATTCGGTGACTTTTTAAAATCCACGCTGGATGACATCCATGTGTATGTAAATTCTTCAGTGGAGTATGTAAAAGAAGAATCGACTCTATACGATGTAAAGCTGATCATGGATAATAACAGCTATTGCGAAGATGTTTTTTTGACGAAAAATGGTAAAAAAGAAGAACCGGTGATGGGCTGGATCACCAATGATAAAATTTTGGAGAATACAAAAGTTTAATACGCTAACCACGAGTGCTTGCAGAAGCGGACCGGTGGTCCGCTTTTTTTATGCTTTATAATTCTCTTTCGTATCTTTAATACGGTTTTACAAATACAAAAAATCGAAGAACTACAAACCGTTAATAATATGCAGATAAACTTCAGGAGTTTTTATTTCGTTATCTCGTTATTTTTTATGCTGTTTTTTGTACAGGGTTGTTCGGTTAATAAATCTGTTACTTCCACAGATCCTTGTATCCAGGGTGCCGATTCAGCTTCTATATACAGCAGCAGTCCTTTGCGGCTTTTTAAATATGGTTACGCTTACAATAAAAAAGAATGCAAGCTTTATTTTGGGGATTATGTAAGGGATTACCAGCTAAAAAAAGGGGATGAAGTTGCCGATATTGGCGCAGCAAGCGGCTGGATAGAAGGCGCATTTTCGGTATTGGTGGACAGCGTACATTTTTACCTGGAGGATATTGATACTAATTTTTTGAGCGAAGCGCAGTTGAATAAAGTCATTAATTATTACAGCAAAGTGCGGGAAAGTCCGCAAACCAACACTTTTAAGTTTGTGATTGGTACCGAAAGGAAAACCAATTTACCTGATAGTGCATTTGATAAAGTGATTTTCAATAATACTTTTCATGAAATTGTTGAAATTTATGATATGATTGAAGATGCACGGACGAAAATGAAACCGGACGGGAAGCTCATGATCCGTGAGGCATTTTCAAACGATTACAAAACTACCTGGCATAGCGGTTGCGATATTAAATGTTATAAAGTGAAAAACCTTATAAAGATTTTTGAGATACAAGATCTGTATCTTACCGGGATGACCGAACCGGAAAATTCGTTTTACAACCATTTGACATTTGAACAAAATAAGGTACACTCGGATGAGTTTTTTGTCCGGAAAAATAAAGTGGAGCCATACATGATGGAATTGGATCAGATCAATAAATTTAAATCCGCCAATGATTCTGTTTGCACCGCTAAAATAAGCGCTGATCTGCAATTGCATGCAGCTGAAATTGCAACCGTGTATACCACGCTCGAAAATTATATCAATACAGTAGGGTATCAATGGATCGGGGCAAAAAAAATGCAGGCAGCGATCAATGTTCTTAAAATGAATTTGATTTTATATCCGTACAGTTCAAATGCTTATGAAAGCCTGGGGGAAGCGTATGAAAAAAATTTGCAATACAGCCTTGCCCAGCAGAATTATAACAAATCTTTGGCACTGAATCCTGACAATACCGATGCAGCCGATGGGATTAAAAGGATGAAGGATTTGCATATTCCGAAGTAAAACAATGTGATTATTATCTTAAATTAGGAATTAAAATTATCTTGTTGCTTCTTAAAACATTCTACTGCCACTTTTACAAATAATAGAATACTCATTCTACATACAATTTCGGCCTGTGCAGTAATAGCGGGAATGACCGACAAAAAAATGAAAGTAACGAAGTGATCAAGCGAATACCTGCCCGACTTTTGTCATTCAGGCGGGCGTGAAATTAACCGCGGTTTTCCTGCAGCGATAGCGGAAGGAAAAATTACCTTACAGGCAGTCCCCATACTGCGGGATTGTTACTTTTTGCCTTCAAAAAGTAAAGAAACATAACATCCAAACATAACAAAGCAAAAACGGGCAACATTACCTGTTGCCCGTTTTTCTATAAATGATTACTTAAAAAAATCACTCCGCCACCAATTTCCCAGAACCTGCAAGCGTTCCATTATTCATCAAACGGTAAAAATAAACGCCGTTCTCCAGTTGCCCTCTCTGAATGTTAACGGTAGAACCGTTTACAATTTGTTCCAGCACTTTTTTACCGGTAATGTCATACAATTGGAACACTGCATCTTTTAGCACAATACCTGCATCTACTGATAAAGTAGCTACTGTACTAAAAGGGTTGGGATAAATGTGAATGTTTTGTTCCGATTGCTCTGATACAATTCCTGTACATATATCAATGATCACAGAAGCTGAATTAGTGCTCGAACATCCGTTTGCATCCGTATACGTGTAGGTGATCATGTGCGTTCCGGTGCCTGCAGTCGAAAGCGACAATGTGTCGCCGGTAATTCCTGCTCCTGAATATATTCCGCCTGCTGGACTTGCACTGTTAAGGATTACATCAGGATTGTAAATACAATACGTTCCGAATGAAGAAACAGAAACTGCCGGCAACGGATTTACAGTGATGGTTGCTGTTTCGGTTGCTGAGCATCCGTTTGCATCCAATGCTGTTACTGTGTAAGTAGTGGTAGTGGCCGGTATATCGCTCAACGAAGCGCCGCTCAATGCGCCCGGGTTCCAGGTATATGCGGCATTGCTTCCTGTAGCTGTTACCGTTCCGTTGTTGCCAGCACAAACGGTATCATTTGTTGTGGCAATAACAGGCAGCGTATTTACATAAATGCTGGCGCTTGCTGTATCGGAGCAGCCGTTAATATCAGTTGCCGTAACGGTATAAGTTGTAGTGATGGCTGGCGCATCGTTTACCATAACGCCTGTAAGCGCTCCCGGATACCAGATAAACATTGCTGCTATGCCGCTACAGCTTAATGTTCCTGCAGTTCCTGCGCAAATCGTATCGCCGGATGCCATAACCGTTGGAAGCGGGTCGATCATTAAATTTAATGTATCTGCATTTGTACATCCGCTGGCATCCGTAACGCTTACACAATACATTCCGGCAATACCGGTGTTAATTGTTTGCGTGGTTTGCCCGCTGCACCAGGTGTAGCTTGCTCCGGCATTGCCCGCATCAAAAGCAATACTGCTTCCCTGGCAAATAGCCGTGTCGCGCAATGCTAATGCAGGCAGTGGATTTACCTGTACGGTAATGGTATCTTCTACCGAACACGACAAAGCTGTAACTGCCGCGACACACGAATAATCCATTGTTGCAGCCGGATTAACCATAATCGAAGATGTGGTTGCACCAGTGCTCCATAAATACGTTACCGGCGGGTAATCATAATGAACAATGCCTTCCCATGGGCGCGCATTAAAAAATGTCCCGAAAGGATAAGCGCCGCCTGTTCCTTCATAGATTGTAAAATCAGCATTGCTTGCCAATGTATTTCCCGTTGCCGTACCATTGTGGTAACGATTGTTGTTGCTAGCAGCGGCCGTATTGGTAAGATAAAATGCATACGTCTGTCCGGCCGGGATCACAATGTTCACATTCACCGGGATGATCGTATATGCGTTCGGCGCATTTGGCGTTATCGTGATAGGCCCTGCGATCATCGTCCAGGCAGCAGAATTGGTTTCGGAGCCAACAAGCGTTCCCACTTTATAATAAATGTAATAATCGGTAGTTGGATTAGGTAAGTTCGCAATTATTCCTTCAAAATATCGGATCCGGATAGTATTTATTGCTGTGATATCAAACATGTTTCCATCCTGCCCGTTGTTGTTTACAACAGGAGTAGGCACAACCGTATCTGCCGGTGTACCGTTAATCACATTAAATGTGAGCAGGGTAGAGTCGCCTGCGCAAAGCACGGAATCTGTTGTAGTGATCTGCCGGTCAAACCCGCAGGATTGCGCATTGCTGTTTATATATCCCCAAAGCAATACAATAATTAAGAGTAAATTTTTTTTCATGTTTTTTTATTTTGGTTGTTAAAGATAAGATAAAACAGGAAATAAGCTGGCACATCAATACAGTCGTTAATACTGAACGCATTTTAATTGGCGGTTTACCAAAAAAGCGATAGTTTTAGAATGTAATTCCCGATGTATGAGATTTGGCTCCGTATTTATTTTTGTTATCCTTTTGCATGTAAGAATGTTTGCCCAAAACACTACGCAGGAGATCAACCTCCGTAAAATTGATTATTCCAAAATCGAATCATCTTTTTACCAGCGGCTAAATCAATTAAGGGAAGAAAAAGGCTGCGGTAAGCTTTTTACCGATCCTATCCTGAAGCTGGCAGCCAATGACCAGGCGGCATACATGCAATCCACACACAAAGTAGGACACGATCAAAAAGTGAAAGGAAAAGAAACACCGCACAAACGGGTTGTTTTTTATAACGGAACGCACGACCAGGTGGGCGAAAATTGTATTGAGATTTTTTTGAAGCGCCCGATGAAAACCAAATACAGTCACGATCCGGTAACGGTAACCACTTATGAGCAGGCAGCGGAAGCATTGTTCCTGGGCTGGAAAAATTCTCCCGGACATTACAAAAACATGATCACGCCGGGGTATGATGTGGCCGGACTGGGTTTTGCATTTTCCCCCGACAGCAGTATTTTATATTGTACACAGGTTTTTTCGGCAAAACCCTACATTCAGCCGAAAGGACTGGAAAGTCCGATCGACGCATACGGGATCAAGCCAAACAACAAAACGGTCTGTGCATGTTTCGAATCGAAAGAGTATGCGCACCTGGTTGCAACCATCAGGCTGGTGCAAGGGCCGGATTCGCTTTACATTGAATCGGAAGATCTGCCTGCCTTAAAAAGTTTTTTCAACAAGCCTGCGGATGCTATTTATTTTGATGTGGTGCTGCGCGATCAGTTTGTATGCGCCAATAATAATTTACTGCACGGCTCCGAAATATATGACGGGACCATGCTGCCGCCGGTTTATTTTAAAGAGCTTTTTAAGCGGAACCAGGCGTATGGTAAAAATAATTTTTACGGGACTTTGTGTGCCATCCCACCCAAATTTAACAAATACATTCACGAGATCAATTATGGTTTTGTAAAAGAAAATTTTGGTTGCACCTATACATGGCCGGTTACCGTGCCGGGCGAAAATTTAAAAGTGCTGCAGCTGTACCCGAAATGGATGGAGCTGCCCAATGAAAAAATTCCGGTGGATACTTTTAACGGCGAGCTTTCTTTTAACATTCCTTTTGCCCGCGGAAAAACAGAGCTAAGCCCCGGGCAGCAGAAAAATTTAACTAAGAAACTGCAGATCTATAAAGATTTTGTAAAAAGTGTGAGCATCAAAACATACAGCTCTGTAGAAGGCAGCACGCAGATCAATTTAAAGCTGCAGCAGCAACGTGCAGATGTTTTAAAAAATGAGATCCAGGAAGTTACCGGCAAGCTTCCAAATATTGAAACAGAGTCGCAGGAAAATTGGGATGAATTTTACAAGCAGGTCCAGCATGGAAAATTTTCGTTCATGAAAGATTTTTCCAAAACCGAGATCAAAGAAATGTTAAAGAACAAGGTTTTACTTGATTCAATGGATTACATCCTGCAAAAAACGAGGATCGCTAAAATTACCGTTCAGTTGGAAGCGCGTGTCGACGGTTCTTCCGATCCGCAACTGATTATTGGTGCATATAAAAAAGCAGTGGCTGCCGGTGATTCGCTGCGTTCGTTCAGGTATCAGAATCGCTTGCTGCAATCGGTGTTCCGGCGCGAATTAACCAATGGCGACATCACGGAGGTGCAATTGCCATTTGAAAAAAAGTTTTTGCCGCACTGGACCAATTACATTGCACTGGCTACGTTTGATCCCGAACTGATCTATACGCATGAAACACGGGAAATGGCATTAAGAGCAATGAATATAGACACTTCGTTCATCCCGCTGCAATTCAACATGTGCATCATGACGCTTAAATTTATTGGCGATTACATGGATACACTCATGCCGGTGCCCCAGCTGGAGCGGAAAATGAATGCATCGTACGGGATGAAAACAAAAGAAGATTCGTCGCTGGTAAATAAAATGTGGCTGAACTATCACATCATTTCTGCTTATCATCACTGGCTGCGGCACGAGTTTGATAAGATCGACCCTGACCTGTTGTACATCAAAGATTATTTTGTAGCGCAAAAAATCACCGAAAATGAAGCATTAAAACTTGGCTTGCTATTTAATTTTTACGGACGTTACAGTTGGACCATCGATATACTTCAACCCTTTATTAAGCAGGATACCAAAAGTGAAGACATTCAATTCCTTTACATAGAAACGTATGCCGGTGTGTACGAAAATGGTTCCTCCGACCCGGAATGGATTGCCAATCTGAAGAAAGCAAGGGACATGAACCTCAAAAGGTTTTATCACTGGATCAATGATGACAATTTTCAGCTGATGCGTGTACCGGAAATCAAAAAAGAGTTTTGCACGATCAGTAAGAGTGATGTCCGGTAAATAATTAGATTAGTTGTTTTTTCTTTTTTTTGAAATTATATAGCTGATTATTAGTTATTTATGATACTATCGTGTAAAATATACACTAAGTACTTGTTTTTGTATTTAGTTATCATATATCTTTGTGTGTAATTTACACTAAGGATGAAACAATCACCAACATATCAATACGAATACGAGCGGCCTGCGTTAGCAACAGATTGTGTGATCTTTGGTTTTGACGGAGGAGAGCTAAAGCTGTTGCTGACCGAAAGGGAAAAAGATCCTTTTAAAAATAAATGGGCTTTGCCGGGCGGATTTGTTTTTATGAGCGAAACAACGGAAGCTGCGGCCAGGCGATTGTTGCTGGAGAAAGCCGGGATCAAACCTGCATTTATTGAGCAGTTGTATACCTTTAGCGAGATCGGCCGCGATCCGCGCGAGCGGATTGTTTCCGTTGCATATTATACATTGGTGAACAAGTACCAGTATGAGCTGATAGCCGGGCGCGATACGCTGAAAGCCGAATGGGTGGAGCTATCGAAATTGCCGAAGCTGGCCTTCGATCACAGTAAAATTGTAAAAATGGCGATACAGCGTTTGAAAGGAAAAATTTCTTATCAGCCGATAGGGTTTGAATTGCTTAACGAAAAATTTACATTAACACAATTGCAGGCGCTGTACGAAGCCATCCTTGAAACCCCCATTGATAAAAGAAATTTCCGGAAAAAAATAGTAGGAATGGGTTTCCTGAAAGCGCTGGAAGAAAAAGAAAAAAATGTAGCGCACAAAGCAGCCCGCTATTACAGCTTTGATAAAAAAACATACAAAGAACTCACACAAAAAGGATTTCACTTTGAACTTTAAAACCATGAAAACAATAAATTTATTCGGGTTCAACGAACAGGTTGAATTAAAAAAATTTGCAGGCGGCGAATGTCATGTAAAATTTTTGAACATTTTTTCGGCAGAGGATGCGGTGCGGATAAACACACGGCTTAATTCTTCCGATGATGTAATGAACCTTTGCCTTGCAGTAGATGCGCTTCGTAACATGGGCGTACGGAAGATCGAAGCATTTATACCATACATTCCTTATGCACGCCAGGACAGGGTAATGGTTCCGGGAGAGCCGCTGTCAATAAAAGTTGTTGCCGGGATAATAAATAATTTGCTGCTTGATAACGTTTTTGTATTTGATGCACACAGTGATGTATCGGTTGCTTTGCTGAACAATTGTAAAAATAAACACAATCACGAAATGGTAAAACATTTTCTTGGGGTATTTGGACTTTCGGATTTTGCACTGGTTTCGCCCGATTTAGGCGCATATAAAAAAGTGGATAAGCTGGCACAGGCGATCGGCTACAAAGGCGAAATTGCAACAGGGTTGAAGATCCGCGACCTGGCTACCGGGCAGATCATAAAAAGCGATGTGAATACAAGCAACCTGGAAGGAAAAGCATGCATTGTGGTGGATGATATCTGTGATGGGGGAAGAACATTTATTGAATTGGCTGCCGCTTTAAAAAGTAAAAATGCAGGCGATCTTTATTTTATTGCGTCGCATGGTATTTTCAGTCACAATGCAATTGATCGTTTAAAAGAAGCAGGCTATAAGCAGACAGGTTGCTCCAATTCAATTGCTGACCTGGAAGAAACTGATTTTTACAAACAATACAATTTATTTTAAAATGAAAGATTTAAAAAATATAAGCAAATTTTTAAGTCTGGTATTAAGGCACAAGCCGGAGGAAATAGGCGTATCAATGGATGCGCAGGGCTGGGTAAATGTGGATGAACTGCTCGAAAAAAGTATTGCCTCAGGCATTCAGCTGGATTTTGATATGCTGGAAGAAGTGGTGATCACAAATGATAAACAACGTTTCGCTTTTAATGATGATTATTCACTGATCAGGGCCAACCAGGGACATTCCGTAAATGTGGATCTGCAATTTGAAGCAATGCAGCCCTTGGAAATTTTATACCACGGAACAGTAGAAAAGTTTGTTGGCCAGATTAAAATAAACGGCTTGAAAAAAATGCAGCGTACACACGTTCATTTAAGCAAAGATCTGGAAACAGCGTTGAAAGTGGGTAGTCGCAGAGGTAAGCCATTGATCCTGAAGATCAACGCGGCAAAAATGCACGCTGATGGATTTGCTTTTTATTTGTCGAAAAACGGTGTGTGGCTGTGTGACGAAGTGCCTGTAAATTATATAGAATTTTAAAAATGAAATCACGTACACTCATCATCGGGGATATACATGGCGCTTACCGCGCATTGCTGCAGATACTGGAGCGGGCAAACGTTACGGCAGACGATCAGCTTATTTTCCTGGGCGATTATGTGGATGGCTGGAGTGAATCGGCACAGGTAATAGATTTTCTGATCGGCTTGACTGAAAAGTATTCCTGTATTTTCATCCGCGGTAATCACGATACCTGGTGTGAAGACTGGCTGAGAAGGGATCACTCGGACCCTGCCTGGCTGTTTCATGGCGGCAAACAAACGATAGCCAGTTACGGATTGTTTGAAGAACAAAAGTGGAAAAAGCATTTACAATTCTTTGAATCCATGCGCGATTATTACGTTGATAAAGACAATAACCTTTTCATACACGCCGGATTTTCGTCCATGCACGGCCCTGCAAAGGAAACATACGGGACCAATTACAGTTGGGATCGCACGCTTTGGGAAATGGCGCTGACAATGGACCCGCGGATCGAAAAGAATTCGAAACTTTATCCAAAGAGGCTGCAACTATTTAATGAAATTTTTATCGGGCATACTCCCACTACCAATTACGATCAGGACAAGCCCATGCAGGCTGTGAATGTATGCAATGTGGATACTGGCGCCGCATTTAATGGAAAGCTTACCATTATGGATATTGCAACAAAAGAGTTTTGGCAGAGTGATGTGGTACAAACGCTTTATCCCGGCGAAAAAGGGAGAAATAAAGATTAATTAAAAAAATGAAATTAGAAAAATACATAGAACAAGTAAAAAGATTACCCGTAAACGGGAAACAAATCATTGGAAGGATAGAAGAGGACAACATCATTGTGTACCAGGCATTCAATCCCGACATTGCAGCGTACACTGTTGCGAATCAGAAATTTGGCGGCGAACATTATAGCTTTAACAGGATGTCGTGGATCAAACCCGGTTTCTTATGGATGATGTACCGTGCAGGCTGGGCATCAAAAGAGCATCAGCAAAGAATCCTGGCAATAACATTGCCATTGGTGCATTTTAAGAAAATATTGGCTGATGCCACCATTTCATCTTATGCCCGTGATATTTACAGTACGCATGAAGAATGGAAAACAGAGCTGGAAAAAACGGAAGTGCGTTTGCAATGGGATCCTGACCATGACCCTCATGGAAACAAACAGGAACGTAAAGCCATTCAATTGGGGATGAAAGGGGAGATGCTAAAAAAATTCGGAACTGAATGGGTCGTAAAGATCGAAGACATTACGGAATTTGTAAAAGAAGAATATGAAAAAGTAAAATTACGCGAATTGCAGAAATTAAATGTCCCGGTAGAAAATGTGATTGTACTAGATGATGAGCAGATCAAAAAAAGACTGGGCTTATGAACCTGGAACCTTCTGCTGACCTGGATGAGATCGTTTGTGGAAAATACAACATACAACAAGGAAAAAGCATACAAGCAATTATTCAACACTTAAAACTTAAAATAATATGAAAATGAATCCCTTAATGCTGATCGACTTTTATAAAGCGGATCACCGCAGGCAATACCCTGAAGGAACTGAAGTGGTGTATTCCAATTTTACTCCACGCAAATCGCGCCAGGCCGGCAACGACGATCTTGTGTTTTTCGGATTGCAGTATTTTGTGAAGGAATACCTTATAAAACAATGGAACGAAAGTTTTTTTAATGTACCGAAAGATAAAGTAGTAGCTGCTTATAAGCGCAGGATGGACAATGCATTGGGAAAAGGCAGTATTTCCATTGAACACATTGAAGAGCTGCACGACCTGGGATATTTGCCGCTGATTGTAAAAGGATTGCCGGAAGGGACTATTGTATCTTCCAAAATTCCTGTGGTAACGGTGTACAATACGCAACCAAAATTTTTCTGGCTCACCAATTATCTCGAATCACTTATGTCGGCTATTTTGTGGAAACCAGCTACGAGCGCCACTACTGCTTTTCAGTACCGCAAAACATTTAATTATTATGCGATCAATACGGTAAGCGATAAAGATATTGATTTTGTTTACTGGCAGGGACATGATTTTAGCTTCCGCGGCATGAGTGGGATCGAAGATGCATGCATTAGTGCTGCCGGACATTTACTTTCTTTTTATGGAACAGATACCGTTCCGGCAATTGATTTTCACGAATTGTATTACAATGCCAATTCCGACCAGGAACTGATTGGTGGCAGCGTACCGGCAACAGAACACTCGGTGATGTGTATGGGAACAAAAGAAAATGAGATCGCCACATTTGAGCGGTTGATCGTTGAATTGTATCCAAAAGAAATTGTGTCGATCGTTTCCGATACATGGGATTTCTGGAAAGTGATCACAGAATTTTTGCCGCAATTAAAATCAAAAATTTTAGCGCGCGATGGCAAAGTCGTGATCCGCCCGGATAGCGGCGATCCTGTAAAAATTATCATTGGTGATAAAGATGCTGCTCCCGGAAGTCCTGAATTTAAAGGAGCCATCGAATGCATGTGGGAAATATTTGGTGGAACAATAACTGATAAAGGATACAAATTGCTGGATTCGCATATTGGTTTGATTTACGGCGACAGCATCACGCTGCAGCGTCAGAAAGAGATCCTGGAGGGATTAAAACAAAAAGGATTTGCTTCGTTCAACGTGGTATTAGGAATTGGCTCTTACACGTACGAATATGTTACCCGCGATACGTACGGCTTTGCAATGAAAGCAACATACGGAGAAGTAAACGGCGAAGGAAGGAATATTTTTAAAGATCCGAAAACAGATGACGGAACTAAAAAATCGGCGAAAGGCTTGCTGGCAGTACATGAAATAAATGGCGAATTAAAATTGAAAGATGAATGCAGCTGGGAGGAAGAAAAAGGAGGGTTGTTAAAAACTGTTTTCGAAAATGGAAAAGTGATGAATGAACAATCTCTTTCGCAGATCAGGGAAAGAATTAATAAGCAACTGGAAAAAGAAGCTGTTTTAATTGCATAAAAAAATGGAAAACGGAATTGAATATTTGAAGGGTGATGCAACAGCGCCATTCGTGGAGGGCAACAAAATTATTGTACATGTTTGTAATGATGTTGGCGGCTGGGGAAAAGGATTTGTAATGGCAGTCTCAAAGCGCTGGAAAGAGCCGGAAATAAAATACCGTGAATGGTTTGCCGGTAAAGATAATTTTCAGCTGGGAGAAGTTCAGTTTATAAATGTGGAGACAGGGCTGTGGGTGGCCAATGTGATTGGGCAGCACAAAATTAACACCGATGAAAAAGGAAATCCGCCAATCCGTTACGATGCAATTGAAGCGGGATTGAAAAAAGTAGGCGTGTTTGCAGCTTCTGTAAATGCATCCGTGCATATGCCACGCATTGGCTGCGGACTGGCCGGCGGTACATGGGATAAAATAGAACCATTGATAATGGAAACGCTCGTGAAAAATAAAATTGCAGTTTCTGTGTATGATTTTTAAATAGCACCCGGGTATTGTAAAATATTGTCGATTGCCAATGAACACAAATAAAATTGAGATAATAAAAGCTGACATTACACAATTAAAAGTGGATGCCATCGTGAATGCCGCGAATAACTCTTTAATGGGTGGCGGCGGTGTTGACGGTGCTATTCATAAAGCGGCAGGAAAAAAATTGCTGGAAGAGTGCAGGACGTTAAGAGGTTGTGCAACCGGGCAATCAAAAATTACGAAAGGCTATAGTTTGCCTGCAAAATTTATCATTCATACTGTTGGGCCTGTTTGGAACAATGGAACAGAAAATGAGGAATTACTTTTAGCTTCCTGTTATCAAACTGCGCTGGAATTGGCTGTTGAGCATAACCTGAAAACAATTGCGTTTCCATCCATCAGTACCGGCGCCTATAGGTTTCCGTTTGATAAGGCTGCTAAAATTGCATTTGAAACTGTCAACGATTTTTTAAATAAAACAACAACTATTGACAAAGTATATTTAATGTTTTTTAGTGAAAAAGATGTGGAGCAAATAAAAAGGACTTTAAATAAGATATGATACAAATAACTTTATACCACCCGGTCGATATAGAGATCAGTGCCGAAATGTTGTACAAGCTTGCATTAAAAGAATAACCGAATGAGAAATTTTTTACGTTATTTTATTTTATTAATACTCCTTGGCGGAAATGCTGTTGCGCAAACAAAAAATTCCCGCGATACATTACTGGTAAAACCGGATACGCTTAAAAATGTGATCCTCGAAGAAACAATTATTCAATCCGTAAGAGCAGACCGGATGCTGCCTGTTACCGAAACAGACCTGAACAAAGAAACGATCCGCCACAATTACGTTGGGCAGGAAATGCCGGCAATGTTAGCAAATACACCTTCTTTTACCTGGTATGCCGATGGTGGCAATGCCAACGGTTATTCCTATATGCGCCTGCGTGGGATCGATCAGACGCGTATTAATTTTACATTGAATGGAATTCCTTTAAATGAGCCGGAAGATGAGGGTGCCTACTTTTCAAATTACCCTGATTTTCTGAACAGTGTAAATTCCATACAAATACAACGCGGTGTTGGGCTGAGTACAAACGGAGTGGCTTCGTTTGCCGGTTCTGTAAATATCGAATCCCCTTCTTTGAATGATTCAGCTTATACCAGCCTGAGCACCGATTACGGATCGTATCATACGTACCGCATCAGCCCCGAATTTAATACCGGGATCCTGAAAAATCACTGGTCGTTTTACGGACGTTTTTCCAGTTTGAGTTCTGATGGTTTTCGTGAACATAGCGGAACCAACGGGCAGTCGTTTTTTTTCAGTGGCGGCTACATTGCACATAAAGGCATTTTAAAATTCACCTCTTTCACCGGTTCCTCCAAAAATCAAATGGCATATTTAGCGGTTGCCGATACAGCATTGGAAAAAAATTACCGTGAAAACGATCTTACAAAAAATGAAAAAGATGAATTCAAACAAAGCGTTTCCATGCTGCAATATATTTTGCCGCTTGGCAAACATTCCGTGTTGAGTACATCGGCTTATTATACATACCTGGCAGGAGGATACACGATTTTGTTTGCCCCCGATTTGTATAAATATTCTGTTAAATCTAATTTTTTTGGTGGCATTCTCAATTACCAGTTTCATAAAAATAATCTCAGCATTAATGCCGGCCTTCACGGAAACGATTATATTCGTTCTCATTTTGCTTCCATCGAACCGGATGAAGATGTTTTGCTGTACAAAAATGCCGGACGGAAAATGGAATTTTCTTCCTTTGTAAAGCTGGCCTATACAATTAAAAAGTTCACATTGTTTGCCGATCTGCAATACAGGCTTGCAAAATTTGCGTATAGCGCAGATGCTGCAACACCGTTAAACGTGGCGCCTATCACCTGGCAATTCCTGAACCCGAAAGGCGGCATTTCTTATTTGCTTAACAACAAGCATATTTTATATGTGTCTGTCGGGCATACCAGCCGCGAACCAACCCGCAACGATATGTTTGCCGGTTACGATAATATTGATTCAGTCAATATGAATGAAGTCGGGCAGCTGGATCGCGTTAAGCCCGAATCTGTTACAGATATAGAACTGGGCGCTAAGCTGAATTTCAAAAAAATAAAACTCGATGTGGATCTGTACGACATGGAATTTAAAAATGAAATTGCAGCAATCGGGCAGTTAAGCTATATCGGTTTGCCGTTGCGTAAAAATGTAGGAGCCAGCTACAGGCGGGGAGTGGAGCTTTACATGAGCTTTTTTCCTGTGCGTGGCTTAAGGCTAACAACGCAGGCAAATATTAGTAACAACCGCATAAAAAGTTACACAACGGATTATGATTCGATCACGTACAAAAATGTGCAGCCACTGTTAACGCCTCAAATCATTATCGGGCAGGAAATAGCGTATCAATACAAATGGCTGCACGCCGGAGTTAATGCCCGTTATTTAAGCCAGTCCTATTTAAGCAATACGAATAGCAGCAACATCGTTCCGGCTTCTCTTATTTTTAACGGGTCCGTTGGTTTTTCTTTTCTTCAGGGGCAGAGCATTACCTTTATAGTAAACAATATCCTGGACCAGAAATATTATACATCCGGCTACGTGCAGGGAACACAATCCTTTTATTTTGCCATGGCAACAAGAAGTTACACCATCGCCCTAACACTTTTATTTTAATGTCGGTCATCGAGATCATTGCTGTTGTTTTTAGTTTGCTTTGCGTATGGCTGGCAACTATACGTCATGTGCTCAACTGGCCGATAGGGATTATCGGTGTGGGTGCCTACCTTGTTCTTTTTTATCAGGTAAGGCTGTATGCCGATATGTGTCTGCAGATAGTGTTTATATTACAGGGATTTTATGGCTGGTATACCTGGAAAAATGGGCATGAAGAAGTGCGTGTAAGTTATCTTCACGGAAAACAGATCGCGCTGTATGCCGCATTCATTTTGATCTTTAGTGCAGCATGGAGTTATCTGCTGGTACAGTATACCAATGCATCCACACCGCATGTAGATGCGTTTGTATCAACGCTGAGCCTCACCGCAAACTGGTTACTGGCAAAGAAAAAAGTGGAAAATTGGATACTCTGGATCATTGCCAATTGCATTTACATTATTTTATTCTGGTACAAAGATCTGCATCTTTCCAGCTGTGTTTATTTTATATTTCTTTTATTAGCCATTAAAGGATTGATCGATTGGAAACAAAAAAGCGATACAAAAAAGGTTTCACCTTAGGTAAATTCCTACCGCCGCATACAGGTCATCTGTACATGATCAACGAGGCTGCAAAACAGGTCGATGAATTAACCGTGCTTGTTTGCACGATAAATGCAGAGCCCATTCCTGGCGAATTGCGCTACAGTTGGATGAAAGCGCTTTTGCCCGGAATCAATGTTGTTCACGTGACCGATGAAGTACCTTCTTATCCTCATGAATCTCCCGATTTCTGGACAATCTGGACATCGCTGCTCAGGCGGGAAACAGATGCTGATACCGGGGTGTTTTTTTCTTCCGAAACATATGGTTTTGAAGTGGCCGAACGCCTGGGGATAGACCATGTGCTGATCGATTTGGAACGAACAGGCATACCTGTTTCGGGAACCGCTATCCGTGCTAATCCCTTTGCAAACTGGAATTTTATACCGGATTGTGTGAAGCCATATTTTATAAAAAAAGTAGTTTTAACCGGTCCTGAATCTACCGGTAAAACTACATTGGCGAGAACGCTTGCCGAGTATTTTAATACTGCCTGGGTGGAAGAATACGGTCGCGATTATTTTATAAAAAAAGGAGGGAAGCTGGTTCCTGAAGACCTTCTGCTGATTGCAAAAGGACAGGTAGCGCTGGAAGACAAAAAAATAAACGAAGCGAATAAATTATTGCTCTGCGATACCGACTTGATCGTGACAGGCATCTGGAGTGAAATTTATTTTGAATCATGTCCTGAAGAGTTAATGCGTTTAAGCTATACGCGCGAATACGCCATACATCTTTTAATGGATATTGATATTCCCTGGGAAGACGATGGAACAAGGGAATTTCCGCATTTGCGGCAATGGCATTTTAACAGGATCAAAGAGGAACTGGATCAAAGAAAACTTCCGTATGTGATCATCTCAGGAAATTTTGATGAACGTTTTTTACGCGCAAAAAAAGTAGTCGCAGAGCTGATCAGTTTTTTAGATTTTTAATAGCCCTTGTAAGTATTGTTAATAAAGAGATGTATCGACAATGTGGTTTGTTGTATTTGTAAAAATGAAAAAATATTTTTTAATTTTTTTTGCAGATGTAAAATTTTCATCTACATTTGTCGCAGATAAAGAGGAAAAATAAAAATGAAAAATCAAATTATATATCGCCATATATCCATGTTGTTAAGCTTTTCGGAGCCATGGCTGCATATTGGGGTGAATTGATAATTTGAAAAAAATATAAATTATACAAACCCCGTTCTATACGGGGTTTTTTATTTTAAAAAAATGCAAACAAATATTTTATATAAAATATCGTATGAGCCGGTTGATGACGAATGGAGATCGTATGTTTCATTGTAAACGTAACCCGGTCTTTTGCAGTCCGGGTTTTTTATTGATCAAAAGGAGAGTAGCGTACAATGGTGTACATCCGGATTTGAACTCCGGTGCGGCCTTACAGGGCAGGTTTCGATTCCTGTACTCTCCGCAAATG
>OLLL01000112.1_pt1 | contig 33442 bp, 26 predicted proteins | sample 1604541 | NCBI WGS metagenome assembly OLLL01 (sample SAMEA104055722, study PRJEB20765) | soil metagenome | isolation source: soil
GTTGATCTTATCAGTATGAAAGCGGTTTGCAGGGGTCCATTGTATATTGTTCGTGGTATCGTTAAACCCTGAATAATTGCTTAGGTCACCGATAGTCCCGTCATCAAATTGCGCGTAAATCGAGAATTTCATTCCCGTTGAGCCTGACGCTGTGCCTTTATGTATGGTAAGCGTTGAAGGAGTAAGCCATTTGTAAAGAATTTTTTCATGAATATGAATACGGATGTAACGAGTAAGGGGGGCGTTTAAAACATTGGCTCCTGAAACCGTTATGGCAACAATAAAACTGTTAACAGGGTTGGTGCCGGCGTAAGCAACGGCTTTTATTCTTCCGTCGAGCTTATCCATTTCCACACCATTGGCGGTATAAAGGTGTGTGGCCGCAGTATAAGTAAAAAGGGTGCTGTATTCTATTGTGATTCCCGGATTACTCCCAGCATACTCATAACCCCATTGAAGACTTCCATCGTCAAGTAAAAATATAAGCTTGGTCTTTAAAGTAACCTGGTGCGCACGGATAAGATGAATATCCCCGTAATCGTTATATAATATTTTTTGGACTTTTGCCGGCATTGATAAAATTTATAGTGTTATTTATTATCCATTTCCGAATACTCCTTAATACGTATCGAATTTGCAATCGGATTTTATCAACCTCACTAATTACATATACATATCCTGCTGCGTTTGTCCAAAATCCCGACGACCAAAATATTTTTTTTATAGGCATTGTTTTTATCTTAATTCAACAGGCATTCAAATTTTAATTTTTTTATAAAAAACGGTTCTGTAACCAAAAATATACTAAACAGGTATAGCATCCAAATTTTTTTTTATCGCAGCTTTTTGCGTCCCGTTATTTTTTTTAACGTTTATCCTAAAACTCGCTGTTGTGCATAATGCCCCGGTATGTCACGTTTAACAAGCCTTTTGCTGGCTTAGCATTTATATGAAAATTAACAGGTTTCAATTCAGCCTCTCCGTAAAATCAAGCGGTATGATTTATTACCTTTTAATCAATGATGTTGCTTTTTAATTTTGAAAGGGAAGGCATTTCAAACATACATCGGTATTTTCGGTTACAAGTTTGGTTACTTCTATGATATTGCTTGCCGGTTTTGTTTTCAAATCATTTAGTTCGCTTAGCGTATATTTATCAGCGAGCCTTACTGCCAAACTATCAATTATACAGTCGGTAACAAGGTTTGCCCCTAAGTTTATTGTAGCTTTTGCAATCCGGTTTTCCACATGTGTAGTGGCCAGGCCAATAATATCAGCCCTGTTATTATTTAATATTTCAGTAGCTGCAGCAATCCTTTCTGTTTTATCATCATGGAATTTCCAATAATAAAATCCTCCGCCTGCTGCAAGTAAAATAAGGATCAGGAGCAGAAAGGTGCTGTTAGGTTTTTTTTGCGGAGCGCCGCATTTAGGGCAGGATTTAGCCTGTTGGCTAATTTGATTCCCACATTCTTTGCAAAAGGTCAGAGACATAGTATTGGTTTATAATTTTTCTGAAAGGTCTTCATTCCAAATTGTATTTCAATGGACACTTTTGCCTGTCTGTGACATTTTTTGTAAAAAGCATGGTAAATGAACCTAAGATGTTGTTGAAAGCAACCCTGGATCTTCTAAAAAGAAATAGAATCAGATGTAAAACAAATCAATTGTTTTTAAATGATATAGAAAAAGACTGTATGTATACAATTAAAAAAGAAACGTATATAGTAGAGTGTAAAATGTACAAACAAAATACAACTCATCGAAAATTGGAAAGTAAAATAAAGGAACACTATTCAAAATTGCTTACAGATATTAAACGAATACAAGATGAAACCGGAAAATATAAAGGGAATATAATTCCAGTTTTATTAGTGAATATAAATGATAGTAGATTGCTTAATAATATCTTTGGAAAAGTGAAAAGGAGTAATTCCAACGATTTGTTTAATAGCAGAAAGATAATAGCAATACAAAGCTTGCCTGTAAAATAGTTTCATTGTTTATATCATCTCCTTCTTTAAGCCGCGTATCCTGGCGCTGGACGAAGTATGAAACGATAAAAGATGGTTTTAAAGGGCTGCGCTAACGACCTCATAAATGATCCGGACAATTGCCTTTTGACCTCCCCTGCAATATAGTTTTGAACAATTTGAATTTTGTGCTCCGGCACACCTCTTTTTTAGTATTTTCATCTCCGTAAAACTCCGGGAGCCTGAAACAAATAAAACACATACAGCTTTTTTTTCAAGAAGGAAATTCTGATAAAGTCTATGAAATAGAATTATTGGAAACAGGTGCCGATGCCTATGTGGTTAATTTCAGGTACGGCCGCCGGGGCGCAGTATTAAAGGAAGGCACAAAAACCGTTTTTCCGGTGGCATTGCCCGAAGCAGAAAAGGTTTTTGAAGCGCTGGAAACGGAAAAAAGAAAAAAAGGGTATGTGGCAGAAGGAGAAAATCCGGGCTTTATTGCGGAAACCATTCCTGTAAATTCCGGAAAAAATTCCAACAAAAAGCATAAAGTAATCATCTCTCTTTTAAAGGGAGCGCTCAACGACGATGAGCATGAAACGTGGCCCTTATCAAGGATCATTTGGCGTGCCGGCGAACTGGGAATTATAGAAGCAGTACCGCTTATTATAAAGCTTGCCGATAAAACAGATCCGCTGCAACTGTATTCCTGCATTTGGGCTTTAAGTAAATTAGGTGATCAGAAAGCCATACCCTTTTTCCAGGAAATTTTAAAGGAGCAGCATCCTGCGTATCTTTTAAATCTTACCCAGGCAGCATTGTTAAATACAGGCGATGAAGATACCCGTAAAAAACAAATAGCAGCACTTACAGCCGCATTGCCGGAAAGCCTGAAACAAGCCATACTCCGTGACGACCATTTTTTGAATGCGTATTGTTATGATCTGTTTGCCAAATTCGGTGCCGGTTCCCCCGTTTTTTTAGTGCCGTTTTACCTGGTTTCCATTAACAAAGGGCGTTTAAGAACGGCATTTATATTCGCTATAAAAGAAATCCCGGTAAAAGCAGGCTCTTTTAAATTGGTACGTCAGCTCTTTAAAATATCGGAGATGCTGAACGATACACAGGTATATGCCATACTTTCTAAATTGATTGAAAAAGCTTCTTTTACATTTAATGCAGATAGGGTATACATCAACAATAAATGGATAACTGCTGCAGATGAGCTTAAAAAGGAAAACAGCAGCCTTGCATTTTCAAAAAAAACAAAAGAATATTTCGGCAGGCGGATCGTCCGGACACTTACAAAATTAGGAAACGACAAATCGCCGCTGTATACAAAATACGCTGCGGATATGCTGCTTACTTTTAATGATCAGCAGGACCTGGCACCGCCCGAAAAAAAATCGAGGGTAAATTACCTTTATAATGCCAGCAGCAGAACATACACACGGCTCGAAATAAATACATGGTTTGATACTTACTCTAATTACAGGGCATTGTATTTTATTTTGTATGCTAATAGCACGCGTTACCGTTTACCGGCAAAGGCAAGCCGCTGGCAATGTGTGGGCCCTTATGAACCGGGGCAGGCGTTTCAGCCAATGCGCGAAGAGGCGTTTGCACTGTTGTGGAACCAGGCGCCGGATGAGATTATCCGCCTATTGTCCTACAGCAATTGCGAACGTGTTTCGGATTTTGCGCTGCTTGTTTTTCAAAACAATGCCGCATTTAAAGAACTGGTAAAGGAAGAAGACCTACTTGTATTTATAAAAAACAATGCCCTGAAAACACAGGCCTTGGGTTTTGAGCTGGTGAAAGAAAGATACACTGCAGAGGTGCCTTCTGCATCAATTATAGTAGCACTGCTATTGTCAAAAATTGCAGCCGCAAGAGCCTTTGCAATGGAATACATTGATAAGGATCCTTTGAAATTTGCGAATGATCCTGAGCTGATGCTAGTGATCCTGCTTTCAACGGACCTTGCATCGCATACATGGCTGAACGCATTTTTACTGAACAATAAAGCAGATCTGTATTCATTGCAACAGGTGCTAAACTCATTGCTGGACGAAATCAGCTCCCTTGCATTTATTCCGCAGGAAGATCACATGGCATCCATTGCTGGGGTGATCGAATCGGTTTTTAAGGAAGCAGTAAGCCTGCTTGATCCCACCCTTATTTTTGGATTGCTTACACATCCCAATCCAGTGATCCAGGGTTTTGCAGGCAAATTATTATCCCTCTGCAAGATAGATCCGGCGCTGGTACCGGATGCACTTATATTTTCGCTGTTACAATCGGAAAACAAAATGGCCCGGAAAGCGGCCATTGATCTGCTGGGCCAGCTGCAGGCAAAAGACCTTGCAGAGAAGCAAAGCCTGGTGCTGAGCCTGTGCCTTTCACCCTTGCAGGATGTGCGGCAATCGGCTCAAAAGCTGGTGGATAAATTACTGCAGGCTGATCCTGATGTTGGTTACGGACTTCTTAATTTGTTTATTCCTGTATTGACCGTCAAAGAAAAATACGACGGTTTACACGATGATATTTTTCAGCTGATTTCCGGTAAGCTATCTGCTTACCTCTCACAGATCGGATCAAAACAAGTGTTGGCCCTGTGTGCATCGCGTTACCTGGCATCGCAGGAATTAGGGAATTTATTGCTTGAAAAAAACATACAGCCGGGCGCACTCTCAATTAAAGAATATAACCAGCTGGCCAATTCCAGCCTGCTTAAAAACCGGCAGTATGTGCTGGCTTATTATTCAACGGCCATCGACCGCATCAAAGCAGAAAAAAAGGAAGCGGTGATGTTAACAGATAGTGTTTGGCAGGATGTAAGGGTTTTTGCCTTTACATTTTTCAGGACACATTTCGGGGAGCAGGATTGGGAGCCCGAATTGTTTATTGCCTTGTGCGATAGCACCAAAGAAGACGTGCAGGCTTTTGGCCGCGAAATGATTACCAAATGGTTTGAAAACGATGAAGGATTTGATTACTTGCTGAAACTTAGCCAGCATCCCGATAGCCGCATGCAGCTGTTTGCTTCCGGTTTCCTGGACCGGTATGCAAAAAACAACCTGGAGATGCTGAAAAAGCTGGGCGATTTTTTTATCACGCTTTTATCCAACATCAACAAAGGGCGTACTGCAAAAATCCGCGCCATTGGCTTATTGAGCAAAGAAGCGATTGCCGATGAACAATATGCATTTTTAATTTCGGCGATCTTTAACCGGATGTCGGCAACGGCTTCCATCCAGGATAAAGCATTGTACATCAAGGCAATGTTCGAAATTTCAAAAGTTTTCCCATCAGTGGATCTGGTCATAAAAGTAAAAGAAACTCCTGTTTATAAAACAAAACAAATAACGCATGCTGTTTAATTATAAGTTTAAGGGAGACACCAGCGTGAGCAATAACGCACGATCCACGGAGATGAATTTTTCTCCGGATGTAACGCGCGATCCTACTTTTTTTAACGGAACATTAAACAAACACCTTCCTTTCAGGGAAGCCATTTCTGCGTTGCACGATATTGTAGTATCGGATTACCGCTTTAAACCAAAGGATAAAACCGATTACAAAGCATGGGCAGCCGAACAGGAATCGATCTGGCTGGCCGATTTTATGAAATCCGCACAAAGCGCAGGAGAAAAAGTTGATGTGATCCGGAAAGAGCTGGTTGATGTCCGGAAGGAAAGAGAAAAAATACAAGGCCCCTTCAACAAAGCCAAGCTGAAATATTTTCAGCATATTTATACAGCAAACCGTGATATGTGGATTGTGCTGGATCCGGTCATTACCGTGCATCCGGACGAATTATTTTTTGAATGCTTCAGCAAGGACGAATCTTCCTACGGCCGACTAAGCTGTAATTATGAAGTATTCACCAATATCAATGATTTTAAATGCGGCACTACCAACATCGATTATTCGTCGGCCCTGTACAACGAGTTTCAAAAGATCCGCAGCTATAAGGAAACAAAATTTGTGATCGATCCTTCCGGATTTGAAGTATCCACGGAAGAGCAGGAAACATTTAAAGAAACAAAAATAGATGTACCCGATAGCTGGGTGCGTGGCTTGTTACAGGTGAATTCGGCAATGATGCTGGGCGGTGTGGAGATTGACCTTCACCCGATGGATATTTACAACATTTGTTTTCACCTGAAACGGAAAAAAGAAAAAGAAGGGCCGCGGTCGCTGCGTTTTATTTTTAAGCCGGGCCAACCCCTCCAGATCGTATTTGAGCCCTGGAATTTTGTATTGGAATGTTCTCGCTCCATATATAAAGGTGATGCCGCTTTTGAAGTAAGGATGTGGGGTAGGAGACGCTTGCTGCTGCTGGAACGCTTGATACCGGTTACAAAAAAATTTACAGCCGTATTTATGGGCACAGGTTTACCGTCATTTTTTATTGCAGATATGGGAGATATGAGCTTTACGCTGGGCCTGTCCGGTTGGACAAACAACGATTGGGCTGCGCAGGGAAATTTTGATCTGCTGGCGCCAAGGCAGGAAGTAGATACCATGACCCTTCAGCAAATATATACAACTATGCGCACCACGTGGTACAGCTCTATCGATGATTTATCGCAAAAGCTGAAGCTGGAAAACAAAATCGTAATGAGCGCTTTCATGATCTTTGCGCAATCCGGCAAGGCCATGTACGATATCAATAAAAAAACATACAGGATCAGGGAATTAAGCCGCGATCCAATGGATGGATCGAAATTACGTTTCCAGAATGAGCGGGAAGAGCAGGCGCGGATTTTTACAGACTCGGGCGCTGTGAAATTAACTGCACAGGAAACACTTGCAAACGGTAACCGTAAAATTGCAGGGATGGTCACTGATAAAGGAAAGCCACAAGAGGCACAGATCGTATTCAATAAGGATGAAATGGTGGTGTCGGCCAGCTGCACCTGTTATTTTTATCAGCAGAATAAAATGTACAAAGGCCCTTGCGAACACATCATTGCAGTAAATATAAAAAGCAGGGAAAAAGCATCAGCAATAAAAAACAGTATTCATAATTTTTAGTATCATTACAATATAAACTTTGGGAGAGTCGGCAGAATATCTTGCAACCCGGATAGTGTATCGCTATCCTTGTCATCAGTTCAGTAACGCATCACTGGCCTGTTCTTTACTTTGCAATACTGCACCTACTGTATCGTTTCCGGTAAGGCTTCCGTGAAGCGAAACAATACAGTAGGTGCGTATTGCTTGAGTTGACCAATCCAGTCCTCAAGTAGTACGAAGAAAGCCGGCTCTCCTTTTTTTGAATTTAAGATCTTGAACAGACAGGAAATATACGACCGTGTTAAAAAATCCACCAAGGATGCTGTGATCCTGGAGGAGATGAAGAAGTATGGCTTCTGGGACCAGGAGGAAGGGCAGGCATCCCTGCCTGAAGAGCTGATTGCCCGTGAAGCGCAGCTTAGCAAGGAGCTGTACGACCTGCTTGAAAAGCAGCGTATGTACCAGGATCGTGCAAAAGCGTTGAAAGAAATGCGTATAACCCGCATGTTGCAGTCGCGGGAAAAGATTGCCCTGAATCAGCGGCTGCGGAAAGAGAAGCTGGAAAAAAAAGCGAAGCAATGGCAGGAGCAAAAGAAAAAAGATATTATTTACCTGGGGGAAGATGTTTCCAAAGGATTGAATGCAACTGAAGATGGGAATGATGCAAAATTAAAAGAGAAAAATTTACCTGTCATACGCGCGGTGGAGGAGCTGGCTTCACAAATGGGTGCTTCCGTTCAAACGATCAGTTTTCTTTCATTTAACAGGATCGTAAGCAATGTAACACATTACAAAAAATTTCAGGTGCCGAAAAAAGCGGGAGGTTTCAGAAATATTTCTGCACCGATGCCAAAATTAAAAGCAGCACAACACTGGATCCTTGAAAATTTACTCAACAAATTACCGGTTCATAAAAATGCACATGGCTTTGCATTGGAAAGATCAATTGTAAGCAATGCAACACCACATCTCAAAAAAGAAGTGTTGATCAACATTGATCTCAAAGATTTTTTTCCTTCCATTCATTATCCGCGTGTAAAAGGAATGTTTCGTGCACTGGGTTACAACGAAAAAATCGCTACCATTTTATCATTGATCTGCACCGAATCCGAAATAGATGAAGTGGAACTGGATGGTAAAATGTATTATGTAAAAAGCGGGAACCGGTCCTTGCCACAGGGCGCACCTACAAGCCCGGCCATTACTAATTATTTATGCCGCAGATTGGATGCCCGCTTTACCGGTTTAGCAAAAAAATACAATTTTGAATATACCCGTTATGCGGATGATCTTACATTTTCCAGTACCGTGTATGATGCCGCGGAATTTAAAAAGTTTATAGGTTTTGTAAAGCGAACGATCAAATCCGAAGACTTTACCATTCATCCTGATAAATTTAAAGTGCTGCGCAAAAATAGCAAGCAGGAAGTAACCGGTATTGTTGTGAACGATAAATTATCTGTTGAACGGAAAAAAATTAAAAAATTCAGGGCTGTTTTATACCAGGTGGAAAAAGACGGGATCGAAGGAAAGAACTGGAATTACTCACCTAATTTTCTTGCTTCTATAAAAGGGTATGCGCACTTCATTCACCAGGTGGATCCTCTGAAAGGAAAAATATATCTGGACCGTGTGAATAAGATCCTGGAAATCCATAAATTCAGGCACGAGATTGTTTTTAAATCAAAAGCGCAGTTGGCAAAAAAAGAAGCAGTTACTGCTTCAGTAAACCAACAGTCTGCGGAAAAAAAGCCATGGTGGAAATTTTGGTAAATTAAAATTGCGGAGCATTTGCAATAATGGCTGCCTTTGTTTTATTACGATGATGCAAGCCCGAACATACATTCGCCGGCAGACCTGATCTGCTTTTTTTATATTTTTAGTAACTATTTCTCCTCTTGCCCGTCATAGTTTTTAACATTCAAAAATCCCCGCACGGTATCTATGAAATTAAAGCTATTATTCGTTGTTGTTATCATTAGCAACACTCTTTTTGCTCAGCAAAAGCCCGAGCTGACAGGGCAGATAAAAGATGCAAAAACAAAAGACAACCTGGAATTTTGTACGGTGGCTGTGTATAACTCTAAAGACAGCCTGATCACGGGAGGTGTAACCGAAAGCAAAGGCTTTTATACAATAGCGTTGGATCTGGGAAGCTATTACCTGGTGGTACATAATATTGGATATAAAACCGATACAACCAGGGTGTTCGATATTTCTGAAAACAAATTCCTGGGTGTACTAAAGCTGGAGCCTGATGCTGCGCAACTCGCAGAAGTAACGGTGAGCACACGTGCGGATGAGAACCAGCTTGACAAAGATGTACAGATTGTAACCGACAAAATGAAAGCTGGCGCAGCAAGCGCAAAAGAAGTGCTTGAAAAAGTAAATGGCGTAACATACGACCGCTATAACAATACTATAAAAGTAGATAACAATAGCAAAGTGATGATTCTTGTTGACGGAATGGAGAAAGATCCTGAATATATCAAAAACCTGGCGCCCGATCGGCTTAAAAAAATAGAAGTAATCCGAGACCCCGGCGGACGTTACGGCCTGGAAGGATATTCGGCGGTGATCAATATTATTCTTAAAAAAGATTACAAGGGAGCAGAATTGCTTTTCAGTGACCAGACCTTACAGGATGCGGATGCAGAAAAAACAAAATATATCCCTGTGCAAAATGACTTAAACCTTTCCCTGAACTACGTTTACAATAAAATAAACCTGTATGGAAGCTATCGCAACAACGTAAACAATTTTAATTTTGATGCGCACTTAAAAAAAGAATATGATAATGGCTTAATGGTAGAAAGCAGTCCCGTTACTACCAGCGACAGAAATATGAACGTTAGGGAGCTCAGTAATGCTTATACGCTTGGCGCGGATTACTATCTCAACCCGAAACATACCATTAGTTTTGAAAGCGATATTTCGGCCAATCCTTTAAAATATAATCAAACCAGCCAGCTTTTTCATGTCAATTATTCAACGGGAGGGATACCAGTGCTCAATTATAATTCGCAGTCATTGCAAACCTCCGGAAGCCTGAATGCCCTGAATACACTGTTTTATACTGGGAAGTTGGATGAGAATAATCTTCTCACTGCCAGTTTTAATTACTCCATATACAATGGAAGCACAACAAATTATTACAGCGATGATCTACTGAACTCGACAGATCAAAAAGGCAGAGATAATAAAAACGCAACAAAATTTTATTTAGAGTATACCCATACATTTAAAAAACAAATGAATGTGCAGATCGGATATGGCAATACCTGGCAGCAGCAAAATAATTCGCTTGTTTCAAATGGTGTTAGGGATCAGTTTAAGTATTCCGATTTGCGTCATAAATTTTATGCCTATTATTCCTGGCAACCCCAAAAAAAAATCGGGATCAAGGCAGGAGTTGCAGCAGAAACAAGTAATCCGTATGCTAACGGGATAAAGCACTCCTACTTTATTGTACAACCGTATGCCGATATTAAATACAAGCCTTCAGAGAAGCTGGATTTTAAGCTGAAATACCGTGCCGATAATGGCTACCCTGATATTGATGAAACCAATCCTTTTGTTTCTTTCATTGATGTGCAGAGTGTGAAAGTGGGAAACCCTTACCTGAAGCCAGAGGTAACACACAAAATATCCATGCAGATAGATATACTGGGGGGCCTGCTAACCCTCGAGCCTTATTATCATTTTTCTAATAATTACATTACGGAAACAGGAATGCTGCGGAACGATAATGTTTTTCAGTACAGCTATAGCAATGCAGGAAACTATGTAAAGTATGGATCAGAAGCCCGGTTTACCATTCCGTTTGGTAAATCGGTTGTTTTACAATCGGATGCGGATGTTTTTAATAACAGTATTACGTATGCCGGCAATACAAATAAATTTAATTTCTGGACACTATCGTCCCAGCTCATTTACCAAAACAGTAAATACGCCACGGTTGCGGGTTTGAAGTACCAGAAAAATTTAATTAGAAATATTACTGCACAGGGATACGATAAGGGTGATAACGATTTTTGGATCGTTTTTGTACAGCAGCCCTTCTTCAAAGAAAGGTTAAATGTGATGCTGTTGTATTTCATGCCAATAGATTTTGGCATTGATTTTAACCAGGGCAGTTATTTAAAAACTGAAACATACAAAGAAACCAAAACGTATGACATCAGCATTCTTAAAAACGTAGTACTGCTGCAGATAAGTTACCGTTTTAACAAAGGTAAAGCGGCAAATAGGACAGAGAAAAATATAGAGCAGGAAGAAGGTAAAAAGAAAGGTCTATTTTAATGAAAAATCACTTCACTTCCCGATACAAAACCTCGAAAAGATATTTGCCAGCAGATCATCGCTCGAGATTTCTCCGGTAATTTCTCCCAAATGATGCAACGCCGTACGAATATCCATTGCAAGGAAATCTCCGGTAACATTCATGTTTAATCCTTCAAGGACTTTTATTAGGGCAACGTTGGTATGGCGCAAGGCTTCTACATGACGGGCATTCGTTACAATGGTTTCGGTAACGTTTACTGTACGGTTATCAAATAAATGAACCAGGCGTTGCTTTAATTTTTCAATGCCAATATGTTCTTTGGCGGAGATGAACAACATGTCTTTAAATTCTGCAAACTCACGGTAGGTATATTCCATATCCTCTTTGTCAATTTTATTGGCAACCAGTACCAATTGAGAATTGTGCAAATGAGGTTCTATTTCGGCAACAATTTGTTTTAATTCATTCAGGGATATTTCGTGTACATCAAACAAATAAATAGCGATGGATGATAATTTGATCTGCTCAAATGTTTTTTCTACACCAATACTTTCGATGATGTCATTTGTTTCGCGGATACCAGCAGTATCAATGATTCGGAACAATACACCGTCAATGTTTATTTCATCCTCGATCACATCGCGCGTAGTGCCTGGTATATCGGATACAATTGCTCTATCTTCCTCCAGCAATACGTTTAATAAGGTGGATTTTCCGGCGTTCGGTTTCCCGACGATGGCTACAGGAATTCCATTTTTGATCACATTTCCTACTTCAAACGAATCGATCAGCCGCTGTACAATACGTTGGATGGTGCTTACTAAATTTTTCAGATCACTCCTGTCCGCAAACTCCACATCCTCCTCTGCAAAATCCAGCTCGAGCTCAATTAAGGAAGCAAAGTCAATTAAGTTTTGGCGCAATGTTTTGATCTGGTTGCTAAATCCACCACGCATTTGCTGCATGGCTACCTGGTGGGAACTGGCTGAATTGGACGAAATCAGGTCGGCAACGGCTTCCGCCTGGCTCAGGTCCAGCTTTCCGTTTAAAAATGCACGCAATGTAAATTCGCCCTGGTTGGCCATACGCGCTCCCTTTTTTAAGAATAGCTGGATCACCTGCTGCTGGATAAAACCGGAACCGTGACAGGAAATTTCCACTGTATTTTCGCTGGTGTAGGAGTGGGGCGCTTTAAATAGGCTCACCAGTACTTCATCCAAAATAATATCTTCATCGTGGATCACCCCAAAATGAATGGTATGCGATTCCTTATCGCTTAATGTTTTCTTTTTCAGGGTTTTAGTGGCAAAAACGCTTTCGCAGATGCTGATCGCCGCCGGGCCCGACAAACGGATCACGCCAATAGCGCCAATCCCCTGTGGGGTAGCAAGGGCAACAATGGTATCATTTGTTAAGGTCTGCAGGTTCACGTGCGTCAGGTTTTTACATTTTCACTAAAAAACAGGTTAAAAATAAGCATTTAAAGCATTCCGGCATATATTATTAGGGATTAAGGGATTTGGGATGAAGGATTTGTGCCCTGCAGCATACGCCGGATTCGCTTTATTCGTATTCCATCATCCATATTTTATCTCACATAGATTCGTACATTCGTTTTTATTCGTTATCCGTACCCGTTTCGTTTCTGTTAGTGATCCGTACACAACTTTTGAACTTTAAACTTTGAACTTTACACTTAAAATTCTACTTTAGCGTTCGCAAAAAACGTACAGCGTTTAATAATCAAACATCCAATATCTAACATCTAACTTATGAGTGTATTAGTAAATAAACAATCAAGGATCATCGTACAGGGCTTTACCGGTACAGAAGGTACGTTCCATGCCGGACAAATGATCGAGTACGGAACCAATGTGGTGGGAGGGGTTACTCCGGGAAAAGGTGGTTCAACACATCTGGATAAACCGGTTTTTAACACGGTAAAAGATGCGGTTGAAAAAGCGGGCGCCGATACATCCATTATTTTTGTGCCTCCTGCATTTGCTGCAGATGCTATTATGGAAGCTGCGGAAGCAGGCATTAAAGTTATTATCTGTATCACCGAAGGCATTCCTGTGAAGGACATGATCGCTGTAAAAGAATATTTAAAAGGAAGTAATTCCCGCCTGATCGGGCCAAATTGTCCGGGCGTAATTTCTGCTGACGAAGCAAAAGTAGGCATCATGCCGGGTTTTGTATTCAAAAAAGGCAGTGTGGGAATTGTTTCCAAATCAGGTACATTAACTTACGAAGCGTCCGACCAAACTGTAAAAGCCGGACTTGGAATTACTACTGCTATTGGTATTGGCGGTGACCCAATCATTGGGACCACTACAAAACAAGCAGTTGAATTATTGATGAACGATGAAGAAACACACGGTATTATCATGATCGGTGAGATTGGTGGAAACCTGGAAGCTGATGCAGCACGCTGGATCAAAGCCGATGGGAACCGCAAGCCGGTAGTTGGTTTTATTGCAGGTGAAACTGCTCCGAAAGGCCGTACCATGGGCCACGCAGGTGCTATTGTTGGCGGTGCTGACGATACTGCTGAAGCGAAGAAAAAGATCATGCGCGAGTGTGGAATCATTGTGGTTGATTCTCCGGCTGAGATCGGAAAAGCAATGGCAAAAGCCCTGGCAGATGAAGTGCGCCAGTCTAGTCCACACCATCATGCAAACAGAGTGGATTAATTTTTTGATCAACTATATCAAAACGCCCGGTAAATCACCGGGCGTTTTTTGTGTAGTTTTATTTCTTTTATTTTTCATTTCGGATTCACCGGAACTCACACATTACACACCCTGTCTTTGCGTTCTCTGCGTCTCTGCTGGAAAAATACCGCGAGCAAGCGAGCAATCTGCAGGAAATTCCATTATCTTAGTTCAATAAATTTTTACACATGAAAATTAAACTCTCTATTGCATTACTTGCCATTTGTACTTTACCTTCTCTTGCACAAGACACCATTTATAAAAACGATGGAAAAACTATCCTGGTAAAGGTGCTGGAGGTAGGTCCCGCATCTGTGAAATTCCGCTTTCCAGATTCCGGTTCGGTGTTGACACTTCCTAAAAATGAAATACTGGCCATTGGATATCAAGGCGGACAAAAGGAAATGTATGGTACCGCTGCTCCTAAACGGAAACAAGTAGAAATGCCTGCAGAAATAGAAGCGCCAAGGGTAATGCTGAAAAACATCATCGCACTGAATTGTTTCGATATGGCTTTTGCCAACTTATCTGTTTCATACGAGCGCATTTTAAATTCCGGAAAGTATTCATTCAAAATTCCGGTATCTATTGGGCTGGATGGAAAACCAAATACGACTCAATACTCCAGCAATTTCGGAAGCACAATGTTTTTGCAAAACAGGATCTTCAGCAGTGGGCTGGAATTTAATGTTTATCCCTTCGGACAAGCGCGCAGTACCTTTTATTTTGGGCTTTCCGGAGAAGTAGGGCAGTTTCATTATTTCAAAGATGTACGCGATACCCTTATTACAAGTTCCGGCTATCCCTATTACCCGGTTGTCAGGAACGAAAGGCATATCGGAATGCATTACTCCGGCATGGTGCACATTGGCGGTTACATTGGCGTTTCCGAAAACTTTTTGATTGGTGCCAAGCTGGCTTTGGGCTATAAAAAAGAAGAAACTCTTTTTGAAGATTACACCATGTTCAGGGCGCAGCTGGATTTGAACCTGGCATACCGATTCTAAAGTAGGTTTTACCACTAAGGCACTGAGTACATAAAAGTTTTTCAGGAGAATTCATCTTTGTGCTGTATAACCTTTTTGTCTCTTGCCTGCTGCCTTTTACCTGTTATTTTTTCCTTTTTTTAACACCTCACACCCTTCTTTCTCTACTATTTTTTAATTATCTTTGAAACTCTTTAAACCATTAATATTAAATAAGAATTTATGAAATTATTAGAAGGAAAAGTGGCGCTCATTACCGGTGCATCCCGTGGGATTGGCCGTGGGATCGCATTGAAATTTGCCGAGCAGGGCGCTAATGTTGCATTTACCTATTTATCATCGGTAGAAAAGGGGGAAGCGCTTGCAAAAGAACTGGAAATGTATGGGATAAAAGCCAAAGGATACCGTTCGGATGCAGCCGATTTTAAAGCAGCAGAAGAATTGGTAAATGCAGTGGTTGTCGATTTCGGTACCGTTGATATTTTAGTGAACAACGCGGGTATTACCCGCGATACCTTATTAATGCGTATGAGCGAACAGCAATGGGATGAAGTTATAAATGCCAACTTAAAATCGGTTTTCAACCTTACAAAAGCAGTTCAAAAACCGATGCTGAAACAACGCAAAGGATCCATTATCAATATGAGCTCCGTTGTGGGCGTAAAAGGCAATGCCGGACAATCCAACTATGCGGCCTCAAAAGCCGGTATTATTGGTTTTACAAAATCCGTTGCGCTGGAATTGGGTTCCCGTAACATCCGCAGCAATGCCATTGCACCGGGTTTTATTGAAACCGAAATGACCGACGTGCTGGACCCGAAAGTAGTGCAGGGCTGGAGAGATAATATTCCATTGAAACGTGGCGGCTCTGTGGAAGACATTGCCAATGCTACAGTATTTTTGGCATCCGACATGAGCGCATACATTACAGGGCAAACGCTGAATGTGTGTGGCGGAATGTTGACTTAGTACGGATCACGAATCCATACGAATTTACGAATCTGTATGTGATAAAATAATTACAGGAACCGTAGTAAAAGCTCTGCGGTTCTTCTTTTTTTCTTAGTGCCTTAGTGGTAAATTATGAATATAGTTTTTGAGTACCCGGTATGGTTTTCTTTGTTCTGCATCCTTGCCGGTTTTTTGTATGCTTTTCTGCTATACAGAAAAGATAAAAAACTTTCCGAAGCCGCAATCTGGATCATTCGGACCATGGCTGCGTTCCGTTTTTTAGCGGTTACATTATTAGCAATGCTGTTATTATCACCGCTTTTAAAAACCATTAATCGCCAAGTGGAAAAACCTGTGATCATTGTAGCGCAGGATAATTCCGAATCTCTTGTTGCAGGAAAAGATTCCGCATTTTATAAAAAAGAATACAAAGAAAAATTGCAAAAGCTGATGGATCAGCTGGGCGATAAATACGAAGTACGTGGCTATTCATTTGCCGACAATGTAAAAGAATTAAGTACTGCCGATTCACTCACTTTCAAAGGAAAACAAACCGATATTTCCTCCTTATTTGATGAGATAGAAACACGTTACAGCAACCGCAATGTAGGCGCTATAATTTTAGCCAGCGACGGATTGTATAACAAAGGCGCCAATCCTGTATATACTTCCTCAAAAATAAAAGTGCCGGTGTACACCATTGCGCTGGGCGATACCACCATTAAAAAAGACATCGTTCTTTCGAAAGTGGATCATAACCGTGTGGCGTATCTGGGAAATCAGTTTCCGCTGGAAGTGGTTGTGGATGCCCGGCAATTGAAAGGCAAAAGCTCCATATTGACCATCACCAAAGGAGATGCAAGCCTGTTCTCACAAACCGTTAATATTAATTCGGATGCCTACACCACTACAATTCCTGTATTGCTGGATGCAAAAGAAGTAGGCCTGCAGCATTACAAAGTAAAATTATCGAGCCTTCCGGAAGAGGTAAGCACTGCAAACAATACACAGGATATTTTTATTGATGTGCTGGATGCACGTCAGAAGATCCTGATCCTGGCAGATGCTCCTAACCCGGATGTGGCAGCAATAAAAGAAGCGCTGGAAGCCAACCTTAATTATGAAGTGGAAAGTTATACGATCGATAATTTTGACAAGCCCATTCAGAAATACAATCTGGTGATCCTGCATCAATTGCCGGGAGTAAGAAGCACCGCTTCAAAGATCCTGGCGGAAATTACAGCAGCAGAAATTCCTGTATGGTCGTTTTCAGGAGCAAATGCCCTGTTAAAAAACGATTTAACGCTTGCATCCTCATCACCGCGGACCAACGAATCGGAGCCGGTATTGGAAACCAACTTTCCCTTATTTACTATCAGTGATGAATTGCGCAAAGCAGTAAAAGATTTTCCGGCAGTGCTGTGTCCGTTTGGAAATGCTACTGCCGATAATAACAGCAACGTATTGTTTTACCAGCGCATTGGAGTAGTGGATACCAAAACACCAATGATGCTGTTCAGCTCGCTGGGTTCTGTTAAAGTTGCCCTATTTACAGGCGAAGGAATCTGGAGATGGCGCCTGCAGGATTTTGCGGCGCATGGCAATCACGACCTGTTTAATGAGTTTGTGTCCAAAACAGTGCAATACCTTTCTGTGAAAGTGGACAAAAGTTTTTTCAGGATCATTACCAAAAATAATTTCCTGGAAAATGAGCCGATCGAAATGGAAGGTGAAGTGTACAACGACAGTTATGAGTTGATCAACACGCCGGAAGTAAGCATTGTTTTTACAAACGCTGACAATAAAAAATTTGATTATACCTTTAGCAAAACTTCCAATGCTTATCGTCTCAATTCGGGTATGCTGCCCGTAGGCGAATACAAATACGATGCAAAAGTAAAAGTAGGGGAGAAGGTGTACACGCAGCACGGAGAATTCAGCGTAAGCGCTCTGCAGGTGGAGCTGACCAATACTACTGCCGATCACCAGCTATTATTCAGCCTCGCACAAAAACACAACGGCGAAATGGTGAATGTGAACGACATGGAAAAATTATCCGAAAAATTAAATGCACGGGAGGATATTAAAACAGTATCGTATTCAGAAAAAAAATTAACAGATGTGATCAGCCTGAAATGGATCTTTTTTATCATACTGGCGCTAATCAGTGCGGAGTGGTTCATGCGGAAACGCAATGGGGCATACTAAAAAGATATTAGATGTTGGATATTAGATTTTAGACTGGGTGCAGAAACAAAGTGAACAACAGTCTGCAATATGACAAGAGAATCTTTATAAATCTTTGCGTCTTCGCGCCTTCGTGTAAAAAAACATTGTGGTGAAAATAAAATGCTTAAACAAAACAAATACAGCCTCTATTCAATAGCATTTATTTTTGCTTTCATTTTTGTTACATCCTTTTATTTCGGACTTTGGAAAAAAAACAGGATCACACTCGATGCGCCCAGCTATTACACGTATTTACCAGCCGTATTTATTTACGGTGATCTGCATTTGAATTACATTGACAAAGATCCTGAATTTTTTAAAGACAAAATCTGGTTTTACAAAATTGAAAACAATGCAAAGCTCATCAAGCATCCGATGGGGATCAGTTTGGCCTTATCACCTTTTTTCCTGATAGGGCATCTCGCTGCAAAAATAACGGGTGGCGAACAGGATGGTTATTCCATGTCGTACCAAAATGCTGTAAGCATAGGCGTTCTCATCTATTTATTTATAGGCTTGTATTATTTAAGAAAGCTGTTGCTGCAATTTTTCTCTGATAAAATAGTCGCGCTTACATTGATCGCTACTGTGATCGGAACAAACCTTTTGTGGTATTCCAGCTTCGAAGGATTAATGCCGCATGCCATTTCTTTTTCCTGTTGGTGCGTTTGCATGTACGCTTTTTTTCAGTGGATAAAAACCGGCACAAGAAAATACATTTTTGCTTTTGGCCTTGCATTCGGGCTGATCGTGCTTATCCGTCCGTTTTCATTAGTAGGCATTTTATATTTTTTAATTTACGGGATCATCTCCTGCGGTGGCTTTAAAAGCTTTTTTGCGTTTATAAAGCCACAGTTAAAAAATGTGGTCATTGCCGCTGTGATCACTATCGCGATTGCATCACTGCAATTATTCTACTGGAAATATGCTACCGGGAAATGGTTTTACGACGTGTACATCGATGAGCATTTTTTATTCGACAGTCCGCAGATTTTCCCGTTTTTATTTAGTTTCAGGAAAGGCGTATTTGTGTACACACCGATTTTAATTTTTGCAGTAATTGGTTTGATCCACCAGTTCAAAACCAATCGTCGCAGCGTTTTTTATGCAACAGTGATCACGCTTGCCATTACGATCTATATCCTGTCTTCATGGTGGGCCTGGAGTTATGGTATTTGCTGGGGAATGCGCCCGATGATCGATTATTATTCGATATTAAGCATTCCGCTTGCTGCCGGTTTTACATTTGTATTTTCACGCAAAAAAATAATGACTGTTGCAGCTTCTGTTGTAATTGTATTACTGGTGATGTTGAATTTATTCCAAACCTGGCAATACAAAAACGGTTTGATCCATTACGATGACATGACGAAGGCCGCTTATTTCAAAGGCTTTTTTCAAACGGAGATCAGCCCCGAATGGCAGGATTTACTTCGCCCATACGATTGGGATCGTCGCATCAAAGGATTACCACAGGTGGAATATTCCAAAGATTATTTTTTCAATAATTTTGGAAAATATACCGTTTCCCTGCGCGGCTGGAACCAGCAATATGCAGCCATTAACCCCAAAGCGCAAAATGCAGTTGCTGCGTACACCAAAAATATTGTACCGGTATCTTTGTTTACAATCCAGCCGATCGGGGGCGATACCGTTTGCATCCGTGCCATTAACGGTAATTTTCTTTCGGTAAATGCGCTATATGAAAATGCGTTATTGGCAACAGCCATTATTCCCGGCGCTTCCGAAAAGTTTATTATCAGCTTTATGCGCGACAATGATAATAAAATTACATTGCGGTCGCTGAATGGAAATTATGTTTCCACCGGTGATGCATTTCCGAATATCATGAGCGCATCGGCAAGGGCTGTAACGCCCAAAGAAACATTTCGCTTATTTGTAAACGAACAAATTGCGCAGCAATAAACATGAACAGCAAAATAAATTATTTCGATACACTGGCAGCACGCCGCATTAAACAGCGGAAGGCTAAAGGATATTATTGGAATGATATCACCCGTTACTGCGATTATTTTATTCATGAAGAGTTGTCGGTGCTCGAAATTGGCTGCGGAACCGGTGAATTACTGCACGATATAAAAGCAAAGCGAAAAGTCGGAATTGATTTTAGCGAAGGGATGATTGCGCAGGCAAAACAGCAATTTCCGGAACTGGAATTTAAAGTAATGGCTGCAGAAAATTTACAGTTCGATGAAAAATTTGATCTCATCATTTTATCCAATCTCATCGGTTACCTCGATGATATCCAGGATGTGTTCACGCAGCTGCATAAAGTATGTCATGCTCATACAAAAATCATCATTACCTACTATAATTTTTTGTGGGAGCCGGTGTTAAAATTTGGTGAGATGATCGGCTACAAAACCAAAACGCCAGCGCAAAACTGGCTAAGCTTATCTGAGATCAATAGTTTGCTTGCATTGTCCGGATTTCAGACCTATCGCAACTCCAGGCGGATGATTTTCCCTGTGTACATTCCGCTTATTTCGGAATTATTCAACAATGTGCTGGCGAAATTTCCGCTGTTCCGGATCCTGAGCATCAATAATTTTACATTCGCAAAACCTGCCCAGGGAAAAAAAGCGGAAGAATACAAAAAGCAATACAGTGTTTCTGTGATCATCCCGGCCCGCAACGAAAGCGGTAATATCGAAAACGCCATTCTGCGCCTTCCTGCGATGGGAAAACATACGGAAATTATTTTTGTGGAAAGTAATTCTACCGACGATACCTGGAAGCAAATCCAAAAGTTACAGCAAAAATACAGCAGCACACACGATATAAAAACGATACAAGTTAAGGAACCGGGTAAAAGCAAAGCGGTACGCAAAGGTTTTGAAATGGCCGGTGGTGAGGTACTCATGATCCTGGATGCCGACCTGACGGTGCCGCCGGAAGATCTTCCGAAATTTTACGATGCGATTGCTTCCGGCAAAGGCGATTTTATTAACGGATCGCGGTTGGTATACCAGATGGATAAAAAAGCAATGCGTACCATTAACCTCATTGGAAATAAATTTTTTAGTATGGCTTTTACGTGGCTGCTTGATCAACGCTTTAAAGATACACTCTGCGGAACAAAAGTTATTTTTAAAAAAGATTACGAACGCCTTGTGCTCAATCGTAAATTTTTCGGTGATTTTGATCCGTTCGGAGATTTTGATTTGCTGTTCGGTGCACACAAGCTCAATCTCTGCATTGTTGAGCTGCCAATTCATTATAAAGAACGGACGTATGGAACCACCAATATTTCCCGTTTCCGGCACGGATTGATTCTACTCCGCATGTGTTTTTTTGCAGCGAGGAAGATTAAATTCAAATAATTTTTAGTTCAAAGTTGCTGTGTTTATTTCCCTTTTTTTTCAGCGTTTAGCAAAACTTTAAACCTTTTATAGGACATGTTTATATGCAATTCTGTAAATGCGTGTGAGCTGGGCCAGGCGAAAATGTCAGTTCTTCTGTTTTTTCTTTGCGACTTTGCGTAATAAATGCTCCGAAAGAGCCACGCATTTTACCCCTTTTTCAGCAATTAACCCACCTTGAACTTTGAACTTTAAACTTTGAACCCATTTTTTTCCATATTCATCTAATTTCCACCCTTTTTTCTTTTTTAGAACCTTGTTATAAATCGATTATTTACTTATTTTTATAAAATACTCAAACACAAAAAGTTTATGGTAACAACCGAGCCTATTTCTATTAAAGTTCAAAAAACGACAAACAGCCGTATAAAGGAGCTTGATTACAATCACATTACTTTCGGAAAATTATTTGCAGATCACATGTTTATGTCCGATTATGAAAACGGTACATGGAACGATTCTAAAATAATTCCGTACGGCCCTGTGCCGATGAGCCCTTCCACATCCGCATTACACTACGGGCAGGCCATTTTTGAAGGAATGAAAGCTTACAAAAACGACAAAGGCGAAGTAGCATTGTTTCGCCCCCTTGAGAATCACAAACGTATTAATATTTCTGCGGAACGTATGGCCATGCCAACCATTCCGGAAGAAATTTTTATGCAGGGATTAAAACAGCTGATCGCTATGGATAAAGACTGGGTGCCGGATGCAGAAGGCTCCTCACTTTATATCCGTCCGTTCATAGTTGGTACAGATGAATTCATTGGCGTAAAGCCATCCGATAATTACCGTTTTTACATCATCACTTCTCCTGCCGGAAAATATTACAACGAGCCGGTGAAAGTATTGGTAGAAACCAATTACATCCGTGCAGTTGAAGGTGGTGTAGGATATGTGAAAGCATCCGGAAATTACGGACGTTCTTTATTCCCTACAAAATTGGCGCAGCAACGCGGGTATCAGCAAATCATCTGGACAGATGCACGGAATCACCGTTACCTTGAAGAATCCGGAACGATGAACTTAATGATCGTGATCGATGATGTATTGATCACACCACCTGTTGGCGATACAATTCTTGCGGGAATTACCCGTGATAGTGTATTAACATTGGCGCGCGACTGGAAAATGAAAGTACAGGAACGCAAGATCAGCATTGATGAGGTATTGGACGCGCACAAACGCGGTACGCTCGAAGAAGCTTTCGGTACAGGAACTGCAGCTACCATTGCTGATATTTCGACCATTGGTTTTGAAGGAAAAGATTATGTGTTACCTCCGGTAGCCGGGCGGATTTTTTCAAACCGCGTATCACAAGAGCTGGATAGCATCCGCAAAGGAAAATCAGAAGATAAGCACAACTGGATGTTTAAGATCTAGTTAAATAAGTTTTTAGGTTACCGGTAAAAAGCCCTCTCACAGATCGTGAGAGGGCTTTTTATTTATAATTTTTTTCGCAGGGATAACTTTGTACATGATCGTGCCATCAGATCCGTAATTTCCTGAAAAGTTTTCCCATCACATTCTTTTTTCCCATGATCCCTTTCCAGCCTTCACGCACAAGAATAAACCCGCTGATGCTGATCGCTATAAACGGAAAGGGCCAGTAACCCTTGAATGTTCCCCAGAGGGTAACAATGATAATGATAAATCCCACCACCATCCCGGATGTAAAAAACAGGTTGTAGGAAAGAGGAGAATGCCGGTAATGCCTTTCATCGCTTGATTCCCGGTAGATGTCGCGTTTAAGGTTGCTCCATTCGCAGTATAAATTATGAAGATGGACATTGGAGTAGGAATCGTTTTTAACAGAGGAGCCGTAATACCGTTTTTTCTGTTCAGCTTCGGCTTTAGCAGCATCTGCATAATTTAATTGAGCATCATGCAGGTAGCGTTTGCGCTCGTCGGTAAGCACCTCGTATGCCTCGCTCACCACGGCAAACACTTCATTGGCTTTTGGGGAATTGTTTACATCCGGATGCACCAGCTTCGCTTTGTTCCTGTAAGCGCGCCTGATGTCGTCCAAAGAAGCATCCCTTGAAATCTCTAATATTTTGTAGAAATCATACATTCTATAAATCCTAATGCTAATATCTAAATTCTAAACGTAAAATCCTACATTCAGCTTTCCGGAGCGGATTTCCATTTTTCCTTCTGGTCTCATTTGTACAGTCTGCTCACTACCAACTAAAAACTACCGGCTAATTTATGGAATCGTTTACCAAAAACGTCTTATCCTGAAAAAGGAGGAATTTATGAGATTTTTACCCGCCATTATTCTTATACTATTGACGATTTTTGCGCTGCAACCGTTGCATGCCCAAAAAACAGTTGATCTTCATACTGTAACCGTTTCGGCCGAACGGAAAGTGGATACAGTGTTTGGCACCTGGAAATTCAGTGTGGCCGATTACGAATTTTACGACGATAAGCTGGTATTACTGGCTTTTACCAAAAATATGTCGAAATCCAAAGTGGTATTAGTAGATGCCTCCCAACGCATCCTGTCCGAATTTGAATTGCCGGATGTGGCCCAAAAACTATTCAAAGATTATATGGGCTACATCAATGCCGTTTGCGAAAGCAATGTGTACCGGATCAAAATAAAAAACAATACCATTGGACTTGCATCGCTGCCTGTAGGCGATTTTAACGCGAAAATCGTTCCCTGCATTGACACCATCGGACACGACATTTATTTTTCGAGCTACAGTAAAGATTATCCCGAATTTACCTATTATGCTTATAATACCGCCGATAGTACCGTGCATCCTTTTAAAACCGTAACCGACCAGGAGGAATTAAAAGAATACAACATGGAATATTATTTTTTAAAACCCAAACAACGCCTGGAAGCCATTAAGCTGGCAGATGAGTATCATGTTGACAAACACCGTGTAGCGGCTATTATGAGCGGTGTTACCGGCAGCATTTTTTACACGCCCCTGTATGCACCCTTGTTTGTGATCAATGATACTGTTTGTGTGTTCGATCATTACAACGATGCCATTTTAACCTACAATACGAGGCATGAACGGCTGGATTCGGTAAGCATCGATTACAATCACCCTAAAAACTGGCGGGAATGGAAACACGAGGTGATCGTGGATAAGCTCAACCATAAAGCATACGCATTGTATCAGAAAAACGGCTTTTATTATTTAAAGCACATCGATATGAAAACCGGTAAGATCATTGGAACATTTAAGCTTACCAACCAGTATGTGGAAAAGATCAAGATCAAGGACGACTATGTGTATTACATATACAGGCCTTTTGAATCGCTGCAGGAACAGTTTGTTTATAAAGAGTTAATAAGAAATTAATGGATTTCTGATTTGATTTTTGTAAGTTTATAATGCTTTAACCCAAAAACAAATCAAAATGAAAAAGACAATTCTTTTTACTTCTGCCGCTGTATTATTTTTACTGGCTGCCGTGGCATTTACACCAGAGGTAAACCCCGAGCTTGAAATAGGAAAGCCCTTGCCTAACCCGGATACAAAAATGATGGATGTGAGCGGTAAAGAAGTGTCGCTTACAGATGCAAAAGGCGAAAACGGACTGTTAGTTATGTTTTCCTGCAATACCTGCCCGTATGTAAAATTAAGCCAAAGCCGCGTAAAGGAACTGGGCACATTCACTAAAGAAAATAAAGTAGGGATGATCCTTGTAAACTCTAATGAAGCACAGCGTTCCGACGATGATTCTTTTGAAGCCATGAAACAATATGCAAAAGACCAGGGCTACACTTTCAGTTATGTAGTGGATAAAAATTCCATGCTGGCAAATGCATTCGGGGCAACCCGCACTCCGCATTGTTTTTTATTTGATAAAACAGGCAAGCTGGTATATCGCGGCGCTATCGATGATAACATCAAAGATCCCAACGATGCAAAAGAACATTATCTGAAAGATGCCATTACTGCTATTGCTACAGGAAAACCTGTAAAAACAAATTCCACCAAATCAGTTGGATGCAGTATTAAAAGAGTGGAATCGTAAGAATTAAAGAATTAAGGAATAAGGATTAAACCGGTTGTGTGAAGCGACCGGTTTTTTGTTTTTGGGAACACTCTTCCGGAGCATCATTAAATGCAATAGTGTTCCGTAAGAGCAAACTGTGGCAGGAAACGTAAATAAATAGGGTGCGGGCTCCGGAGGAGCGTTCTGCCCCGGCATTTAAAAACGAACAACTCCGGGCTAATTTCCTTCTTTATAGTGATACTCTTTTAGAAGCAACCCGATATCCTTTATCAGCTGCTCCACATCTGTTGAATCGGTACCATCGTAATATCCGCGGATGCGCTTGTCTTTATCGATCAACGCAAAATTTTGTGTGTGGATAAAATCATCCGGGCCACCGTTGCCTTGTTGTGCATCCAAAAAATAACCTGAACGCGCCACCTCATACAATTGTTTTTTATCACCCGTTACAAACATCCATTGTTTACTATCTGCATTGTGTTTTTGAGCGTAGGCTTTTAAAAGAGGAACAGAATCCACTTCAGGGTCTACCGTATGCGACAGGAATTTCACTTCCGGATTTCCTTTATATTTTTCATAGATGTGTTCCATTTTAGTACTCATGATCGGGCAAATGCTATGGCAGGTTGTAAAAAAGAAATCGGTTACATACACACTTCCTTCCAGGTCTTTTTGTGTGATCGTTTTCCCGTCCTGGTCAATAAAGCTGAAATCCTGCACCGTGTGGTAAGTCGTATCCGTTTTCCCATTCTTTGCCTCGTATTCTTTAGGCCCGAAGATGGCGAGGTAGCGGATCGGTTTTTTATTGTCATGAATAAAAAAAGCGTAAATTAAAAATCCTGCTGCGATGATTAACAGCGATAAATTAATGAGTGTTGTTTTGCTTTTGGTTGTAGAAGGCATGATTTTTATTTTTTCGGTTACATTAAGGCATTTGCTCCACCGTACTGATCTCTTTTTGAAGAAAAACATACGTGAGCTTTTGCTCATAAAAATTCCGGTATTTTTTTTTGTTATTGACGATCAGTGTTGCCGGTATTGCTCCTGTCCATTTATCGGAAACTCTTGGAATAAAATAATTGCCGTTGGTTTCGTCCAGTAAATAAACGGTGGAACGGATGTGTTTTTTTGCAAGAAAAGGAAGTACTTTTTCATCGCGGTCTTCTTTAAAGTCAAGCGTGATCAGCAAAACTTTTACTTTTTGAGTGCCGTATGTTTTGGTAATGCTGTCGAAATCCGGCAATTCCTTTACGCAGGGCGCACACCAGGTTGCCCAAAAATTAACGATGTAGGTAGTATCCGAATTATTGTTCAGCCGGCGTTCCAGGTCTTTGATCTTTATAATGCTTACATCCTGCGAAAACACAAAGGATACAAGAAATACAAACAGCAATGTAAAACAGTACTTCATGAGGTAAAAACTATTTTACAAAATTACGAAACATAAAAACTAAAAACGAATGAAACTGAATTTACTTATTTGCAGGATCACGTAGGCGCCAGGCTCTGCCTGTTGCCAATTGCAATAAATCAGAAAGTCACAAGGCGGAGCCTGGCGCCTGCTACGTTCTAAATAGATTTAAACTGCACACAGCATCTGCATACAGCAAGCTTTGAATTTTAAACTTTAAACTGATTTTAAACAGTTACACCAATAATTAAAATATCATCGGTTTGCTCTGTATTGTTTTTCCATTCATGGAAAGCCCGTTCCAGCTCCTTGTACTGCGTGTTCATCGAATATTTGCTTGTTTTCTCCAGGAGTTGCTTGAATTTTTTTGTCATGAATTTTTTATTCGAATTTCCGCCAAACTGATCCGCAAAACCATCGCTGCAGAGGTACAGCTTATCACCGGCAAGATAATCAAAGGAAATATTGGAATAGCTGCGGTCGCTCTCCAGGTAAAGCCCGCCAATCGGGTACCGGGAGCCTTTCAGTTCTCTCAGCACATTATTGCGCACCAGGTACAGCGGACGGAAAGCGCCTGCAAACTCTATCTTCTGCTGGTCAGGATCAATGCAGCACAGCGCAATGTCCATCCCATCGTGATATTTATCCTCATCCTGGTAATCCATTGAATACGCAAAGGCTTTTTTTAATTTGTGATTGAGCCGCTGCAGGATCAGGGAAGTATTACTTTGCTGCTCCTCAATAATAATCTGGTTAAGCAAGCTAATACCTAATACCGACATGAATGCGCCCGGGATCCCGTGGCCCGTGCAGTCCGCTACCGCGATGATGATCTTATTATCGAGCTTGGTAAACCAGTAAAAATCACCGCTCACAATGTCTTTGGGTTTGAACAATAAAAATGATTCGGGAAACAACCGGGACAAGTGTTTTTCTTTCAGCATCATGGCTTCCTGGATGCGTTTGGCATACACAATACTGTCGTTTAGCTCGGTATTGGCTGCAGCAAGCGGTTCCATTTTTTTTAAGGAAAGTTCGGGGCGGATGCCGGGTGTTTTTTTTGCCGTTCTAAAACCGAACAGGCCGGATACCGTTTCGGAAAAAAATGAGAAGGGTGTTTTAGTAATGTCTTTTTTGATATATAAAGTTTGTGTCATAAGCTGCGTTTAGTAACACAAGTTTACATGAACTCTGCAACCGTAATGTTTACAGTAAATAAACAAATTGTTAAACTAGAGCAGGAGGGTGCCGGAAGGTATTAGCATTGCTTTTTTTTCGATGAAGGTCATTATTTTTTTGCTATAGATTTTGCTGGTAGAAGATGAAGTCACGGATTTACAGATTTTTTCCGGAAAAAATCACAAAAACGAAAGTAAGCGTAATCATTCATCCGATTCTGCTACAGGGAGTGCTGGAAGCTTCGTGACGTAATTTACATATTTATATTACACGTTCTCATTCAGCGCTTTGTGGTGCTTCCTGTGTTTCGTGGTTTTTTTACTGAAATTATCCGATAACACACTGATGTTGCCATCTGCTTCCAGAACAGCTAAATTTACATCCGAAATATGCTCCACACCATGTTCGCGAATGGAAGCATTCAGCTCTTCCTGCGTTATTTTTTCTTTCTTCATGTTTTCGAAATTGATAATGCCCTGATAGACCAGCATCACCGACTGGCCTTCCAGGAATTTCTCCACCGGTTTAAAACGGTAGATCAGTAAACGTAAAATTGCATTGAGCGCAAACAGCGTAGCAGCAGCAACCAATCCGCCCTGAAGGCTGGTACTATCGCCTACCATGGCATTTTGAACGGAATTGCTGATCAGCAAAATAAAAACCAGGTCGATGACCGAAAGCTGCGAAAGCTCCTTTTTTCCAAAAATCCGGATAAATGCTACAATGGCGAGATACACGATCGCAGAACGCATAACAATGGATAGAATATCGGTCATAAACGGGGATTTTATTAGTAATTCAAAGATATTTAATAATTCCAGCCTTTATCTCTTAAAAAGGTGTTTTTATAGATTTTTTTCATAATTTTAACATCGTTAATACTAACTATAGATATCTTATGGCTGGAGGATTTGTTGAAGAATATAAGATTATTTCTCCTGCTATCAGTACTGCAGGCGTTTACTACTTCACAACGGATAGCGATGTTAATTATGAGGTGCGTTTTGGGCGCAGGCAGGATAATATTCTGCATGCTACCATTGTGTTTGGCGTAACCAACGACGAATATGAAGGGGAGGAGTACACAGTAACCAATAAAGGGGAATTGTACCGCGTTATGACCACCATTGTTAAAGTGGTGAAAATGTTCATGGCCGAACATCCCAAAATGATTGCTTATGAATTTACCGGCCTTGCAAAAGAAGACGAAGCCGAAGACAAGCTCACATCCCGCATCAATCTCTACAAACGTTATTTGCCCCGTATTTTTGAAGGTGACTGGAAATTTGATTATTCCCGGGGGAATACGATCATCGTTACCCGGCACAGGTAATGCTAAAATTATAAATGTGTTAAGCTTGATTAAAGCGCAAAAAAATCCCGGAGACAATGTCATCCGGGATTTTTTATGTTTGATATTTATTTTTCTAATTTTTATAATTCAGCATTCATATTATTTTTTTGCAGCTTTTTCTTTCTCCAGCGCATCAATCACACCTTCCAATTGATCGCTGTCGATGCGTTTTGCACGAATCACTTTGTTCTCATCCAACAGGTAGATCACCGGAGTGCTGTAAATGTCGTAGATCTTTTTAGTGACGGCCCGCTTGTAATCATCCAGTTCCTGCACATTGGTCCAGTTGAGTTTGTAATCACGGATAAATTTTTTCCAGTCTTCCGGTTTGTCTTCCGTTTCAATCGCATACACCTGCACACCTTTTGCTTTCAGTTTACTGTTGTATACTTCCAGTAATTTCGGGATTTCCTTTTTACAATGTCCACAGCCATGGTCCCAGAACACCACAATGGTATATTTTGCTTTGATATCGTATAGCGAAATGTATTTCCCGGTAGAATCCGGCATGTTGATCGCCGGCGCTTTTTTACCAAGCAGCAATGGTTTTAACTCTGCCCCGCGTTTGGTGATTTTATATTCCTGCGTGGAATCCACCCAAAAAGCCTGTTTCGTTACATAATATTGATCTACCATGTGTACAAATACCGCATCCATTCCCATGATCTTCGAGCTTTCGTATGTATAGGTAAGCCAGTACACCAGGTATTTGAATACTTCCTGGTTCGGGCGCGATTTTTCGATCAGGTAATCTGCCGAAATAGAAATAGAATCGGGGATCTGGGGCGTTAGTTTATCCATGTATTGTTTGATCTTGTTATGGAAGATCGGGCTGCGTAATAAGCGGTCGTCTGTAAGATCGAAATTGTCAAAAAAGTGGGTTTTGTAATAGTGATATGCAAAGGAGCTGTCCTTTTTACCGTTGGCAAGGATTGGCGCTTCCGGAATAATGGGTTCTTCCATTGCTTTGAACAATTTTGCAACAAACGTTTTCGGATTATTTTTAATGAAATTGTCTTTGTACTCCTTTACTTCCTTATCAATTGCAGATGTTTTTTCCAGAAGGATCTTCGCTGAATCTTTATTGGTGTCTTTTAGCCTGCTGTACGCCATTTGCAGCGGCTTGATCTGATTTTGCTTGTCCATCATAAAATTCTGATATTCGTAAAAGAATTTATTTTCGTCCGAGCCTTTTATTTTCATGGATTTGGTAAAATCAGCTGTATCCGTTTCTATGCTAAAATTCTGGCCTTCGTCCATCACAAAATCAAAATATTTGTTTTTGCCCGGCGGTACAAACAGGTAAATTCCCTGCGGCCATTTTTCAGTTCCCTTAAAGATCACTTCGCCTTTGTCGTTCACTTTTGCCGAATCCATGATGTATTGCTTGTCACCGTAGTAGCGTGCGAGCTGGCAGTTATCAGCCGGTTTTAAGCCTTTTGCCGTAATTTTTATGTTGTATCCGTCGGTGCCCCCTGCAAGCAGGGCTGTGGTGAGTACTGAAAATGTGAGCGTAAGAAAGTGTTTCATAAATTTTGTTATTGGTGTTTGTGTGTTATTTTTTCTGGACAGGTTGTGTTTTTACAGCATCCCTGTTTACAAATTCCATTTCAGCCGAGACAATGATCTGTTTTTCCGCAATTTTTACGCCACAATTTATAGGATGAGCATAAACCGTTTTGCTTGTATTGTCGGGCATCGGAAAAATAAATTCGGTGCCAACCGTCAGGGGGCCGTCAAAAGTAAACGGTGTTTCGAAATACTGCGCCAGGTCCACATCCCACAAATGCCTTAGCGTTCCTAAAAACATAATGTTGAGCGGAAATTTTGCATCCGTGATCTCCACATAAATAAGGTTGGTGGTAGGTTCGTAGCATACTTCGGCATTGCCGGTTACATGCATCAGGTAGGTGTATTTGGAGATGGTGATCCTTACATCGGTTACAAAATCCACGCGGCCGGGGTGAATATTGAATTGGGGGTTGACAAGCGCCCATTCATATGTTCCATCCACAAACATAAAGGAATAAGAGGCCGTGCCTTTGATTTCGCCCAGCGCTTTGAACATTTTATTCAGCACCGATTCCTGGATGGTAATGCTAAGGTCTTGGTTCTGAGCGTTCATACGTTGCAGGTACGACAAGCAGAATAGTATAACAATAAAAAGAGTGTGTGGTTTTTTCATACAAAATTAAAACATTCAAAAATAGCATTTAACTCAATTATTATTGTTTTTTAAACAGATAAAAAGCCGTTTATGTAAAAAAATGCATCGATTAAACTTTTTTACTTAAATTTGGTCTTACAAATAAACCAAGTAATTTAATTATTAACCCCAAAAATATAGAAATGAAAAAAATCTACTTTCTTGCAGTTAGCTTTTTGATGTTATCTGCCTTTAAATCGAACGCGCAGGATACATTAACTTATGAAAGCTTCAATTTTCAGTCTTTTTATGACAATTTAATATCAGATATTGTACCCCCTCCGGGAGTAACTTCCGATGTATTATGGTATAGTTATGACCGTGATGGTTTGAATGATGGTTCAGGCGCTGGTCGCGATGGTGGCTGGTTTGCAGTTCGCCCGTTCTCTGACCTTGATACTACAAACAATGTAGCAATCGGGGCAAACTCCTGGTTCGACAGCCCGGGACAATCTTCCAATTTATTGATTTCGCCTTCTTATACCCTGGGAGCGCATGATACTTTGTTCTGGAAATCAGCTCCAAGCCAAACTCCACGTTACCTGGATGGTTACACTGTTAGGCTTTCTACTACTACCAACGATGACCTTGCATTTACCAACACGTTGTTTACTGCAGCTGAGATGAGTTCTTTATCATCTTCCGGAGAAGACACTGTATATGCTCATTTTGGATTTTCTCCTGCCACTGCATTTATTCATGGCCAGGATGGAACCTATATTGATCCTGTGGATATAACTGCAACTCACTTATTGCATTCAGGCCGTTTACAACCGCACTCTGTGCCTTTGGATGCATACGCAGGGCAAAATGTATTTATCGGTTTTTTCCACGAATCATTTGATGATAATTTGATCTCTATTGATGATTTCATGATCCGTGGTGTTCACGCACCATTGGGAATCAACGAAAACAACAGCGACCTGAGCTTAAATGTATTCCCTAATCCTTCAACTGACATGTCGCAGATAAATTACAATTTAGCTGCCGAGTCAGCAGTTGTAATTACAATTTATGATGTTACAGGTAAAGTGGTAGCTTCCGAAAGCAAAGGAACACAAGCAGCCGGCCGTCATTTTTCAGCAATCAACACTGCTAATATGGCAAAAGGTTTTTACACTGTAAGTGTGCAAACAGGCACAAGCCGCAGTACTGTAAAATTAATGGTGAACTAATCAGTCATCCTATTTAATAAAAAAAGCCTCCGTACATTGTACGGAGGCTTTTTTATTAAATATCTGGATATTCCTAAGCACTTAATGTGCAATTCTAATCTTCCTTGAACTCGGAAATGAAATGGAATTTAATATCCGGGTTTTTTTCCTCTGCCATTTGCAATGCCCAGGCCGATTCCGCTAAAAATACCGGGCGGCTTTCTTTATCAATAGCCATGTGATGTGCTTTCTCAAAAATAAACTCTTCCAGTTTTTTCTTGTCTTTGCTGCTGATCCAGCAGGCTTTGTAAAGCGAGATCATTTCGTAATTACAGGAAGCGGAATATTCGCTTTTTAAGCGGTGCTGGATTACTTCGAATTGTAAGGCTCCTACGGTTCCCAACACTTTACGGTTGTCAGTGCGCTTAGTAAAAAGCTGGGCTACCCCTTCATCTGTAAGCTGTTCGAGTCCTTTGTTCAGCTGTTTTGTTTTTAAAGGATCCTTGTTCACTACGTATTTGAACAATTCCGGCGAAAACTGCGGAATGCCTTTGAAATTCATCTTTTCACCTTCTGTGAGCGTATCGCCGATCTTAAAATTA